>Ga0307510_10006852_pt1 | contig 13590 bp, 6 predicted proteins | sample 12_EM_MG_FD_207224 | JGI IMG/M metagenome (GOLD analysis project Ga0307510, IMG submission 207224) | Populus trichocarpa ectomycorrhiza microbial communities from riparian zone in the Pacific Northwest, United States - 12_EM | ecosystem: Host-associated > Plants > Roots > Unclassified | place... | reverse complement strand
GGATTTGTTCTCTCTTTCTCCCTCTGTCGTTCTAGTGAGTACGTTGGTTGCTTTTTTTTCCTTATTTCCTTTTTATTTTTCCTTTATATTTTTTCTTCTCCCATTTCCCAACCTTGTTGTCACATCGGTGGCTTTGTTGTTCTATGAGAAACGAGAGAAGTTCGTATACGCTAGGAAATTATGATTCTTTTTTAAATTTTGGCGGCCCACCTGCCTACTTCCAGGGACGAAGTCATCCGATTTTCTCTCTTCCCCTCCTTCACTTGATCATGCTCCCAATCACGAGGAGCGGGTGAGTGTTGCCAGCGATTTCCCCCTCCCTCCCTTCTCTTTCCCCGGATCGCCAGCAAATCTACAATTTGGAATGGGTGGTTTGCCAATGAGATCTGTCATATTTTCCATTCCAACGCAAGAGGAAAGGGAGGTCTGCCGGATGATTGGTTGCTTCGGCTGTATGAGACGGGAGTCGTTGCCGGGTAGTGTTACTCGAGTGTAGTGCTCGAGTACCGTAGAGTCGTGTAGCAACTGTATAAAGACGGTAGTCTAAGCTGAGTCTAGATATTCGAGCATAGATAGTAAATTAGGAGCACTACTGTAGACACAGGTAGTCACTCGGCTCAAAAAGATGAACTTGGTTTGCCAGCAAAGTTCAAAAACTTCTGTGTCTTTTTCCCCTCACTTCATCTTTAGCCCCTCATAGACACTTGTATGGTACATTAGTATTCATGGGGGCAGTAAGTCTTCGGTTGCAGTGTGCCACTCGGGTAGGAAAATTGAAAGCTACTGACCGCAAAAAAAGTTTTAAGTTTCCTCCTGGTGTGGAGTGCTGTCTGGATCGATGAATTCTGTAGGCTGAGGTGGGTAAAAAAACAAAAAAACATGCGAGAGGTTGTCAGTGTGGCTCAAAAATTGAGCAGCTCTGACGAGTTGGGAGGAAAGTATACAGTGAGCACGGTACGGCTGCAGCCTTACAACTTCAAAGTGATAACAGGTCATATGTGACCAAAGAGGTGAAAAAAAAGCCCCCTAAGTAAGCGTGCAGTTATTTCCTATAAAGTAAATTTAAGAATGGCGTTAAACTGTTTCGTACCTAATGTCGGATGTGTGATTGTAGTTAAGTAGACGTTAGCGAATGGTCTGTGTTATTGTCTTCAAATTTTGTACAGGCCTAGGGGTTATTTGGGAGCGAAATGCGTAAGGTAGCTGTGCTTCTCTAATCGTATCGAACTCAGCAATGAAAAGTGCCCATCACGTGGAGGTGATAGAAGATACTAAATTTTTCTCTTCAGCGACACGTCGCACTTGTACCCGATGTAATGATGCACCGCTGCTTTGGTGAATACCAAAGGGATTGGGGGTATTTCGAACTGGAAATCGAGCTTCGTGTGAGCGCCCAGCAACAAAGATCGATCGCGAATGTTGTGTATGGACCCGGCTTTGACGAAACTAAATCTCTCACAGGGACCTACAGTGGAATTTGTCAGGGTACATGCGTACATTTGGAATTCATCTGGCGTAGCCTATGGGATGTTCTCAAAGCAATCATTTCATTAAGGGCTGCCTAGAAAACTGGAGAAACAATGTCAAACTATTTTCAATACAGCAGCTTACCGCGATTGAGAGACTTGAGCACCTTGTTTGCTTTTGTCCCTAAGAGAAGGGATCAAGGAAGTATAGATTGTGCCAACTTGCGCAATGTGAAAATCGATCAAGGGACTAGGAGGGGTGGTGGAGCACCTACATATCTCGTCTCCACGTCCTCCCCATTGCCCAAGTTGTGTATATGCATATAGCACCAAACACTGCAGCGACCTTGGGCTGACTAGATGCCCGCCAACAGACGGGGTCGCATAGTCTTGTCTAGAATGGGTGGCAGAGAACAAAGCGACCATTTGGAAAACATGTACCCCGATAGGGGTGCTAGAAATCGTGCTGGAAGGGAGAATGCAAACAGGGTTCTAGAAAAAACAGACAGTTTGTCCAACAGTGGGCTTGTTGGATTCAGCAGTTGTCGTGGCTAGCTTCGGGAGGGGGGATACCTGCTGTTAGAACATTGGGGCCGAGAATATGTGCTTTCCTTAGAGTGTTGAGTTCGATCAGAGATTATCCTAGAACAGGGACAGCACGTAACCACTAGAGATCAAGATGCCCACTGGAGTGCTTACCTATAAGCAAGAGTGAATATCCACAAGGGTCAGGTTTTGAATGTTCCCAGTTTCTCTGATGCCAAACCTGTGGGCACAGCTCTTCCAACCCTCTTCAACCTATTTTTTGCGATCTGCTTGTGATCTTAGCCAAAAAAGAAAAAAACCACTTGGATATGAGGGGCTGTCGACAAGAAGGGAGAATCCAACCGACGCGGCGGCGACTGTCGTGATGCCATTGAAGATGAATGGCCACCGCCTCTGGACCCTCAGAAATCTGAGGAAGAGTTATTATGGTCAGAACTGGCCAGACGCTGTATTGTTGGTATGAAATCTCTCGAGTTCACAATCCATAAATCTCACCCATACCAAATGAAGTGTTGCCTATACAGCGCCAACGAGTGCGTTTGCAGCGGGGCACGATGTACCGGGAATTGACAATCATTTTGCCAGTTCTGAGGGGTTGTGCCACTCAGTTAGAATTGTAACAGCTGGGGGTTGGGGATTGGGATGGGGAGTAGAGGGTTTCGGATGGCGGATATCTTACCGTACTCCCCGGATGCGGGGGCACTTCACAGGGACCAGTAAGGAAATTCCTGGTATAAATAAGGTTGGCATCTCCCATAGGAGCCGCTAACCCCGAATCGCAAGGGTTTCTAAGTGTTTCGAATTTGTGGATGTATGGCCCAGACCAGTCACGATCCCCATGCCAATTTCAGCTTAGGAAGGTATATAAAAGGTCTATCTTGATCATGATAATCTGGGCCGGGATAATGCAGACAGCATAGTCAATCTAAAAGCGGGCGTAAAAATAGCTTAGTTATTTCTCAGGCTATTCATTGTTAGTGGGGAATACATGAGGGGAGATAAAGAGCGAACCCATGAATATCAAGCCCTCCTTCCATCCCACTAGCATAAGCAGTCTTGGGATTGGAATAATCTATCATTTTCATACAATCTATTAGCGTTCTCAGTATCGTATCGCCGGGGAACGGTTCATCGGAATTTAGGAGCCATCTGCACGATATTTGGACACACGACCTTGACAGCACAATTATCAATAAAGCAGACATCTGGAAGAGAGGACGAAGGAACTAAAAAAAATGCTTTATCAGAATAAGGAGTTGATCGCACAAACATACATCTGAGCGGAGCAAAAATTTGCTTTCTGCCTGATATACTATCTGTATCTGGATACTTGATATCTGGTATACGGGCCCTACTGGGTGCGGATATTCAACCTCAGAGTGTTTCTCTATTGACTCCGGCACTGACACCCCCCGAAAAAACGGGTGAAGTAGAAGCAAACTCGATTCCGGGAGCTGCGTGGATGTGCGAGGAAGAGAGTAAGGATTGTGACTATCATGTCTCGCTCGTCTTTGAGGCAATCAGCAACCTAGAAAAGTCTAAAAAAAACACTATCAGATATTTCCTTCATGCAGGGTATCCGAGCTTAAGGATTGCGTACTGTACCGGTGAATGGGTCAAGTTTGAAGCTCTTCATGTGGGTTTCCAAGTTGTGAATGGACATCGGATGCTGAAAATGCGCAAAAATCGACAACTGTGGTACTGGCAAAAATTAGGAAAGTCTGAGGATTACCAATACCGGTACCGTAAATCCCAAGATTGTGCGAGAACCAATCCTGGTGGGCAAGTTCTCTATTGCATACCGTACCAATATGCATAAATTCGGATAGTCTAGTGAGTTTCGTACACTGTTGGGGTAGTAGGCAGTCTCCTGTCTCAATTTCCAACCCGCGTACAATTAGGAACAATGAATTTCGCCTGATGGCTCTTGATTATCGTAGACTGATCTTGGCAATAGGGTAGCATCCTATGATCTCCCACCAACCAGCGATCCTGTTGGCTTCTTGTCACTTCAGAGTATCATATAGGGAAAGCCTTCTGGCACCAGTGTCATGCCCTGGGTTACAGTGCAATGATTAGACAGAACCCCTCTCATACACTCTTAACTCCTGAAAGATCTGACCCTTCCCAGCTTCCGATGTACTAGTACTCTCGTGCCACCAGTGCTACCGATGATCGAGTGCTGTACAACCATCACAGCCAATACTGATACAAGGTCATGATATCCCTTCGCATGCTAGTTTGAACGCACTCAACCATGCCTCTAACAACAAACGGGGGCGTGCCGCGGCACACCTACTAGGCGACTGTCCACGAGCACTGCATACCGTACTTATAAGACTTCCCCGACCAAGACGCCGTTGGGGCTACTCAGTTGTTTCCAGACCAAACCTTGGATACCAGTACTAGAGACTTTGCTGAAGGATTCTGGATGTGAGGCAAATGCGGTTCTGGGCCAACTGGGTTGCTAGGGTTTGACTCTCCATGCGAGATCGCAAAGTCCCTACTGGCACAATCCCGGGGATTTTGATAACTGGCCACGAGAGACAGCTCGAGGGTAAACCCAAACCAGCTCGACTTAAGCAAGCCCAGGGCTTGCGGTTGGCTCGCTCGGGTAGATGATGGCATTTAGCTCGAACCCCCCCTAAACTGTTTTGTCTGTGTCGTGGCATTTGAGACATATACATAACTGAAGCCTCCTGTCCTCTGAGGTATGATTTGGTTATGACATGGTTTCGGGTCTACCCAAAGAATTCATAACCCGTTAGCCATCCAAGCGTGGTCATGAGGTCCGAGTGGGACCGTGGAATGTGCAGATTGGAAGCTGATTGCCACCGGGGAGCTTGCTGGTAAAAATTGAAATGCTTGTTATAACACCTGCTCGGCTGCTTTGGTATCACACCCAATTCCAGTACCCAGGCCCCTGGAAATACTTTTCGTCCTATAAATTATTATCTATCCGAAACGTGTCTATCGCTCACTCTACAAGCATGACCATCCATTAACTCTTCATCAATTGGTTGATCATGGTGGTTCGGAGAGAGTTCAGGTATAATACAAGAGATAGGTGGCAAAGCTGAGGCTAACGGATGGGTTTGTTGGTACCGTATGCATTCCCTCTTACGAATACCTCACGGTATTGGCTAGGGGCCCTCGCAATTCCGATATAGGAGCTAATGTTTTATTTGGGCCAACAAGACGTCTAAAGGCGTGGATCATACTACCAGCAGGCCTATTGAGGCCAGTGTTGCGGTTAGTGAGCTCATACTAATCGTGTTTTTTTTTAGTCTTTGGGCGGTAATTTAATCCAGGTACCGGTAGAGATCTGGCGTCGTGCGGACCGAGCCTGATGTACTTTGCTGACAAAACGGTTGTATTAATATGTTAGACTGCTAGTTTTACGACAGAATGTTTTTCAGGCCATTGATTTACTGAGAGAGCTTCCCCGTCTCCACTTGTTTTAAAGCTTTAGTTTCTATGAACATCGGAGGGGACGCCCAGCGTAATCCTTTGGCACCAACTGTTGGGGGCTCATATTTTGAGCCGATCTCAAAGAGGCTTGACTGTTATTGTACGAGGCATAGTATCATACCCCTGGATAGTTTTTGGTTCTTGAATGTTCGTGAAGTGGATTGGGCTAGTTCCAGAGCTCCGCAAGAGTTTCCCTCTGTTTCACTCTAGTTAGATATACTCACTCACAGAAGCATAGGTATAGCCAACTCACTTTGCCTTGGCGATCGGGAGCGGGGAGACCCCTTTTGGGGAGTCAAGAAGAAGGTATGATGTGTCTGCTGGTATGGGGCAGAAGGCAATTTTGCGAACTAATCTCCACACACTCATGGCCCCTAGGCTACCTATTCGAACAGCGGTCGGTTTCTTCTCTGAATTAAACCAACTAAATGGCCCATGGGTTCGGCCCAAGTTATTGAGGCTGAAACATCTTCCCTCTTACTCGTACTTAGTTGGCATTATCTGTAGCACATCAGCACTACTGTGCTCATACTCTTTCTATTCCTAGGCAAGCGCCAAGTTCTCTAACGATGCTGGGAGAGGAAATGCGGCATTGGCGGGTTGGCTGGATTTGCAGGACACGAGGTGGGGGTCTAGGAAGAAGAAAATAAGCCATCCTTTTTAAAGCTACGATGCTGGAACTCGGGAGCCGATACGGCACCCCTTGCCCGCTGCAGCGACCCTCCTGCATCTGCCAAGCCTCCCGAGTTACAGTACCGCTCATGGTCACCGGTATGCAAAAGGCTTGTCTCAGGTTCGTCAATCTCGGTAACATGAATGGTGATGTTGATACAGTACAGTACTAGTACACTTTTTTATCACGGAGAAGCTGGTTTGGTTAGGTCCTGAGCAAATTTCCTTGCGAAGGAAATAATTAGGCCGAGGGGATTCAATTCAGTACTATTCCCGAGGCCTTAATTGAGGAATCCATTTGAAATCATGACTATCGATCGGCCCCACAACCTGTCACCTCAGGAAAATCTCTCAACATAGAAAGTCGTTTAGTATAATGCGAGCACCGGTATCTTGGACGTAATTACCTAAAAGTGGGATCGAGCAGTTAACCCTGTCCCGTATTACATGCTTGGATAATAACCCACAATTCGCACACGCGAGGCATGCATCTGTGCGGTTTGGGATACGGTAGTGTGGGGGGCTACCGCTTAGAGACTTCCCGTGCGGGAAGATCTCCCGCATAACTTTTCGATCGAAGAGCAGGTGGCTAAGCTCATGGCGGACTGAGCGAAGCCGGCGATAATTTAACTTACTTCGGGGAAGGGTGTAGATTTCCCCGCTCCTAGCTCAGGATTCTCTACGACCCGGTTGCAGTAGTAGGTGGTGAAATAGCGATTGAAAACCGGGCGTCGGTGTCCACGGGACCAACCCTCCCCTGGTGCTCTGATAGAATATGAGCAATCACACTCTCATCAAGGCTATGCTGGCTAGCACGATAGCCAGACAAAGGTCTCGGGTGGGATGGACTGAGTCAAGACTCGGATAAAAAGAAAGAGGGGTGGTAGCGTTGGTGTTGAGCTCGAGTCAATATCTTGTGATTGGTACTTCGAGTTACATATCGGAGGCCCCCCCTCCACTAATGACAAGTACTATCAGGGTATAATTATTTGTGTCCTTGAGGATAAGGCTATCATGCTTGAGACTCATTTGGAAGCAATCAGGTATCGCTATGAAGAGATCTGGTTCTTTAATACTTAAGATCATTATTTACAAGCAAGAGGTATCACCCATTCAAGTGGGCCTATCTCACTCTTCAAGAGGTCAAAACAAGCTACCTCTTGGCAGACATAATGTGCTGTTCATCTTTTCATCTCTCCTCATCTTGATTTCATTCCCAACCAGCCAGTACTTTGGGCAATTTGAGAGATGATAGGGCTACAATCTGATATGCAATTTAACAACTGCAATTATGACTAGACAATCGAGATGATCTAGCACCATCGCTTTTTATTGGCACTGCCAGTGATTTGGTAGTGGTCTATTGGTAAGAGTGCAGTTTATGCTTGGATTGGTGTCACCTTAATGATTTGGTATACTGATATTATTTGCTCAATCATAGGTTGCCTATAAATGCAATAGACTATTGGTGGGCCCAGGATCCTCTGGTTGGATTCTGGTAAGGAAGCTTATTGTATTTTGCATTTCAGCCTGCACAACCTCTCTTTCACTCTTTGGTAGTGCATGTGAGATTAAGCTTCTGTTTGCTCCTACTCCCAGTTGGTATTGACAATTGACAATTGATTGTTTGAAAGGAGTGAATGGCTATAGTGGTAGTATTTTGCTAACAGAGAAAGGTCTTATTCCTAGGCCCAGTCACAGCCACCACCACCCTATCATTGAAAGGTCACCCCCCCTCCTCCCCAGGTTTGTCCCACAATTTCCCCTTCCCTTTCATTCCTTACTCCTTGTTTGTCCAATCACAAGCAATTATGTCAGGACTCACCTACCGTTACCTTCCCGGTCCTCTAATGACCCTTTTATACACACCCGCGAAAGGTCTGTGACGCCCGTGACCAACTCGAAAAGAAAAGAAAACCCGTATATCACATATCTGGGACAACGGGACCCAGAAGACACACGATATGCCGGCAACAAGCCCGATTCCTGGTAATTTGTTCCAGGATCGAGGGAGCTCGGAACCCTACCAATAGGAAGAAAAGTGACCTGTAACTAGGCGGGTTGGGTTACGGAGTGGTCGGGGTGAGTGCGCAGGGCGGTTTGAGAAGAGTTGGCAGTAGGTGAGAGGAAGTAGAACGGAGAGGGAGAGGGGGAGAGGGGGAAGAGGAAGAGGAGGAAGGGGAAGAGGAGAAGGAGCAGCATGAGGAGGAAGTAATTACTAGTGTGGCGTTGTTTGACGCGTTGAGGGTGGCTCGTTGTCGAGGAGGGGAGAGAAGGGTTGGTGATGTTATGTTATCGGGGAAGCGGAGAGTCGTTTTCTTAGTGAAGTTAGGCCTTGGGTAGAGCAAGACTGACTGATTTACGAAATGGTAGAATGGAAGTTTGGCTGACTCTCTCAATGGTTTTAGATTTTAGCACTGATGTTGGTGATAACATAGGATAGACTTCTTCGTACTGACATTCTCCAGAGGCCACCATCACGGCGTAGAGACCTTCGTCCTGAATCTCGAGACTCGACGGTAATGATCCGGGATACATGGCTTTGGTTAATGCTATTCTACAGAAGACGGAAGTCTATCATAGGAGTTCATTTTTCATTGCTCTTCATCCATTTCTTTTACGCTCTCTTCCCTTTTTCCTTCCTTCACCCCTTTGCTTCTCGCTCCCACCAGCAACCTCAGCGTGCTCAGTTACCATCTTCACGAGCCCTCGAAACATCAGATTACCACGAATACCTAAAGCCGTCCGCAAAGAAATATACTGAAAATCGAAGCCAAAAATTTAGCAGGAAATGGTGAAGAGGGGTATGTTCCTCGTCCTTCAACCCTGGAAGAACTAAACCGCGATGAACACGCTCTTGGGCAGGTCTCTCAAACCCGTCTGATCAAAAAACTCTACGCGCAGGCCGACCTTCGTACACCACTCTATTTGTCAAAAACCGATAAAAGAAGCTGCGAAATAGGGAGTGATAGTTCCCGACCGAATACCTCAGCTAATCCCACCCCCTTGCTTTCGCAATGCAGTAGCCACGAGGAGAAACGGGCGCGAAGAAGCATGCACCACAGAGGCAAACCAATGCTAGACCTTTTGGTGCTAAGAAATGGTAAGTTTCGCCTGTTTTTGCCTTGGTCTTCCAAATTCCTGGCCTTCCATGACCGTGCCTGTGCTGCTAACATTCCGTATTTGACAGGGACTCCACCAAACCTCGATACCTGCGATGTCCGGGTTGGCTTCTATTTCCAGACGCTATTTCTGTCCCGAATCTCACGCGAAACAGCGGTCGGCGAGGCCGGAAAAACAACACGAAGGTTCTCAGGGCTGTTACCTTGACCTACGCAACTTACCTTTTGAAGCACACACTACGAGTTTTCAGAGTACCCTATGCCAGATAAACAAATGCGATGCGGCGAGTCAGTTCACCTCGTGAGAATAGTCAGGTTTCTCGGGGGATCTCATTTTGAATCATACACTATCACTCGACTATAAACGAGATTTTCAATAGAACCTATATGCGATGCTCAGTTATTTCTCAAGAACTTCCCCCGGTCCTAGGTGCGCGTAATGCGCCCTAAGGTAACTGTTGGTTTACCAATAGCTTATCCGAACTCCAATTCCCTCGGTTCTCGCCCTACTACCAAAGTACTGCCCTGTTTCTGTTTGCATCTGCCGAGTTCCTGTCTGCACCTCCCCCTCCCAACCCTTTCTCGCTCCTCGCTTCACCTTCCCGACAGCTCATGTTACCATTAATATGATACGAGAACTCCCAACCTTTCAGAAGAGTTACCAAGAAATAGAAAGTTTCTGATTTTGACTTGTCACATGCTACTCTATGTTCGTTGCCGTACTGAAATATATCCGTAAATTGGCATCCAGTGAGTTCTAGCACTCAATTGGCTTCAGGCCCCGTGAAACGTTTCCCACCAGCCACCAGCTGGATATAACCAATATAATAATATTTCCCTACTCCGGCTACCGAACTCTGAGGAAGGGAAAAAACAAAAACAGACGGAAGCCCGCATCTTGTTTGTAGGAGTGTAAAACTTGGTTTAGAATGCCAGATGACTCACACCACTGCTCCTGGGCCTATCATGGTACATGTGTGCTGCCGGTATTGGAAATGATACATCTGGTGCAATAATGCATACAGGTCAATCTTTAGTGGGAATATATGCGGGGGTAGGGCGCTCGCGAGTCTTGGTAGTGGGGGCGGAGGTTCGGGATACTGAATTTGGCCTATATGACCTCCTTCTAGTATACTTGAGTAGCAAAAACACTACTATCACCTAATAATACTCACTCGTTGGGGAAACCCGCAATTCGGTTTCCGGAATTGGGCAATTGTGGGAATTATAGGATCACATACTCTACCGCCACTGCTGGCCCTGCTTCCAGCAAGCAATTGAGTTAATCCTGATTTCTTGTTGGAGAGAAACTTTTAGACTATGTATCACACTATATTCAACCAAAATTATTACTAAATACTAAGCTGACTGGAGGCCAAGAACCTCAAGTGATCCTTCTCCTCCACTTGCGAGGCCGATCCCACCCACATGTGAATACATCGAGCTTCACCGGACCAGTAAATTCCAAGCCAAGGCCGTTGCCACAGCTCACTCACCCAATTTAGACACGACCCACGGCTCTCCCCTCCTGACACCCTATATATGTGCTCCATAAGTGGGGGAGGTGGAGGGGTGATACTGGGAATTGAGTGTGCCCGTAATTGAATGACGTCTGCAGATACTACGACTACTATTGCATAAGGCTAAGATCTAAGCAAAAAAGCTAGATTTCTGCAGTATGCAATGTCAGCCCTGTTCACGAACGTCGTTCAATTACGAGTAAAGCCAAGCTGGCCCCCAGATCCCGCACTTCCCTACTAAGATGCTATTTCCTTACGCCCCGTTTAGACTATGTGCCAGGGTTTCCGGGAAACTAGCTGCGGAGATTTTGGGACAACCCTACTACTTTCTGCGCGATTGGTCCTATGCACACTTCCACAGGAAGGTTTTCGGTATCAATAAGGCCTACAGTTGCTGGAAGGTGCAGGCTACCCCCAATGAGGGTTGAACCAGTTAGTGTCGTGGATCTAGAATGCAAGGCAGTTACTAGAATCGCTACTCAAAAGTGTCGCCAGTGTTGATTCTTTAGGGAGTAGGGGGCGTCTGGTGTGATGGCTGGGCTTACAAGGGTGTGGTATCCTTGGTGACAAGAGAGAGCTTATTTATCCTGGACAAGTTAGAAAAGCATAGTCTGTGGATTATATATTGCGAGAGGGGGGCGGCCGTGCAGGTAAACGTTGATTTTTTCGATAGGTTACTACTAAAGATGTAGAATGATGGAATAATCGGCGCGTACATCTGTTTATAATCCTTTTGAGATTAATCGTCCAGCTATCTTGTGTTCTGTGCCGGGTGGGTATGGCTTTAGAAAGCTGGGAGGCGGCCTCTAGACAAGGTTTTCCTTGCCCCACCTGTGAATTAACCTGCTAAAGATCACAAACTCCCTAGAAACTCCCTAGGGAGAATCTCCTGTGAAGTAAACCTCTGGATCTGCAAATTTTCTTCCAAAATCATGTCTATTCCCCCTACCGGGATAAATAAACACCCCCAGTCACCCTGCCACCGGCAAAAAAAAGCTCATATACCTCCCGACTCTACCCTACCCACCCAGATCTAACCTACCAGGGAGGGTGGAGGAAAGAAATACACCTCTTGCTCCAGCTCTATTAAAGGGTGCTTTTTTGCTCCTCGACCTGCCCCCTCCTCCTCCGAGCATCGTAATTGATCTTTCCACCGAGGTGAAGCCCTCTCCGAGGAGAAGTATGTGGCTTGCGCCCAAGAAACCGAGCCCAGCCGAAGCCATTATACCAAGGGCAAGCCCACGACTCTGGCATCATGCAGAAACTTTAAAGTACCTACAGGAACCAAAAATTGACAGGCTATGTACTAATTAATTTGAGTCCCCCCCTCCACGAAAGCTTAGAAAAACAAACACAACAAAACCTGCTTTCCTAAACAAACAAAAAGAAAGAACAGAAAAAAAGGGGGGAAAAAAACAACCAATCTTACTAGAGCCAACCCCAACACCCCAATAGCACACAGTTCGTGTATTCAATTTCCCGATGGTAGGCCTAACACCTTTATCAACCCAAAACACGCAATCCGTTTGTTTCCAAACAATCCACCTACCAATGATCTCCGCCCACCACCTCCTCCGCTGGCCCGAGCGATGCAGCCAGGCTCAGTACAAATACTTGCAACCAGCTCACGTGCACAACCCGGTTCCACAGTGAATTTCCCCGCCTTGGGCTTCATTGGCTGCCATGTTGAATTTAAATCCCACGTGGAAGGAACTGTCGAAGCCTTATGCGATGCATGGGCCCCCACCGGTTGGCTCAGCAAGCGTCGGGAGGGATCTAGCATCGCTTATCGAGCCATGGATCTTAGTATTCCCCACCCCCCCTCCCCATAGGAGTGGGGAAGTGGGGGCGCGGGGCCCGTGTAAGCTGCCAATTATAAACCACTAGGATTTTACTTGGTTGTTCTGTTTTGCTAGAAGAGCATCTGATGTATCCTGTCATGGCGAATGTGAACTTTGTGTTCTTTATTCCTTAAAAACGATTGTGCGGAGTGGTGAAGTATAGTATTTCTGTCCTCTTAGTCAGTTGTTAGCTCCTTGCTCTCAAGTCCGGGTTTGGTGGTCATCATGCTACCGTAGCTCTTACAAAACGGGTACTGTATCCCAGGTACTCTCTTTCGGTCCACCTGCTGCGACTTGAGCGTGGACATGGAAAGCTGTACAGTCAATGAGAGTACACACGGGTAAAAGGCCAAGAACTCACTCTTTTTTCCTCTTTTTTTTCTCCCTTTTTTTTTAAAAAAACCGACCCCAAGAGAGTGAACTATGAGGGGAGTATTTGCGTGAATATATTCGAATTTGACGTCACAATCCTCCTATAATAAGTCGTCTACGAAGATTTTATCTTCAGAAGGCACATGTATTATGCACCCCTCGCTGCTCACCCACCTCCCACTCACAAGTCATCACTCGCTCATCTAGTGTTGGTATAAGGTTTCTTTCTCCTCTCAAATGCTTCTTCTAAGTCTCTATTATTCTCAAGCCGTGTACAAATTTTGTTTTCTTTACACTTTCTTTATTATTCCTTTTGTCCCTATATACTTTCTTTCAATGCCTTTGTTCTTTTTTGCGGAAGTTTGGCGGAAGCGGAAGCTTGGTGAAGCTGAACCAAACCACCACACTACATAGCTTGCCTATATCTTTCCTATCATTCTTGTAGTAGTTGGCGGTAATCTATGATCTTGATTGTCGGCTATCATTACTTCTCAGTTGAAACGATTGCGTGTTGCTTCTAGGCTCGATGCTTAGCGCTAGTGAGATTCCATGACAGGATAGATATATGTTCTCTCTGACC
>Ga0307510_10006851_pt1 | contig 13590 bp, 14 predicted proteins | sample 12_EM_MG_FD_207224 | JGI IMG/M metagenome (GOLD analysis project Ga0307510, IMG submission 207224) | Populus trichocarpa ectomycorrhiza microbial communities from riparian zone in the Pacific Northwest, United States - 12_EM | ecosystem: Host-associated > Plants > Roots > Unclassified | place... | reverse complement strand
CAGGATAGTAAAACACATCGTGACAGCGTTTGAAAGAAGAGAAGTGCCTAGGCGTAGGATCAGGATGGCATTAGACTAAGTACACGATGCGTCTGGATGAAAACGCGGCGTCAGATACAGTCACGATTGGATCAGGACGCGGCATATATAGGGCATAAGATCAGGAAGAAGTGAGCGGGCGTCAGGAAGGGAGAGATGCGGATCGTCGGATCCGGACGAGGTCGGCAGGGTGTGAAAACATTAGGACGCGAGATGTGCAGATGAGTGAAGCCCTGACGTTTGCTGAGAAGGAACCGGCATCAGGGTGAGAGAGTCATCGATGCGACGCAGTCAGAACGCAATAGCGGAGGACCCGACGCAGTAGGAACGGAAGAGTCGTAGATCAGGGGGAGTCGGGAGGTAATAGAGGAGCACCAGGCGCAGTCCGGACGCACAGGACGTAGGGGTCCGTATCCGGATGGCCTCAGGACGGATGGCCCTAGGTGACGCAAAGTCAGGGCGCGACGTCGATCCGACGTTCCGTCCTGATTCGCGATTAGCATTCGGACGTCCCAGGCGTCAGACATACGGGGCGCACAGGACGCAAGGTATTATTTTTGCTGATGAACCAAATGTGCTTTGAATCGTGCAACGCGTCCGTCTTCCCCCAACATCTCTTGCAAAACCATGCGTGATGAAATCGTGCGTAGATCTCTTGTCTCATCAATTGTTGGTACCACGGTCCACGTATCATGTGTTTCGAGTAAATCCAGCTCTGAAATTATAGCCTTAACCCACTCTTGTCTATATGCACCACGCAAGCCTACATTCATTGATTCCGGTCCATTAGTGACCATAAAAGGGTAGTCGATTCCAGCATTCACAGCATCTTCTTCTGGCTTGTCGCCATCTCATCTGCTGCCTCTGCTACTCTTTGTACTTCTACTCCTACTACCTCTCACACTGGAAGATTCAGCTGCCTCACCTCGGCTTTGTCTGTCATCTTCCTCCATAGTATCCAAGAAAGGACCGAGATTAGTCACACACTCTGTGTCCATCCGTCTCTTCCTCATTGTTCCACTCGCTTCATCCTTTGTAGCACTTTCCTCTCTTGCTTTGATCGGTGCTTTTCGCTCAGGGGATTCTGGGGTGCCGGACAACTTTGCCCATGGAAGTGGTGGTAGTGGTGGTATTGGTATTCTCCTCAGGCTCCTCCTGAGGGTACTCACGGGAGCGTTGTCTCGCGCAGATGGAGGCAAATCCAGTTCATTCGCAAACCGTAGGAATATCTTCTGATCTGTCGGACGGAAATATGATGTGTTCTCATGAAAGACTACATCTTGCGAGATCACTATACCTCTCGCTTCAGGGTTGTAGAGCCAGTATTGTTTTGTAGTCTGCGTGTAACCTACCAAAACCATCTTCTTCACTCTAGGACCCCATTTTTTATCTGGGGGTTTCGTTGGATAAATAAAACAGTATGCCGTACATCCCTACACCCTCAAGTGCTTGATATCAGGCTTTCATCCAAACCATAACTGATGCGGTCTAGCGTCAATTCCGTGTGTCGCCTTGGTCAAAGACACATTCTTTAAGTAGACCGTTGCCTGTAGCGCTTCTGCACAATAACTCTTAGGTGCTCCAGCGTGCTGGCTCAATGCAGTGGCTCTCTTGACTAGAACTCTGTTACTGTTCTCTGCAACTCCATTCTCCTGAGGAGTATAAGGCATGGTAAGTTGCCACTCGATGCCGGGCCGCTTTACCTCCCTCTGGAACTTACCCCTGGAGTATTCACCTCCTCCGTCGGTCCTAATCGGCTTTATCTTGAAACCATTCTCCTTGTGACTGAAAATCTTCTCCCCAGCCGCTTTCTAATTGTGGAAATCGCCGGCTGCCACGTTCTCTGACTTGAGAAAGTATATCGACGTATATTTGGTAAAATCGTCGATGAAGAGTATAAAGTATCGACATCCTCCAAGGGATTGGGTCTGTATCGGTCTACCAAGATCTGAATAGACTAACTCTAATGGCCCTTTGGTTCTGTGGGTTGACACTCGGAATGGTATATGCCTTATTTTTCCTGTAAGGCACGCCGTACAACGATTTTGTCCATTATTTGCTTGCAAACAAGGCATACCACTCGCCACCTCCATGTTACTCATCTTCAGTACAGCTGGTAGGTGTAGATGTCCAAGCCTATGATGCCAGAGCGCAGTCACCGTATCGTCCTTCTTAGAAAGAAGCAAACCCAAATCGAGGTACTTCCCGCTCTGTATTAGCTTGTAGAGCTTGTTCCATTTCTCAGCAATAGCGATAAGAATCCCATCCTGATAGAACTCCGCCGCATCATCCATAAACGCGATCTTGACACCCTTCTTGGTTAGCTGGCTGACCGATATCAATCCAGCCTCTGTCCCTCCCCGTACCTGAAGTACTTCGGTCAGAAACAAACGCTGACGACCTCCTCCTGGCGTCCATGTATAAGTTTGAACTGTGCCAATACTAGCGGCGGGGACAACCTCTCCTGTTACTGTCTTCATTTGGCGTCAGTTTGCTGATAGAAAAACGTAGTCTCTTTAACGAAAGCTTTGCGGTTTCCAGTCATGTGGTTTGTGCACCCACAATCAACCACTGATTCTATTTCGTTCGTCACGCCTACTCCTCCCAGCAAGCGTTCAACAGTTAATCCATGGTCCACTTCTTCTCCAGAATCTGTCTCTACCCCTATCTCTCTCAAAGTGACCACTTTGCATTCAGTAGCGATTGCCGTCTGCTGATCGCTTAGTAAAATGCCATTGTTGTTTGCTCCGAAATCCAGTCTCCTATGGGATAACGAATCCCTCATTTCCCCTTCCTCCCTTCCTCCCCCACCGGGTGCGGTGATGTTGCGCTCTTGCCAGCAATCATCTTTCTTATGTCCCTTCTTGCCGCAGCTGTGACATGTACTACTGAAGGAATTAGGCCTCTGACTTCCCTCTCTGACTCTCGATACTGAATGAGTAGCTGGACCTGTGCTTTCTTGACGTCTTTGGTTTCCCCTACCCTTCGTATATAACACTTGGTCCGGAAGTAGAGACTTCTTTCTACGAAGCTCAGCCTCATAGGCTAGCAGTAGTTCTTTTAACTTCTTGAATCTAGGGAGAGAATTCTGGTCCGGAAGTGCCGCTTTGAGTACCATAACCCATGTTGTCCACTCTGGCGTCTCAGGTAGACCCTCCAAGATGTGAAAAATTAAATGCGCGTATGACGGAGTTTGCCCTCACATCATGAGCTTGTCTCTGAGTTCCTGAATGTGGTTGATGTACTCGAGTACAGTACCCGATTCCTTAAGCGTGGATTTGTATAACCCTCGTTGCAAATGGTTCGAGTCATAGCTTGTAGCCATTTGATCAGTGGCGTGCGCGTCGAGCCAGATACTTGAAGCCGTAGTCCACTCCATTTCCTTGTTGTAGCAAATCGCGATAGCGTCTGTCATTGCCATCCAAAGCGTACCGCTTGCCTTTTGCATTCGAAGATCTTGTTTTTCGTACCTCTCCATATTTTTCTCTTATTCCTTGACAAGCTTGTCCTTATTAGACTCCTCTTTATCCGGCTTCTCTAGCAGCTCCTCACGACCACTGACTAGGTTTTACAAGCCTTCTCGCTAGAGATAGTCTGTCATCCTCATCGCCCACAACCGATAATTGGTCCCATCCACCTTCGCAAAGCTCATGCCGACTAACGATGATGAACTATCATCTCCATTCATCTTTGCTCCTACTACCGACGGCGCTGCTACTCTGAGCTAAACACAGAAGTGTACGTAGGACAATATAGTGTGGTGATAGGTCATACTGAGAAAAATATTCACTACCGAAAGATCACGGGTGAAAAAACCTTTTCCTTTTCTTGCATGCGTGTAAAACCCTTTTCCCGTTAACGGCCCACAATCCTGATAGATTTGGCCGGGCTCAGAACCTGATGGAGGTCTGGGTTCCGCGCAGGGAATATGCCGTCAGAGAGGCACTGCAAGGACAGAGCTAGAATCAGCTGTGTCGTCACAAGATCAATCCGGGTCAGTCGCTGATAGGAAAACTGAGATGTGTTCAATATCCGACATATATGACAAGTGTGTTCGCAAAGGAGTGTGATGACCATGAGTAGTTCTCGTACAGAGAAAGGAACGTAGCCCAGACCACATATAGTTTGTGGTGGCCCGCACAGTGGGCTCCTACCACACAATACCACAATACCACTCACCGCCGTGCGGTCTGGTCAATAGCCCTGCTCTCACCTACACGTGTGCCCTAACCTAACATACCACGATGGGGATACTCCATCAAGCATGCCCCCCTCGAAACAAGCAGATTTTGAGATGCGCAGACGGGATGAGCCTGGGGTGGATAAGGCGGATTCCCCTTGCTCTAGAAATCTGGGATGAGCAAGACGTATCCAACATATGTAGCAGGATTCTTTGCATGAACAGAGTAGGGCTGATGGCCAGAAAGAATGGTTCTCTCATGACCTGCAGTCTGCACGATCTGGAAAAGAGCATGAATATTGGCCTTATAAGCGTATACCATGATTTTCGTTCTTAGAGAGAGCCAACAGTCACTAATCCCATAGAAGGGCTATTCTAAAGCACCCAGCAAGTAGAGGTGGGCATCCCAAATTATCTGCAAGAAGCGTTGCCAAAAGGAGAAAAGGAGATTTGAAGTAGTTAAAGGCTACAACTCGCCATCGAATACCAATACCAATGGCTACCATTTTCCTACGAATGCAGGTATGCGTTTAGCATCGATTCCTTGGCCAAATCTCCCCTGGCGCACCTGCCAGACCTTCCAGAATCCAGGTGAAATAATTGTAGACCGTGTCCTGGGCTGTCAAGTGGGTCCGTCATTCTGGTAGGACTCGGACCGGATCGACCGGGAGTAGCAGTCCTTTCTTGAGGCCTATAGGTGGGCTCGGGCGGACAGATGTAGCACCGGAGGCTCTATGGTGCTTTTTGGTCACATCTCTTTGCCTAGTATGCTCAAAAACTTCAAGTTCATGATTTCATCTCGCTCATAGTTTATGATTACGCGAGTCATGTGCAATATGTGCAAAATAATAGTCAATGAAGAATTTATCTTTAAGAAATAAAAAAGTTAAAAGAATTTTCGAAATTGGAACTTAATAACCGCAGGGATGAATCTCCAAGACGTGAAACATATCCCCCCTTTAGACTACACTAGTGCCACCGCCGTAAATAAGTTCTGATATTGGTTTCAGATACCTGGATCTGCGAGGGTCAATTCAATTTCCTGGTAATTCTTCTCACCAAGATACCATGCATTTTGCTGCGAGTCAACCTCTATTACATCAGTTCTTCGGCTTTGTTGCGACATCACCACCTTGACTATTGTAAAAGCCTTATAGGAGTCTTTAAAGAAGAAAATAAGGATCCTAGCGGAATTATTGGTGCAGTCTTATTTTAATACTCGATGATATATTTAACCTTCTTCTCTTCCTTGCAAGCTTATCGTCTATCGTGTCGGTTTTGGCCAGTGTTCCCAACCGTCCCGTCCGGACTCCAGGGCCCTGGCGTCCTATAGTCCCGTCCGTCCCGGGCAGGGTGGGTAAGGACGGCCGGGCACGGCGTCCGTCTTTTGTAAACACCGGAGGACTGTAGGTTGACGGCCGGGCCCTGCAGTCTTTTTTGGAAATGGTAACTTCCGGTAGGTACCTACCGTCCTGAGTCACGACGGGCGTCCCCTGCAGGTTACCTACCGTCCTGCATAATGACGGGCATCACCTGTAGGTTACCTACCGTCCTGAGTAAGGACGGGCGTCCCTTGTAGGTCAAGGAAGTGGAATGGGGTCAGGGTGCTCAGAACCAGGATCGGATATCACTGGAAGCATTGGTTGATTGATAGCGAAACTTGATACATAATAGTAGAGCCTAAGCTTCTCTTCATTAGAATAAAAATGTTTCACATCTTGATAACACTTACCTAATGCTCATGAAATTCGAAAATGAAATATAAACTAAGACACCTGTAGGGCCCGGCCGTCCCCCCCGGGCATAGGTCAGGACGGACTGCAACTGGGCGTCCGTCCCGTCCGAAGGTCTCAAACTTGGCGTCCGTCCCGTCCTAGGCTAAAGACGGACGGACTGGACGCTTGGGAACACTGGTTTTGGCACTATAGACCATATATCGCTCATAGATTTTCTACAGCTCCCCGCAGTTTTTCTCCTTTTCTTTTCATATGTTCCCGACTCTCATTCCTAATACCTACCGTCTGTGGACCCCCCGCTGTGCTTACCTACACCATACAGTCCTTACCCGTACCCTACCGTCTTCTTATTCCCCTCATCGTCCTCCGGGGGATCGCTCCCACCCTGCAACCCTCTGCCGTCTACTTAAGCAGCCGCTTTCCCGTTTGTCTCACTATACTAATAAAAGCGTAGCGTGAGGCCTTGAGGTCCAGACCTATCCTGGCTGTCCCCTGAGCAATTTGCCCAACCTAGGACCACGGCTAGCAATCTGGTCCAGTCTTCTGGAAGTATCCCCACCGCCCCTGTGGGACCATGGATCGTTCGGCATTGACTGTACTTGTGAAAACTGTGAAATGTTTGGACATGCCACATATGTCTGGACCTCATTCAGATAGCAATACCCTAATACAATAAGAAACCGCAAATTACCCTGCACAAACCTCATGATAAATCTTTATGTAATAGGATATTACATCTTATAATTTCCATGGCCATTAGAAACTAAACCATACGTTATGATGTGCCCGCAGGGTTCAGAATTCTTGGCGCTTATAAGGAATACACACTTTGCGACCAACGACCAGGACTGCTTTTATCTCACTTTAGATCTCCACTCAAAGCCAGTACATATACACCAACCGCATACCTGACATTTATTCTCTCCTATACCAACACATCCGGGTAGGCAAAGCATTACCATTGTGGTCAACCAAAATGAACACCTTCACCCAAGCCACAGCCAAACAAATGTTCGCTCACAAGCTCACAAACAACCTTGTAGTTAATCGCACCGGCCTTGGTATTAGGCTTTGCGCAAGATTACACACAGCTCAGGCAAGATATCTGTTGATCGCTAATAGTCAATTAGCTCTACTAACTAGCTCGCTCAGCGAAAACTGCTTTACAGACACACGTCGTTCCGGCACACAGACAGCAACCCTCTGGACAACAATGGACGCTATGTGACATGGGAGAAATTTTCCGACATGAATACACAGCACCTCAACACTATTTCAACACTCCAAAGGGTATAACACAATTCATACCGGGTGGACAATCCGCCTTTAGCTAGCTATACTAAAATATGTTAAAAAATCGCGAAATGCCAATACACGATCGCTGCCGCCAATAATTTTCCAAATAAAGTTGAAAGTGGCGTGGATGAAGCGCTTGAAAAATTGGCAGAAAAAATCGCCAAAGTCGATATCAAAGCCCTTGACCAAATCACAATCGTGGGTGCCGAACTCAGTGGCGAAATGAAAAATATTGGGGCAGAGCTCAGCAGCCAAATCAAAAATCTTTCCAACGAGTGCAGCCAGATGGAAATTAACCCTAGCGGCGTCGCCAAAAATACAGACCCTAATCCCGACCACAAACTGAAACCCGTTCAAGCAAGAACCACAAATTCAGCTATCCACCCGGTATAATACCCCATGCATCCTTTGACGCTACACAGTGACTAATACATGACCAGGACAACCATCTGTTGAACTTTATGAACTACTTTTTCGCATCCCTTCTGGTATTCTTTGATATCCTGCACAATTTACGATATGTGATACTAACATTTGGCACAGGGGATGACTTATGGCGCTCTCTGGATTTATATTTTCTGGTTCTAACTTGCCGAAAAATTCCTGTTTCTCTCCTCTCAGCCACCACTTTTTTCATGACATAGAACCAATTTTTCAAAGCCAAACAAGTAAGTTGAGATAATAACAAATATGAAAGAAGGAGGATCGGATGAGTACACAGATATAAGAAAACCAAAACCATCCAAGCAACTTATTCTATCATAAACCTTCTTCGATGTGTCCACTGTCGGAGGCGGTGGATGGGGAAGGTGCCGCTGCCCTTGTACCTTAAAATGATTGGCACTGATAGATCCCGAGATGACAACGAGGGCGCCATGAGAGAGTCAGGGTGGTGGGTGGGTAACAAAAACGCGAGCTGTAGCGTGCTTGAAGACGAGAATGCGAGTTGTAGTGAGCATCGAGGTTCTCAACTACTGGGAGTTGGTGGCTCTACCTGGGCAGGTGGCTCTCCGGTCTGTGCATAGAGAGCTATGACATCTGAGCAACCAGACCAACCTTTCTCCGAAGACCTCCATGCAATTCCCCCGAGATTTGCCCCATTGGCACTGGGTTGTTCCAACCCAACATACAAAAAAAACAATTCAGGTTGTCAGTTGGTGCATAGAATTTTGTGATCCTCCTTGTGGGTCATGGGGACACTCGATCTCGCCATAATATATAAACTTCCCATAGAAGTGAGAAAATTGATATCAACTCTTATCTTATCACTTTTAGGCCGCAAATAAGGCTTTTTCTTTCCTTTCTGGCGCACAATGTAGTACATAACAGTGCTTCAGGTGCTTCACAAGAAACTATTTTCGTGCTTTCTCCAGCTCCGGTAATGGAATTTTAGTAAAACCCTCATATCAATACCCATCAAATTTCTGGACTCAACCTGCATTTTGGCCCAAACACTCCACAAATCCACGCGGTCAACATTTTTGTTATGAGATGGAGATAGAGAAAAGTGAAGCGTGGTAGATGAAGAAGGACGAAGAACCTGAGGAGGAAACGAGTATATTTTTGATCGGATGCGTTTCTTTCTTACTTTCTATCTACACTAAAACTAAGGGTTTATATAGACAATACATGAGGGCTTCCAATCTTCTCCACTCCCAAAAAGCCTTCCAGACTTTGGCAGACACGGGGGAGTTTCGGTCTCCCTTCCGCTAAGTACTCCGATTCATCCTTCGCATTAACCTCCGATGGCCTCCGGCCTGATATGCGAATCCATACCTGTTCGTTCCTCCTCTTGATTGAAAACAACTGACAAATGAAACTAATAATAACAGACTAACAAGATAGGGAAGGAACGCAGGAAACCTCTCCATATCCGGAGAAATTGCCGGTGATTTTTCAACAAACATCACCGACAGCAATACCCCTTATGATACCACAACATGATCTATAGCTCTAACAACATCCTGTATACTAACGATGAGGATGTGTGGGTTGTCTTAGTAGCTGTGCCGCTGGGATGATGATAAAGTGGGCTCACTATGTAATTGGAGGTTGAAGAGCATTGCCTTCAGGAAACGAGAATATTTTGCGAGCGGGAGTAATGAAGGGGGAGTGGATAAAGCCTTTTCATTTTGCTCTATGAATATGGGGTGAGCAAGACATATCTGAGATATGTTGCAGGATTCCTTGAATGAACCGATTATGGCTGATCACTAGAAATAATTGTTTCCTCATCATCAGGTGGCTGCCCGATCAGGGAAAGAGTCTGAATATCGCCCATGTAAGCTTGTACTATGACTTCCGCTCCCAGCGAGAGTCGACCATCACCAATCCCGCAGAGGCGGTACTCTAAGCATTTCGTAAGTAGAGGAAGGCATCCCAAATTATCTACAAGTCACTCTTCAAAAAGGAGAAATAGAATTTTGTTGTAGTTGAAGGCTATAACTTACCATTTAATAGAAATGGTATGGACCACCATTGCTTCCCTACTAGAAGTATTCGTGTGCTATCGATCCTTTGGACAAATCTCTCACCGCAAACCTGCCACACCTTGTGGAATCTCTCGGATGTATTGTAGGTAGCGTGTCAAACCGTCCAGTCCGTGCGTCTTGAAAGAAGGACCTAACTATTGGCAGACAGTAGTATGATATGTTTTTTTCAAGGCCATGGATGGACTAGGGCCGATAGTAGTAGGACCGGACCCCCTACCTGGCCCGGCAGGGCCCTGTCATGCTCTTATGTTACATCTCTTTGGCAAGCATACTCAGAAACTTCAGGCTCACGATTCGATCTCGCTCATAATTTACCACTACGCGAGCCAGGTGCCCTATGCGCAAACTAATCAGCAAGGAAGAATCCATCTTTAAGAAATAAAAAAGCCAAAAGTGTTTTCCAAATTAAAAGTAAAAAACGACCAGCATGAATCTGCAACGAAGCAAACATTTCCCGGCGTCAAAGGGCACTAATACTACCACCGTAAGAAAGTTCCGATATTTGTTGCAGATATCCGTGTCCGCGAAGGTCACGTGAATTTCCTGGTAATTGTTGTCCAAAATCCCTGCATTGCGCTGTGAGTCATCAGTTATTTGGGTTAGTGGCGACATCACCACTGGGGCCATGGCTAAAGGAGAAAATAAGAGTTCTAGCGGAATTATTGGCTCAGTCTTCAGGCAAGATATCTGTTGATCACTAGTGGTGAATTAGCACTACTAACTAGCTCGCTCAGGGAAGCCCATTTCACAGACAAACCGTCCGGCTTATGAGCAGCAACCCTCCGGAAAACAATGGACGCTATGTGACATGGGAGAAGTTTTCCGATATGAACACACAGCACCTCAACACAATTTCCTCACTGCAAAGGGTATAAAGCAATTCAAACAGAGTACTAGGTGATAGGTCTTTACCCAACTCTACTAAAAGTTTGTCAGGAAATCACAAAATACCAATGCACGATCGCCGCTGCCAATAATACTTCTCCCAATAAGGCAGAAAGCAGAGTGTACGAGGCGCTTGGAAGATTCGCAGACAAAATCGACACAGTGGACACTAGAACCGCCGACCAAATCGAAATCGTGGGTGCCAAACTCAGCGGCGAAACAAAAAACATTGCTGCCGGACTTGGCAAAGAGATCCAAAACGTTTCCAACCGGTGTAACAAGATTGAAATTATCCTTAGTAGCATCGCCAAAAATAAGAGCCCCAAACTCGGCGGCAAAATGAAGATTGTCGGCGATGTAATGACTAATAAACTTACCCAATTGGTATAATGCTCTCTGGATTCTTGGACGCCGCACACAGCCACTAATATATGACTAGGGAAAATCCCCGGTATTTTTTGAGTTCACTTCCGCAATCGTCGTGGTATGCCCCGATATCCTGCACAATTTGCCGCATGTCATACTGACTTTCGGGAAAGTGGCTTGCTTTCAGCACTCTGGCTATTTTCGTCATCCCCCCCACCATCTCTTTCATACAAGAAAAACAAAAAAAAACTAACCAGGTTGTCAGAACCGCTCCATAGACTTTAGTGATCCTGCTTGTGGATCGCAGCGGGTACCCTAGTTAGCTATAATATAATAAACTCCACATAGGAGTGGCAAAATTCACCTCATTCAGCCTTATCTTTCGGCTTTTTAGGCCAGGAATAAGGTTTTTTCTTTTCCTTTCCGGAGGCGGGTGTGGTGCGGTGCTGTGCCGCAACTGGTTACCAAGAATTTCCCCACTTGCTCTAGCTCTGGTTATGGAACTTGGTTAAAACCCTCGTATAATACCCGCCAAATTTCCAGATCCATATTGTCGCCTAGAATACCAAGCCCCAAACACCACACAAACTAAATCGGCTAACATTGACGACCGGAATGCTTACTCCTGCACCATGATCCATAGTTCCTAACACCTTTTCCATGTATGATATGATAAGAACACGCAGGTTATGTCTCAGCTCTGCCACTCGAGCCAGGAACTAAGTGATGGGCTAACGCTGCAACCCGACAGGGTTCAGGATTTCCATCATGATCAAGCGGGGATTTTGCCCCCCAGGTGGAGGCGGCTGCGAGGATGGAGCAGATAAGGCCGTTTCGTTTCGCTCTAGGAATCTGGGGTGACCAAGACGTATCCAAGATTAGTGATGGGCACGATCATGATCGAGCAGATCATGGGGGCCATGCTCGATCATGATCTAATCGAGGGGACCCTATGATCGAATGATCGATGAAACTGTTGAAATTATACTTTCGGATATGCTCTTTCTACGTTCTTGAGTACGACAACACTTCCTACTTCATACTAGTTTCACTTCAATGCCGTCAGAGCATAAGCTCAACTCATCCGCTTCAGATCCTTCATCCCACTCACTACTCAATCAGTTAATCATTGATGTAATTCTATGCGCATTACATTTCTTTTATCTTCCTTTTGTTACCTTGGATTTCTTTGCTGCTGTGGACAAGTATTCCTGTTGCGAAGCATAAATAGCCGGTACTCCGGTCCCTTAGATAGTAGGGAACTCTCCATCGTTTTTCTCGTCTTCCTAAGCCTTCGGTATAGAGCTTGACTATTGCGCTATTTACAACAGAAACTGGGGAGCCCTGATCGAGTGATCGATCATGGTCACTGCTCGAGCATCATCGATTATGGTCGATTATTGTCGACCATACTCGAGTATGATCGATTTTGTGCCCATCAGGGATTAAATATTCATTCAATATGAATTCTGAGTATTTTCACTCGTTTATAACAAGAATAGAAGAGCCATACCCTATCGTCCATTTATGTATCACGGTAATTTGTGGCTGATCCAGAGTGTGTAGAAGCCCGGATAGGTTTCGACTCCCTACCAATTTTCCAAAGCCAGGCGAGTATATTAAGAGTAACTAGGTGAAAAACAAGAAGGAAATAAATAAGAGAACCCAAGAAGAACAACGCCAAAGGAAATCCTGCACCGAACTTGATATCCTGCAATGATTCATCAGTTTGCTGTCGGAAGTGTTGGAGAAGTTGCCGCAGCCCTTGCCATGGGAGATCGTTACCGCCGATGTGGCCCAGTGTGACAATGAGGGCGCATTAGGATTGTCTCAGGGGGGGGTGGCGGGCAATAAAGAACACGAGCAATTGAATGTATAGGAACGCGAGGTAAAGGAAGGGTGGTGGCTCGGAGCTGGGAGGAACTATGGAACTGAGGTATGTAAAGGGGGTGAGGCCCACGGCCCCCCATGGACGAGCTATGACCCCGCAGTGCCCTGGCAACCGGCCATACCTTTTTCCGCTGTCCCCCGAGACAGTGTGGTCGATCCCTAGAAGCAGACGCTAATACGCTTTGCCCAATTGGCAACGGGTTCTCCCAACCCTACATCTTATTGTTGAATAAATTTATTGAAAGTCATTGGTGGTATTGACTAGTTGCCATAGACTCGAAACGATAGGAGTGGTGACCTTATTATAAAGTCAGCAGTCATGATAGTTTGTTGTTCGATAATTTGTTGAGGAGCTAACAAGGTAAAGCCCGGCCAAAAGAATTGGTATCTAGTTTGCCGGTAAACTCCCTTTATATAAGTTCATCGCATCACCCAATCACTAAGATTAGTAGAGTGATCGGCCATGAGCCAAGATGCTCGAGTAAAGTTATACTCGATAATGGTCGAGTATGATTGAGTAGTACTCATGATCGAGCAGACTACTGATCGAGCAAAACCCGATCATGATCTGATCGTGCCCATCACTATCCAAGATACGAGGGAGGATTCATTCAATGAGCCAACTATGGCTGATGGCCAGAAATAATTCCCTCTTGATCAGCAGGGTTCACGATCAGGAAAGGGTCATGAATATTGCCCTTGTAAG
>Ga0307510_10006850_pt1 | contig 13591 bp, 16 predicted proteins | sample 12_EM_MG_FD_207224 | JGI IMG/M metagenome (GOLD analysis project Ga0307510, IMG submission 207224) | Populus trichocarpa ectomycorrhiza microbial communities from riparian zone in the Pacific Northwest, United States - 12_EM | ecosystem: Host-associated > Plants > Roots > Unclassified | place... | reverse complement strand
CAATCTTGTTCTTCGATGTCACTGGGATGACAATGAGGGGGGCAGCGATCAAATTTGATTGTTTTTGCTCCCCAATCTATGCTTGGGTTATGTGCTCTCAGCCAGTCTGTGCCTAAGAGTATCTTGCTTTGGCCAATATTTGTAATGGCAACTTCGACGGTTTCCCAGTGATTTGGATCAACGCTCATCCCCATTTACAGAATGGCGGCATAGCACATCGCTCCTTGTTTGTTTAATGTTCCATCAACATTAATGGGGTACATAGGGCGATCGACAGCATGAGTGGGTATTCCATATTTCTTGATAAAACTGGTGTTATAGTAGATGCCTTCAGCTCCACTGTCCAGTAACGCGTGGGCATCAAATTGTTTCCCATTGAGGATGATTCGGACTTTCAATTGGAAAGCAGGGGATTTTATATTCCAAATTATATGTGGTGGTACATGGAGAATCTTGGGAGATTGGAGATGTTCAATCTTGTTAGGAGTACAATGGGATACAAATACATCTCTCCTGTAAGATGCCACTACAGAAGAGAACTGGCAAAAGATGGTGCAGTTATGTCACCAGTTTCATCTAGGTCTTTGAGGGGAGTGAAGGAGTTATAGAAAGCACAAGTAACTCTGCTTCCACTATCACTCAGACTGAGTTTGTCCAGATCTTCTTCTGGGACAGTGTCTATTTGTCAGACTTTTGGCGTAAAGGAAGTCCCGGGTCTCTTCTGTCTGGGGGCCTTGCAGTCAATGGCTTTGTGTTCTTGTTTACCACAATACATGCAGAGGTTATTGTCAAAGCGGTATTGACATTGCTTGGGGGTGAGTTTCCCTTGTTTCTTAAATGGGGTACAGCATTGTCCTTGGGTAGCGTTAATTTCTGCGTTACTGTTTTCCGCAGATAATTCGCGAATATGAGGGTTATGTCCTTGACATTGGTTTCCTTGGTTGCCTAGCGGTTTGGCGTACATGCGCCAATTTCTGTCTAGGTTGCGAGCTCATTCAACCAGTTCGGCTAAGGTGGCTGGTTGGGGTGACTGGGAAGCAATTTTATTGCTTATGGCTCCATTTAGAGCATTGCGGAAGGTAAACATTTTGGTGTTGTCATCCACATTCGCCCATCATGCATGTTGGCTCCATTCTTGGTACCATTCATTGAATTCTCTACTCCCTTGTGGAGTAGCATGTAACTTGGAGAGCACTTCCAGCTCCGTTTGAGGTGGAATGAATTGCACTTTGAAGGCATCTTTAAAGGCTTGCCACGTTCCATAGTTGGTAGGTTGGGCTGCAATGGCAGTGGCCATTCTATCGCTAGCCCATTCGCCAGCCTGAGTATCTTGTTTAAAGTAGGTCAAAGCGGACACTACTTTCTTGTGATTGGTATTGAATGTGTCTTCGTTCACTGTGAAATAATTTTCAAGGATGTTCCAGAAGGCTAATGCCTTGTTTCCCTGGCCATCATATAATTCAGGCGCCATACCAATGAGACGGGGTGTGTTTGCTTGTGCCATTGGGGCTGCAACAACGGGTGGGGGTGGTGGCAGTGCTGGAGGTGGTGCTGCTGGTGGACCTGGTGCAGGTGGGTAATGTATAACTGGCAGTGCAGCTCCTGGGGTGTTTCCGGCTGGTGGGTTCGCCAGGGGCTGGGTTGGTTGTGGCTAAGTACCTGGTGTGGGTTGAGATGAACCCGATGCTTTGGTTCTAGGTGTTGGCGGGGCGGGAGCACATTGTTTTCCCTTTGATACTGGTGGCATGGGGATCTGGGTGGTCTTGACTGGGAGTAGTCTGGAACTACTAGGAAACAAACTTGTTTGGGAACATGGGGTACTGGGTTGTGGGGTGCTCGGTCTAGTCTGGAGTTTCTGGATCGCTGAGGTAACAGTGGTCTCTGCTCGTTGTAAGAGGGATTCCACTTGCATGGTGTTGTCTTTGTCGGTTTCTTTAAGTACAATTTGTTCCACTTCATCCTCCGATTGGTCGTCGTCTGATCCTTCTGAGGTGGTCTTTGCTTGGGTTTCTGCATCAGAAGTGCTTGGACTTTTGAAATGAACTGTCTGATGGTTGAGATAAATCCACTTGTTCTCGGATTGGTGCCACTTGATGAATCTATCTCAATATAACACTGTCCCCTGGAATGTGTCAAATTCCTCGATTTGGTTTTTATGTGAGAAAAGAACCGCAAGTACGTTGGCGGTGACTTTTTCTCTGTTGTCCAGGTATCTCCAAGAGTGTCCTGGCCCTTCACTATAGGTGGCATAAGTAGAAAACGCCCCAAAGAGGACTCGATTTCCTTTGTCGTTTGCAGCAAAGGCGTCATAGTAGATGGCTGGTATGTGTTCTTGTTCTTCTTTGGTTAAGAGGAACTTAGTAGCAAATTGTGATTTGCACTGTTCCCACAGATTCATATAAGAGTGACTGTATATGAATTGCCTTCCCAACTATAAAAAATGGTACACTGTTTTGACAGATGAGTAGACTTGGTAGGGTGATCTGAATCAATAAGTCTATAGTCTTCAAGTATACCTTCGTTAGTAATAGAGGTTCGGTATTTCCACAAGAACCCGTTACACATGATGGGATGGGGGGTGACTTTGAAGAGGTCCATAAAGAGATGGTCGATATGGATGTCTGGGTGGTGTTGGAGGAGATAAAGGCAATGTTTCTTGAAGATACGTAGTTCTTCTGAATTCCTAGTAGGAGTTGCCTTTGCAAGGTATGTGTCTTCAGGAAGGAACAGTTGAAATGGCATTCCTACTATGTAATCGAATTGCCTTGGACGAATATCACTTTCAGAGACAATTTGTCGACTTGGGGTGCTGATGTTTGGGTACACTGGCACGGGTGGTGGGGAATTCTGTATTGCCCTTGCAATTAAGGGTGTGGCTCGACAGAGACAATTTCTTCCTCTTTTGTTAGAGGGCACAAAGTGTCGGGGTTCCTGGGCTGGTGCTGAATGGTTTCTATGCGCCAGTTCGTCGGTTGTAGTGAACACCATCTAGAGGTTGGCTAGTGACTCATGGGTCCCAGAGAAAGAGACAGGACGGAGTAGGAGGAGTTCCTGGTTGTCGGTTGTTATCACAGTGACAAATATCGATTCTACAACCACAATTGATGGCGGTAGCTGGGGATGCAAACTGGAATTCTCTGGATCATTGGTATTTGGATAAAGGGGTACTAGCTTGAGTGGTTCCTTCCAAGGAAATGTCTGGAGTGGTATCAACGCTGTCCCAGTAATGAGCTTGAATGTGGATATTATTTGGCAGAGCCTGAATTCTGGTGAGTTGGGCCTGGTACTTGGATTCTCGTCCTTGGGCATTGGGCTGGGTAATGGGGAGGGTGTATTGGCTGGGGTTGATAAGCGCAAATTTGTGGTTCTGGATAGTGGTTTCCCAGAGGGCGGCGTTGAACAAATAGGAGTACTCCTTGCTATCGGTGTAAATAAATTGGTATCCGATAGGTCCTGTTGTGAGGAGTCAAATTTCGTTAAATTCCACTTGAACTTGGGTTTGTGACAGGAGAAACCGGGATAGAAATCTAACTCTATTCCCTTGTTGAATTTGCATGGTAATTTCTTCCCGAAATGCTGGCGCACTGTAGTGCCAGAGGAAGGTTTCATCATAGAAGAGGCTGATTTGGTCAGTGGGAGTTCCGTTATATTGACGGATATTGGCGAGGATCCAATAAAGGAGATTTCTTCTTGCTGCTTCAAGAAGACTTGGGAGTTGGTAGTTGACGTATTGATAGAAGCAGTAGCTTCCGAGGATTTCTCCAAAGGGTAATTGATCAAGTAAAGTTTGAGTGATAAAGTGATGATCGCTCCAATAGGTAAGTTGAACTTGATCTCTTAAGTCAGTGATAGAAGGGAGCTGACTTTCAACTTGAGTTTGAACTTCACTTAAGTTTTCCACTGACAAAGAAAACTTAAAACCCCTGTATTTCACTTCTAAAGCCTTTGTAAACTTACTAAGTATTACAAAGGAGTTTCTACGGGAGGCGAAATAAAGTTAAAGGGGTTAACAGGCACCTGAGAAAGACAAGTGAACCGGGCGAATTGAGGCTGTGTATGTAACAAGTCCTCAATGTGAGTTGTACAGTTCAAAAAGAAAATACCCTCTTCTGTGAAATGTAAATGTCCACAAAGAAGGGCAACATGTCTGTCTAAAAAGTCGTAAGCTACCAACGGGACTTGGCAACCTTCAAACTCTTGCAGCCAGGTGGGAGGGAACCAAGAGAAAAGGAACTTGATAGAGTCCAAAAAGGATGACTCTAAATAACCAAAAGGGAAATGGGCGGAGTGAGGATGGTGGCTGACCTTGGCACACACATGGACTGTCACGGTCAGACCACCGTGTCAGGTCGGATCGGGGATCTCGGGGTTCGGCGATCTTGGGCGAGATTGCAAAGATGGATTTTGCAGAGGGTTCGTTCCTAAAGAGGAAGTTGGTCACGTGAGACGTCACATGACGGGGAGGATGACAAGTGAAGATTATACAAGTCAGGCGTGACTTGGAATCGAGCGAGACACTAGCACGTGATCTTGAGACGTAGAGAGTCTGGAGGCAATTAGCAGCAAGGCTGACTAATGCAGAAGGGGATCGTTCGATGGAAGCTGCACGCGTTCAGTAGTGAGAAAAGACTGTCAAAGTCTGATTGCACGAATAGAACGAGCTTAGGAAAGCCGTTCTATGCTAAGTAGTACAGTTTATATACATGTACAGATGGAAGCTACCAGAAGGTGAAAGAAGGCCATAGAAGGCCATGGAACAAGAGGGAAGCTCAGAGAAACGTATGGAAGTCTCTAGAAAACGCGAGATCAGTCCATGGATAAGTAAGTAAGCAATGGGCAAAGCGGCCCGGAGTCACAGATGGAAACGGAACAAGAAAGACAAAATAGGAAAGAGAAAATGAGGTAAGCGGGGCAGTCCATGACATTACCCCCTTGTTAACGTCCCTAGACATCAATGCAGTCATCGACCGCAGTGCAGTAGCCGCGTTTGAAGTTAGGATGAGTGGGGTACACCTTGCAATCCCCGTACTCTAGACACATACAATGGGGGTCCTTACAATCTACTCCAGTGTGACCGCGGCGCGAGCAGTGGCGACAGAGGCCAATACAGAAACAGTCGTCGATGGTGTGGCCTACCTTGCTGCACCACATGCACTCTTGCGGGTGGCGAGCGCACTCCTCAGTGACCCGATTGCGGATGGAAGCGCGGATCTTCTTGACCCGCACGGTAGAGAACGAAGAGGCAATGTGGAGGGAAGAATCAATATGATGCTGAAGGCATCCCAATGCGTTAGCTCCGGTGAGGCGGGCCGAACTCCGATAGAGCACTTGTCTCTCAACTTCTAGAGACTCTTGGAGTTGTCCCATACGCTTGGTGAGTCAGTCACAGGCCTTCTTGTGGGAGCGGAAGTGTTGGATCTCGCCAGCTAAGGTGGGGTCATCCTCATAAATGACAGCCCAGTCTACACCTCGTGTCAGCTCTAAGTCCGGATGGAAGAACAGTTCGTTTTGCGGTGACAGTGGGGAAGCGCAAGAGGTCTGGGGGACAGCATGAAGGGGGCGAGAGTGAACGGTGCAGTTCCGCCCATTCATGGCTAAGAGTTCGGGGAAGGGATTGCGGAGGTTGTAGCGAATGAAGGGGGCGATCACGTCTTCGTCTCCTAGAGGTATGACGAAGAGGTGACGGGTCCTAGTGGCGTCGAAGTTGTCTTGCCAGCCGGGACCGGGGTGAGTGCTAGGCTGAGGGTCAGTAGGGGATGGCGCTTGGTTTTCCTTATCCTCCATCAACTCCTTGATTGTCGCGTCTTGATCTGAGACTTGTCGGTACAAGACCATGGCCAGCTCTTCATAATCCGTCGTATCCCCTAAGGGATGAGACACTTGGCGGATGGGTGTTATGTTGGCGAGGGGGACTCGAGGCGACGGTTGGCAAAGTTGGGGGCCCTGTCCAAGGCTGTTCTCCCACTCTTCCTCGCTTTCATATTGCAGCCCGTCCGCAATGATGACGAGTGTCGACGGGTCGATTGAAGAAGAGGGGGACCCAATTGGAGGACTGTTGGGATAAGAGGGGTCGACATAATCCTCCAGTTCCGTGCCTGGGTATTGCAGTGTTGGTGAAGAGGGAATCGCGACGTTTGGTGTCAGCGGACAAGGGGGAGGAACGTCAATGGGTAGAAGGGAGCGAGGTGTGGGGAATTGGTGGCGGATTTCTTCAACGTCGGTCCTGAGCATAGTTGCGACGTGTTCAAGCATCATTTGATGGGGCCAGGCCGCTTCGGAATCAGTTGGACTGTCAGGAGGAGGAGAAGCAACGACGTAAGGAGTGCTGCCAGCACGATCATTGGTGGGCGAAGCAGAGCGGGAAGGGACAAAGATAGCGGAGGCGGCGTCGGACATATTTTCGATCGTTGAACAAACTTGGACTAGGTGGTTGAGTGGTTGTCTGACAGGATCGTTGTTTTCTCGGCGAAGGCTGAAGATATGTTGTTGAAAACGCTTGTTGAAGGTGTAGAAGATGGAGTAGGGAGAAGCCAGTTTTAGAAACGATGGAGGGGATGAAAACTATTGGGGGTTGTCGAGGGTGTCTTTATACTGTTGGTCATCCAGCCGTAGCGGAGTTGGAAAGGTAGAAGTCTGCTAACAAATCTGGGGCATTGAGGTCTCTGTGATCGATCCATTGGTCATCGGAATGAGGGTACCCTTTCCAGTGCACAAGGTACTGAAGTTTACGTTTCTTGCCGAAACGCCGTGCATCTAGAATGTTCTTGATTTTGTACTCTTCTTCGCTATCGATGATCAGAGGGGGGCGTGTATACGGTGTGCCATATTGTTCTGTCTCCTTATATGGAAGGAGGAGGTCCGTGTGAAACACATTGTGAATTTTCATCGATGTGGGAAGGTCGAGTCGTACTGCAACAGGGCTTATCTTTTGGAGGACCTTGAAGGGACCGTATCACTTTGGGGATAGCTTGCAATTTCCGGCGATAGAAAGATTGCGACCTTCTAGCCAGACTTGGTCACCTTCCTTAATCTCCATCAGCTTCTTGTTATCTTTACAACTTTGTATGTTTTGTAGAAGCTCCTGGGCCGACTGTCTAGATTCATCCAGGAGGCGAAGGCGTGTTTCCGCAGCAGGTACAGGACCTTCTAGGTGTTTCAGAATCACCTGTGGTTTAATTCCGATCAGCAGATCATGAGGGGATTTGCGCGTTATGTCGTGTTTCCAAGAGTTATGCGCGAATTCTGTGATAGGAAGGAGTTGACTCCAAGCCGAAGGTTTTCCTGAGGTCCAAGGTCGCAAGTACTGTTCGATCCAAGCATTCATGCGTTCTGTCTGTCTGTCAGTACGAGGATGAAAGGCCGTAGACAGGTTTTGTTGAATTCCCAAGGCCTTACACATCTCTTTTGCGAATGCAGAGGTAAACCGGGGGTCTCGGTCCGAGATGATCCGTTTAGGAAGTCCGAACCAAGGTATGAGGTGTTTCAAGTACTCAAGTACAACCCCAGTCCCATCAATGGTTTTGGTACATGGGATGAATTTAGCTGCTTTGGAACATCCTTGATCGACAATTGTGAGGATGGAGTCAAATCCTTGAGACTTGGGGAGATCCATGATTAGATCCATTGATACGTATTGAAAGGGGCCTTCTTCTACGGGTGTATTGAAACGTTGTAAGGGTGCTTTTGATTGGTGCACGTTGGTCTTGGATTCTTGGCAGCGTGCGCATCCTTTTACGTATTGTTCTACGAATTCTTGAAGTCTAGGGCCTTCGTATTGTTCATGGACAAGTTCCCAAGTGTTCGAAATGCCTGGATGACCGGCAGCAGGAGAGTCATGGAGGGTTTGTAAAATGTCCCGTCGCAGGTCAGGATTGTCTTCTAGAAAAATCTTGTGTACCTCGATAGGATTTGTCGGAGTGAAGAGGTGGTCCGGGAGTAGAATGCAAGGTACATTGGAATCCACCCCCTTGTTAAGGTCCGACCTTCGCGACAACAAATCAGCCACAGTGTTGGTTGACCCAGGAATATGCTTGAGGGTGTAATCGAAGTCCTGAAGAAATTCAATCCAACACGCCTGACGGCCAGTGATCTTACGGGGGTCACGAAAGTACTGAAGGTTCTTGTGATCAGTGCAAACACGAATGGTGTGTGTAGCACCCAAAAACAGGGGACGACCACACTTAAAGCCAAAGATCACAGCTGCCAGTTCTTTGTTGTGGGCGTCATAGTTCTTTTCTGCTGGTAGGAGGCTTCGAGAGTGGAAGGCAATGGGATGGATGCCATCTTCGAATTCTTGAGCAATGACCACACCGAGGGCATAGCCAGAGGCATCCGTTTCCATGACAAACTGTTTAGACCAGTCCGGAGTGTGAAGAATGGGATAGTTGCAACAGACTTCTTTAAGACAGAGAAATGCGCAATTGCATTCGTTGGTCCAGATGAACTGCTCGTTTTTGCAAGTAAGATCATTAAGCAGACGTGCAATATCAGAGAAGTTCTTGATGAACACGCGATAGAAGTTGCAGAATCCCAGGAAACTTCGGACATCTTTGATGGTTAGTGGGGTAGGCCAGTCAGAAATCCCTTGAACCTTGACCGGAGGAACAAGTCGAACTTCTCGAGTTTATCAAGAATGTGATTAACTTGAAGTTCGTGAAGGACTTCATCATCCTTGGTGGCAATGATCATATCGTCCATGTAGATACGAAGCCATCCCTGTGCAATTTCTTCCTGAAAGATGTCATCCATCATTGTTTGAAAGGTAGCCGGCGAGTTAGTCAAGCCGAAGAACATGACTGTTGGTTCGAAGAGTCCCTCGCTGGTCTTAAAGGCGGCTTTGTACTCATCGCCCTCTTTGATGCGAATGTTATTGTATCCCCAGCGGATGTCGAATTTGGAGAATAGATGTTTCTCCGCAAGGTCATAGATTAATTCCAAGATTAAGGGAAGTGGATATTTATTGGGGATCATCCACTTATTCAAATTCCTATAATCTTGGACGGGACGGAATTTCCCATCTTTCTTTCGGATGAGGAAAAAGCCACTGGCATAAGGGGATTTCGAGCGACGAATTCGTTGGAGACATAAGTTTTGGGAGAGGAATTCACGCTGTTCTTCTTTCTCTTTAGGAGATAGGGGATAGACGCAACAGTTTATAGAAGTGGGAGCGTCTTCCTTGAGTTCTATAGCATGGTCCCACAGACATCGATCAAGAAATCGTTCGGAGGCTTCTTTGGAGAAGACTTTGCTGTGACGGTGATACCGCTCCGGAACTAATTCCTGCCAGGTACGCTTTTTCTTGTCCGTGGCTGCTTCTGCTAGTTGTTGCGCTACCGTTGTTTTAGCGATGCGAGTTTGGAGCCAAATTTCATCGCCTTCCTCCCATCCTGGGATGCACTGCACCCAAGCGGGGATCGAATCCCATCGTTTAGTTCCCTTCTGAGGGGGTCACCAAATATTAGCATTTAATGAGGAGATTGTGGTGAAGCCTTCAATGCGACCACCACTCCAGTCAATGTTTGGATTAGAGGCTTCGAAGAAAGGATAGCCCAAAATGAAATCGTCTTGTCCAATATTCGCGACGAAGAATGCATGAGAGGCTTCTTGACCGTTGTTATTGACAAGAAGGTCAACAGCTTCTAAGATCTCTCCAGATTTATTGGGAGTACTGTTGACATTTTGTACTTTCCTAGGTTTGACTAGCGTCCTTGTCGCAAGTTTAAGACGTTCCACTGCTTGTGGATGGATGAAGCATTCTGTAGCACCACAGTCAAGTAATGCTTTTTGATCGGCTCATTTTGTTTTGGTTCGTAGCTGAAAGGGGACTTGAATTGCATGATTTTGAGCTATATACATAGAACCAGAACTATTCAGAACTGCCTGAGTAAGAACCGTAGTACTCAGGCGCCAAGAAAATCCATATCTTCTCCTAGGGAGCGCATTTCATCCATGAACACTCCTCAATCTTCTTCAGTCAGGCGTGCTACTCACACAGCAAGAGACGGGGTTGGGGCGAAGGAGGAGTTATCGCTGAGAGTGGCCGATTGACTGTCTTCTATTTGGACAGTGCGTGCGCGTGTGGGTTTACTGGGGCAATCGCGTGTGAGATGACCTTGTTTCCCGCACTGGAAGCATCGACCTGTATGACGGTATTCCTCCTTTTCTTTGTCTGTTGTGGCTTTGCGAATTACGGAGAGATCCATAGCATCATCATTCCAGGGAGGGAGACGTGGTCGGGGAGGTTGCACGCGGTTCCCTTGTCCGCGCCAGTTTTGGTTATTTGGGTTCATATTTCCCCTGGGGCGATGCCAGACCCAACCGGAGTTTTGTTTTGTTTGAGAGTTTGGACCAGCGTTTCGAGCAGGATTGCAAGTTCCATACTCAGAGTGTAATGCCTTTTTCTTTAGGTAAATGACCTGTTGTCGTTGGGCCGCTGCTCTCCATTGTCCATAGGTGTCGGGGTTTTCCATGGCTAGACAGGCATCGGCCAGTTGACGAGGGAGCCCTTGGGCGAACGTTCGTAAATTTGATGGGTCGTCTGGGTTCAGTTCTGTGCGACTCCCAAGGGTTTTGAATGCGGCTAGGTATTCATCAAGATTGTCGCCAGTCATTCTCAATTTCCCCAGTTGATCCTGGGCTCTTTCCCTTTCCATGTAGTTGGTAAAGGATACCTTGAATTTCTCTTCCATCATTTTCCAAGGATTGGAGAATCGGTTGATGAGACTAGGATCGGCCTCGATTTCTTCCAGCCAGTTAAAGGCCATATCTACCCATCCATTGACTTTCTCTCCGTTGAGAAGTGACATGAAGTAGATGCATTTGGAAATGGGATCTTTGGCTATGTCCGCTTTACGATTCATCAACATGAATCTATTGAATTGATTCAAGAATCGTCAAGTCTTGGATCGATCTCCTTCAAACTTGTCTGGGTGAATCCCTTCCAAGCGATGTCCTTTGTTGTTCATTCTTTCTGGTTCATCCATAAGGTCGTTAAGACCAAACGGGTCATCCCCAGTACCCTTGGGACGACGTGGAGGAGGTCTAGAGGGTTGCCTAGCTGTTTGAGAAGAACGCATCCTCCAGGATCCGAACCCGGCGAAGGACTTTCGTTCGGGTTGTTCCTTGGGATCAGGTGAAGAAGATCGACTGGTGTCACTAATCGGTGCTTCCCTATCATCTGGGTTGGTTTCATGGAAGACATCCCCGTCGTGTGGCGTAACCATCGTAGTATCCAGTGGAGCTAATCGAATTGGGGATGTGGCTCGTGAGGGGGCCCTAGTGATGGGGAGACTGGTGAGTTTCAACTGAGCATAATTGATTCCTTTCATGGGGCAGTCTTTCAATTGAAGGCTTGGTCATGCCAATCGAAAGCATTCGTACGTATTTCCTGCTCGGAGTCGAATTTCAAACCAGACTCCATAAACGTTAGATAGAGCGAGAAGGGCTCCTTTGTAGCAAGCATAATAAGCGGTGAAGGGCGCTTTCTTGGAGACTTCTTTTCCATCTATTTTAACGACGATGTCTTGTCCTCCAACTAGGTGGCGAACTTGTTCAGAGAATTCAGATGGAACTGTATCCTTGGTTTCGGGTTTTGTTTCGAATGGGAGCTCTAATACCGCTAGTGATTCTTCTGTTGGTTGGTCAATTGCGCGTACGCGCCAGTCAGTGGGGATGCCCAATCCTTTGGGAGTCTTTTGTTTTTCTTTCGATCCAGAGGGAGTCGAAGTCATTGTTTTTAATTCATAGGGGGGGGAAGCTCATTCTAATGTCATGGTCAGACCACCATGTCAGGTCGGATCGGGGATCTCGGGGTTTGGTGATCTCAGGCGAGATTGCAAAGATGGATTTCGCAGAGGGTTCGTTCCTAAAGAGGAAGTTGGTCACGTGAGACGTCACGTGACAGGGAGGATGACAAGTGAAGATTACACAAGTCAGGCGTGACTTGGAATCAAGCGAGACACTAGCACGTGATCTCGAGACGTAGAGAGTCTGGAGGCAATTAGCAGCAAGGCTGACTAATGCAGAAGGGGATCGTTCGATGGAAGCCGCACGCGTTCAGTAGTGAGAAAAGACTGTCAAAGTCTGATTGCACGAATAGAACGAGCTTAGGAAAGCCGTTCTATGCTAAGTAGTACAGTTTATATACATGTACAGACGGAAGCTACCAGAAGGTGAAAGAAGGCCATAGAAGGCCATGGAACGAGAGGGAAGCTCAGAGAAACGTATGGAAGTCTCTAGAAAATGCGAGATCAGTCCATCGATAAGTAAGTAAGCAATGGGCAAAGTGGCCCGGAGTCACGGACGGAAACGGAACAAGAAAGACAAAATAGGAAAGAGAAAATGAGGTAAGCGGGGCAGTCCGTGACATGGACGGGGGGAAGAAGGGTACTGAAGGGATGGACAAGGACATTGTGATAGATGGGGGCTTGGAAGGGAGTGATGTAGGCAGCGGGGTAGTCGACAATGTCACTGTGGAGCGGGATGAGGCGGAGGAAGTCCTTATCTATAAATTCTTCCTGCAGGTACCAAAGCTTCTGGTCATTCTGGTAAACAACTGTGTATTGGTGCAGGTGGTGGTCGGTAGTGGTAGTACAGATGGGGGTGGCAAAGAGTTGAGAAAAGAGGGCGGCGGCAATGGAGTCGGACGGCAGTTCAACAGAAAGAAATGGGAGAGGAGTGGGTGGCTATGGAGTGGGGGAACGGGGCGATGGTTCGTGGTGGACGGGGGCTGTCATGGACGAAGTCCATGCCATCTAGAAACCCAGTCCAAACCCCTACGAGTCCTACAAGAACTGCCCCTAAACCAAGCTATAGCCAAGTGGCTATCTGACGTCCTCCTGAGCCTGTGATAAAGCCTGGTCAACGACCAGCAACCAAAGAGAATCTTTGACCACGTGACCCTGGGAAATCCCCATCACGTGACCTAACACGTGACTCATCACGTGACTTACGAGCCCTCAAGCAAGCACGTGACTTAATAGCACATGACCGTGGGAACCTAACACATGACCTACCAAGGGATTGGTCATCTATACGATCACCTGATCGTGCGCGCTTTCTACGTGCGTCTTGTCTGTTGATCAACACATGGAAAACCATGGGAGCAATCAACGGTTGATTGAGAATCAACGAAGTCACAAGACTTACTGCGGAACTGTGGCACAGTTAGGGAAATGCAGGGGTTTAGTAACCCCTAGGGGTCAGAGGCACAGGTCATGGCAGGTACGGGTCCGGGTCACCATTAAGTAACCCGCAACCCATATAGACCCATGCCCCAGATCTTCATTATTATTCAAACTAAGGTATATCTACAGTAACTATAATGCCTATACAGTAGCAGAGTTTTGTGTACAATTTCAACATGTCACATGACAAAAAAAGAAACTTGAACCCGGCATCACGTCCACATTAGGCAAACCCAACACACCCATGATACGCTCAACAAAAGGGGTAGCAACCCTAAAGTGAAAAGAGTCAAAAGTTGTCAAGGCCCAATTGCCCAAAAAGAGAAAAGGACCAACCGGGGATTCCATATTCATATCTGACACCAGTGGTAATGAGAGCGACAGACCATCTACTGTCAACAATGGCA
>Ga0307510_10006849_pt1 | contig 13591 bp, 12 predicted proteins | sample 12_EM_MG_FD_207224 | JGI IMG/M metagenome (GOLD analysis project Ga0307510, IMG submission 207224) | Populus trichocarpa ectomycorrhiza microbial communities from riparian zone in the Pacific Northwest, United States - 12_EM | ecosystem: Host-associated > Plants > Roots > Unclassified | place... | reverse complement strand
AAATTGGAGGCTTTAGCGGCTATCATTTTGGGCGCCTGGGATTCGACGAATAAGAAAAGAGTATCTTTGGCTGAATTGCTGGAAAGATGTTACAGCCAAAATCCTCACTATATAAAAGGGTTCTCTAACAAGATCTCCGGTAAATTAGCGGATATTTTAAACGGGATAATAGAGTTTTCCTATTCAATCGAAGGGGGCTTTTTGAAATGGAATTTCGGTACAACAGACGAAGGCGTTCTATCCTATAGAATCGGCAGTTTGGAATTTGAGCAGTGGGAGAATGACCTCTTTAATGCAACGGTTAAAACATTCGAAGACCTGGAACCATTCTTAGCATGATATGGGTAGAGTTTTGACAAATAGTATAAACGACAACATTATTAGTTTACTCGAAAAACTTGTTGATAAAACAACGGAAAGCGAGGAGTACGCTCAAACCATGTATTCGTTGGGAAACGAGTTTGGGACGCTGATACTTGATCGTATAGTGGATGATGAAAATATTGTCCTGGCGAGCACAGTCGAAGACGCAGATTATTTGGGGAAAGGGATTTTAGACGTACTTGAAAAGTGTGGGAAAAAGATCTTTCTAACTGTTTTCTGGAATAAGAGATTCAACCCGAACGAGGAAAATAATATTGCCGTAGCTCCTATTGTAAAGGAGTTTCACGAGGTGCAAAACGAGAACATTGGCACTGTGATTGTCATAAAATCTATTATTTCCAGTTCCTGTGTAGTGAGAACAAATCTTACAAAACTTTTAGAGGAATCCAGTCCCAAGCATGTCCTGATTGTTGCTCCTGTTATGTTAAGGGGGGCAACTGAAAATCTGGAGAGCGAGTTTTCGGACGATATAAAGAGCAATTTTAGCTATTTATATTTTGCAGAAGACGATCAGAAGTCAGATGACGGTTTCGTTTACCCTGGTATAGGGGGTGATGTATATCAACGCCTGGGATTTGAAAGTCAAAAGGAGAAAAATAGTTATATCCCGAAAATTGTTAAAGAAAGAAGATATAAATAGTTTGTAATGACACGCCAGCAGCTAGTTAGCCAGATCCGGTCGACAGGTACTTATCTTTGTGTTGGATTAGATTCGGATCGTACAAAAATTCCTCCTCATCTTTTTTCGTATTCGGACCCGGTTTTTGAGTTCAACCGGCGGATCATCGATGCTACAAAGGACCATTGTGTGGCGTATAAGATCAATACAGCCTTTTATGAGGCGGATGGGGTAAAGGGTTGGGAGACCATGGAAAAGACGGTCAATTATATCCCTGCTACGCATTTTAAAATTGCTGATGCCAAGCGCGGCGACATTGGGAATACTTCTTCGCAATATGCGCGGGCTTTTTTTGAGACACTTGCTTTTGATGCCATCACTGTTGCGCCATATATGGGTGAGGATAGTGTGCGGCCTTTTCTTGAATATAAAGATAAATGGACCATACTGCTGGGGCTGACCTCGAACTCGGGATCGAAGGATTTTGAGTTACAGCCTGCGGGGGATAGCTTGTTGTATGAGCGGGTGCTGACGACGGCTGCGGGTTGGGGTAGTCCGGACAACCTGATGTTTGTGATCGGGGCGACGCAGGCGGATGCTTTTAGAAATATCCGGCGATTGACACCGGAACATTTTTATCTTGTCCCTGGTGTTGGTGCGCAGGGGGGGAGTTTGGAAGAGATATCGAAACAGGCGATGAATAAAGCCGTGGGTTTGCTGGTGAATGCGAGCAGGGCCGTGATATTTGCATCGGGCGGGGAGGATTTTGAGGAGGCTGCGACGGCGGCGGCGGGGGCGTATCACCGGGAGATGAAGGGGTATTTAGATAAATAGAAATCTCCAACACCTGTGCCATTGTGGCAGCATTTTGACGGTCGGCATGGAATGTGGGTTAATCTGGGATCTGCGATTAACCAAAGCTATATGCAAAAGATCCCTTTTTTCAAGAAATTTATTACCTGTTTGCTGGCAGGATTGGTGGTGGGTGCATTTGTCTTTCGACAAAATGTTACTTTTTTCCGTGCCTGGATTCCGATAAGGGTGATGTTCCTGATCGAGCTGGTTTCGGTGTTTGTTGCCGTTGTCTACGCCATTATCTGGCAGGTACGGAAGACGAATAATTCGCGCACCCTCGCATTTTGGCAGGGGCTTATCCGGTTCGGGGTTGCGTACGATCTGGCTTCTTTTGGTTGGGAGAAGATCTGCCATCTGCAACTGGTGGTACCGTTGAGCTGGCTTGATCGTCCTTACGGCGACTTTTCGCCGTCGGAATTGTTCTGGACTTTTTTTAGTCACTCATATCTTTTTAGCTGCATCATTGCCGGAATTCAAATTCTTGGGGCTATGCTACTGCTGTTTGGGCGGACGCGACTGGTAGGAGTTCTTATCCTCCTTCCGGTGCTTGCCAATATTTTGCTAATGGATATTTTTTATCGGATCGGCAGTAGCGTTGTGATCCATGTATCTATAATTATGCTGGGTACGTTGTATTTCCTTTTCATAGAATTTGACCGGTTAAAGAAATTCTTCTTTACCGCGAAGGATCGGTTGCCGTCGTTGAATGTTTCAAGGTACATGAAGATAGCTATCCGGTTGTCGATTATTTATGTACCGCTATTGTTGATCGCTATGCACGGCAGCATCGATAAGCATCCTCAGCTAACGGGTAAGTATGAGGTTAAACAGCTGCGGGTTAATCGGCAAGTGATTCGTTCATCCGGCTCTTGCGATAGCGCGCTAACAGTTGTTTATTTTGATATAAAGGACGGTTGTGTGTTTGAATTTAACTCCATGCAAAGGAGATGGAATGGGAAGTTCACCTTAGATGCAAATAAGCTGCAGATTGATTGGCGATCACCGGTTGATAAACCTGCTTTTAAAGGAATAATGTCACAGGGCGCTGACGTTGGCACGGTATTATTGACGGGGGTGCTTGGGAGTGATTCGACAGAGATCACATTGCAAAAGGTGAATAAAAGTTAAGTTGTGGTGGGGTTAGGTTAGGGCTGGCTCCGCGGGTTCGATGAATTCCTTTTCACTTTTTGCGATGACCAGGGTGGCGACCCCATTGCCGATGATATTGGTTATCGCGCGAGCTTCACTCATAAATTTATCTACGGCCAGTAAGAAGGCGAGTCCCTCCACGGGTATTTTTTGTATGGCGGTGAGGGTGGAAGCGAGTACGATGAAACCGCTGCCTGTGACGCCTGCTGCGCCTTTGGAGGTGACCATCAGGATGCCGAGGATGGTGAGCAGTTCGCCGGTGGTCAGCTGTACGTTGTACAACTGGGCCAAAAATATGGTAGCCATAGAAAGATAGATCGATGTGCCGTCGAGGTTGAAGGAATAACCTGTCGGTACGACCAGTCCTACGACGGGTTGGCTGCAGCCCATCTGCTCCAACCGGACCATCAGGGATGGCAGGGCTGCTTCGGAAGAGGAAGTGCCCAGGACGATGAGAATTTCTTCGCGGATGTTTTTTAAGTATGTAAAGATGTTGAGCTTGAAGTAACGCAGGATCAATCCCAGGACGATGATGATAAAGAGGGCCATGGTGGCGTAGACGGAGGCCATGAGTTTTGCCAGCGGGATGAGGGTGCGGATACCGAATTTGCCGATCGTGAAGGCCATGCCACCGAAGGCGCCGAGGGGGGCGAGGTACATGACATATTTGAGGAGGCGGAAGACGAATTTGCTAATGATGTGGACTGCGTCCACTATTTTTTTTCGATCGGGTATGAGACTGATGATAATGCCTGCGATTATAGCAAGGACCAGCACTTGAAGGGTCAAATTGGTTTTGAAGAATTCCAGCCAGTCGAAGCCTTTTGCCCCTTGTTTGGCGTATTTGGAGGCGTCCTGGATGGGAAGGCCGGTTTTGTCGATATGCCCGGGTTGAATGATATAAGCCAGGGCGATGCCGATGGCCAATGAGATAGTGGTGACGACCTCGAAGTAGATGAGGGATTTGATACCGATGCGGCCAACTTTTTTGAGATCGCTCATACCGCTGATGCCGGAGACAATAGTAAAGAAGATGATAAAAGGGATGAAGACCTTGACGATGTTGACGAACCATTTGCCCATCCATTCTGTCTTTATGGCGATAGCGGGTGCGAAGTAGCCGAGTAGAACGGCTGCTATCAGCGCGATGAAGACAACGAGGGTGAGGTGGCGCGAGAAACCCTTAAAAAAATTTGATAGGGAGAAAGTTCGACTCATAGTGACTCTAAGATATGGTAAAACCGGTGTACGTCTTCAAAGGAATTGTAGAGGGGGGCGGGGGCGACGCGTACTACGCCGGGCTCACGGTAATCCACCACCACTCCGGAGTCGATGATCTTCTGGTGGATGGCTTTTGCCTCCTTTTTAAAATAAAGGGATAGCTGTGCTCCTCTGCGATGGGGTTCTGCCGGTGTGAGAATTTCGAAGTCCAGGTTATCCAGGCTTTTTAATAACCGGAACAGGTAGTCGGTCAGCTCCCGGCTTTTGGCCTGGAGGTTTTCGATGCCGGCTTCTTCGAAGAGAGCCAGGGAAGATTTCAGGGAGACCATATTGAAGACCTGGGCGGTGCTCATGCTCCAGCCTTCGGCGGTAGGTTTGGGGACAAAGCCCTTTTCCATCTTAAAACGGCTGGCTTCGTCGTTGCCCCACCAGCCGCCGAGCCGGATGAGGTCTTTATTACGGGCATATTTCTCGTGTACGAAGGCGCCGCCGGCTGCACCGGGTCCACCGTTGAGGTATTTATACGAACACCAAACGGCGAAATCGACGTTCCAATCGTGCAGGCGAAGCGGGGCGTTGCCCACGGCGTGGGCCAGGTCGAAACCGGCCAGGGCGCCGGCCTTGTGAGCGGCGGCTGTGATGGCTGCCATATCAAATAGCTGCCCGGTATAATAGTTGATGCCGCCGAGCAGGACGAGGGCTAAGGAGTCTTTATTTTGATCGATGACCTGAAGGATGTCTTCTTCGCGGATCGTCTTTTCGCCTTCACGGGGAGCGATCTCTATGATAGAGTCGCCGGGGGCGCCATGGAATTTTACCTGGGTCTCCAGTGCGTATTGGTCGGAGGGGAAGGCTCCGGCTTCCATCAGTATTTTATAACGGGTTGGGGTAGGGCGATAGAAGGTAAGCAGTAAGAGATGCAGGTTGACGGTGAGGGCGTTCATTACCGTGACCTCGTCTTCCAGGCAGCCTACAATGCGGGAGAGGGCCGGTCGCATTGACTGCGGATAGGTCATCCAGGGGTTGTGGGCGTGCCAGTAGCCGTCGATGGCTATGTCCTGCCAGTCTTTGAGCTCCTGCTGCATATAGTCTGCAGTTTGGCGGGGCTGGAGGCCGAGGGAGTTGCCGCAGAAGTAGATGGCGTCGGGGTGCGTGGTGGCGCCGTTGGCAGGGGCAGTGGCGTCGTTGGGTTGGTTGGAGGTAGTGGCGCCGGAGATAGGGGTGATGGGACTGTGGGAGGGGGTGATGGGATGGTTGGTGGCGGCGTAGTTGGGGTTGGGGATCTCGCGAATGTTAGCGCCGGGGGCCGGGTGGGGGTTGGGTGCCGCGTTGGGACGGATGGCTTTGGAGCGGGGAAAATAAAACCGGGAGCGAAAGCTTTGGAGCTTGTCTTCCCGGTCTTTTTGCTGTGCGTATTCCAGCGTCGATCCGACTATATTTTGTGGCTGCATTCCTTTGGTTTTGGAGCAGCAAGATAAGATTTTAAAGAGAGATGGTTATGTAGTGATCAATTCAATAGAGCTGGCAGTTAGGTTGTGGTTAATGGAATGGTCATTTGGTTGTCTGGTAGTTTTTGTCTCTTCCTTTTCGTCGTCGTCCTTGTCCTTGTCTTTATTCTTGTTCTTGTGTTTTTCGTCCTGGTCTCTGCCCTGGCCGCTGTAGGAGAGACGTACCGTTCCGAAACTGCTTTTGATCCTGATCTTGGCGCGGCCTTCGCCGGCTCTTCCGCTGTAGTCCTTGTCGAATTTGGGACCATAGTCATTTTCATCCGATTCCTTGTTCTCGTTGATGTTGAAGCTGCTTTCGTTGCGGAAGCTGCCAAAGCTGGTGTGGACGTCGATGTCGGCGGACAGGCTTTTTTCGACCACCATACGGACGGTGGAGTAGGATTCGAACAGATTCAGCTCCTTGATATTGTCGGCGACGGTGAACTGGACGTTGCCGGAGAATTCGCTGGTGATCTTCACATCACCGTTGACCTTTCCGATACGGGACTGGTCGTTGTATTTGAAGATGACCCTGCCGTTGTTGACCTCGGTAATATAGGCCTTGCCAAATTCCACGTCGATGAGGTCCACATTGTCGAGCTTGCCGGTGTTGAGGCTGCCGAACTTGCTGGTCAGGGACACGAGGCCTTTGAAGTCGCCGATCTCGGTCTTGCCGAAGCTGTTCTCTATGTCCAGCCGGTTACCGGTGGGCATATGGATGACATAGTCGATGTAGAAGGATCTTTCGCCTTCGTTGCCTTTGTTCTTACCACCGTTGTGGATCTCGTCGACTGTTGTCTTGAAGGAGATGGTATGGCCATCCTTTGACTCTTTTACGTCCAGCTTGTTCATGATCTCCTGTGCTCGTTCGTCGGTAGCTGCGCGGGCGCCAATTTCGATGTCTACGGTGATCTCGTTCTTGTCCCAGGTGCTGACGGCTACGTTGCCGAACTGGTTGTCTATTTCCAGCTTATCGTCTGCCGTGACGGGATAGGATTTATTGATCGTCCGTTGTTTCTTTACTTGCTGAGCGAGGCTAAGCACCGGAGCAGATAAGACAAGAAAAAGGGCAATAGAACTAAACAGTCTTATATGCTTTTTCATATTCTGATTTTTTTGAATGATTGATTTGCTTGATAATCTCGAGCTGATGATTCAGTAGTTCCATCTGCAGTTGGAGGTTCTGTAACATCGCTTCCAGTAATTGTTCGCGATTGGGGTTGGTTGGCAGCTGTTCCTGGAGGCTGCGATAGACACTATCCAGCTTGTTGACGTCCAGGGCAAACTGCTTGTATAATAAAGGTTCGTCCTTTTCTATGGCTTTTAGTTCCTTATGTCTGATCTCCACGAGTTTTGCATAGTGGTACATTTCTTCGCTCATGGAAGACTGGAGTTCCTGGCTGGCTTTTGGGTCCTTGTTATCGCCGGGGCGGATGGTGGCCAGTGTAGGATTATCGGACGAGAGGTTAGCAGCGGCCGGGGACGGTGTTTGGGCCAGGTTATTGTTCTTAGTCGAGGCCGTGTCGGGCGGATTGGTGCTGGTTGCTTTGTCGGGTTGGGTTTGGCCAGCCGGGTTGGGTTGTTGTACGATCCCGGGTTGCTGCGCATTCCTGCCTGTGCTGAAGTACCATATGGCTCCTGCGATCAGGATAAGGACGGCGGCGGCGGCGCTCCATCTAATCCAATGAAGGGGGATCTGGACCACGGGGGTCTGTTTTTTTTTGTCTTTGTCGGGATCCATTTCCCGGCTGATCTTTTCCCAGATCTTGTTATCCGGTTCCTCGGAGTCAAACTCCTCTCTATGGTCCCGGACAAATTCTTCTAACCGGTTGTTCATGATATACCTTGTTTTATGTGCTGTAACAATTTTTGTTTAGCCCGCATGTACTGTGTTCTCACGGTAGCGTGCGTGACTTGCAGGATCTCTGCTATTTCTTCCTGGTCATATCCTTCGAACAGGTAGAGTGTCAGGACGGTCCGGTAGCCATTTGGTAAAAGCGTGACCGCTTTTTTTATGTCTTCTACCTTCATTTGGATCTCCTGTTCATCCATTCCCTGTTCTTCCGGGAGGTGACCGATATTTGTCTTTTCTATGTCGATAAGGTCCATTTTCCGTTTGCGCAGGTAGTTGATCGATTTGTTGATGACGATGCGTTTCAGCCAGGCCCCGAAAGTGGATTTATAATGAAAATCCTCCAGGGATCTGAATGCGTCTGTAAAAGCTTCCTGTGTCACATCCTCTGCGTCGCCGGTATTATTGACGATACGCAGGCTGGTGTTGTACATCGCCTTCGCATATTTCTGGTATAGCGTTGCAAAAGCGCGGGAGTCTCCCTGTTTGCATCGTTCCACCAACTCGTCGTGTAGTATTGGTTCAGTTATCTCCAATTCGGCGTTTTTAGCGTTCATGTGTCTGTCAGAGACGGGCTTTTTCCTGATCGGGCTCATGTGAACATCTGTCTTTTATAAGCCTTCTGCCGGTCCGGCCGCGCTGTCTCATGAATAAGTACACCAGGCTTTCTCGGATGTTGCATCCTTACGGGTGCTTTTCCTTATTTTAGCAGCAAATATTTGTTAAACCGCTCGTTTATGGCAGCCACTTCTTCTTCATCATCAAAATTAGATGTTTTTCAGAGTCCGGACTACTTCCAACTGGATGATTTACTGACAGATGAGCACAAAATGGTCCGGGATGCCGTTCGGAACTATGTAAAGAAGGAGATTTCCCCGATCATCGAGGATTATGCCCAGCGGGCGGAGTTTCCCCAACAGATCGTCCGGCAGCTGGGGGAACTGGGGTGTTTTGGGCCTACGATCCCCGAACAGTATGGCGGCGGTGGGTTGGATTATATCAGCTATGGGCTGATGATGCAGGAGCTGGAAAGGGGGGATAGTGGTGTAAGAAGCACTGCCTCTGTACAGGGTTCGCTGGTGATGTTCCCCATCTATGAGTATGGCAGTGAAGAGCAGCGCAATAAATATCTGCCAAAGCTGGCAAGTGGCGAATGGCTGGGTTGTTTTGGTCTTACGGAGCCCAATCATGGCAGCGACCCCAGCGGGATGCTGAGTAATTTTAAAGATGCGGGTGACTATGTCATCCTGAACGGCAGCAAGATGTGGATCAGCAATGCTCCTTTTTCGCAGGTGGCGGTGGTCTGGGCCAAGGATGAGGAGGGGGTGATCCGGGGGCTTATCGTAGAGAGGGGGATGGAAGGGTTTACGACTCCTACCACACATGGGAAATGGAGTTTGCGGGCATCGGCTACGGGGGAGCTTGTTTTTGATCATGTAAAAGTACCGAAGGCGAATATTTTACCGAATGTAAAGGGACTGAAGGGGCCGCTGAGCTGTCTGACCAAGGCCCGTTATGGGATTGCCTGGGGGGTCGTGGGGGCGGCGATGGATTGTTATGATACCGCGTTGAGGTATAGCAAAGAGCGGGTCCAGTTCGACCGGCCGATCGGTGGGTTTCAATTGCAACAGAAGAAGCTGGCGGAGATGGTGACGGAGATCACGAAGGCTCAGCTGCTGAACTGGAGACTGGGGAGCCTGATGAATGAAGGACGCGCAACGCCGGCGCAGGTGTCTATGGCAAAACGGAACGGGTGTGAGATCGCGGCGCAGATAGCCCGGGACGCGCGGCAGATGTTGGGAGGAATGGGGATCACGGGTGAGTATCCGATCATGCGACATATGATGAATATAGAGAGTGTGATCACTTATGAGGGGACGCACGATGTGCATCTGCTTATCACGGGGATGGATGTTACGGGTTTAAATGCATTTAAATGAAAATCTTTTTGATAGGGTTCATGGGATCCGGTAAGACACATTGGGGCAGACATCTCTCGACGAAGTTGGGGATCCCTTTTTATGATCTGGATACTATCATCGTGGAAAATGAGAAGAAGAGCGTATCGGAGATCTTTTCGGAGAAAGGGGAGGAGTATTTTCGCTATACTGAGAAGGAGACCCTGGAGGAGATTGCGGTACGGCATGAGAGTTTTATCCTGTCCTGTGGTGGGGGGACGCCCTGTTTCTTCAATAATATCGAGTTTATGAAGAAGAACGGGAAGGTCATCTGGCTGAATACTTCGGTGGAGATGCTGAAGCAGCGTTTGGCGCGGGAGAAGATGAGCCGGCCGTTGATCAGTGAGGTAGATGACGAGGACCTTCGACGGTATATTATCCGGAAGCTGAGTGAGCGGAGGATGTATTATCAGCAGGCTGATCTGACGGTGAATGAGGAGAATACGAACCTGGAGGAACTGATACAACTGTTGTTGAACGATGACCAGGAGCCGGACAGGATGAAGGAGGAGATTTGAGGGTTGCGGCGGCTGGGCAGGGAAGTGGGATTATAAAGACGAATTTAGATACACTATGAATAAGAATTTTCTTTCGATAGCGGCTATTCTTGGCGCACTTTCTGTGGCGTTGGGGGCCTTTGCGGCTCATAAGCTCCGTGAGATGACCAGTCCTGAGACGGTGGCTATTTTTGAGACGGGGGTGAGGTATCAGTTCTATCATGTATTTGCGCTGCTGTTCGTGGCGTTCCTGTCCGAGAAGATCCATAATAAGTGGATGATCTGGGCGGGGAATTGTTTTATCATGGGGATCGTGCTGTTTTGCGGGTCGTTGTATGTGCTGACTGCGCTGGCGATTGCCGAGAGTACGCACAGGACGTTGGCGGGGATCATGACGCCGGTGGGTGGGGTGTTCTTTATCCTGGGGTGGTTGTTTCTTTATCTTGGGGTGGCGAAGAAGGGTGAGGAGAAATGACTGGGGCGGCGCCGCTGGGGTTAGAGGGTTAGATAGAAAGTGGTGCGGGTGCCGTCGGAGTTTTCGATGTTGAATTCGCCGTCGATGGAGGCCATTCGTTTCTTCATGTTGTTGAGTCCATTTCCGAATTTCCGCAGTTTCTCCATATTAATACCGACTCCGTCGTCCTGGATCTCGATGATCAGCCGGCTGCCAACGGTGACATTGATGCGTACTACGGAGCTTTGGGAGTGTTTCAGTACGTTATTGAGGGCTTCTTTTACGGAGAGGAAGATGTTGCGCCGTTTTTCCCCGCTGATCTCGCGTGGTGGGATGGTTGCGGGCATGCTGAAATAGCAATCGATGGCGGTGTTCTCGAAGAATTCTACGGCGTAGGAACGGATATAGGCTACCAGGTTTTCTATGCTGTCGTTGGAGCTGGTCATTGTCCAGATGATGGCGTTCATCTTATTGAGCAGCTCGTTAGCCGAGTTGGAGATCTTTTCTATTTCGGGCAGGGTCTGGTCCTTCATTTTGCTTTTTACGATCTCGCTCATCAAGCGGATGGCTGTTACGCCGGAGCCGAGTTCATCATGCATGTCGACGGAGATACGATTCCGTTCGTCCTGTTTGGCTGCGAGTACGGCTACCTGTTTTTCCATTTCCTTACGTTCGGTTTCCAGCTTTAGCTTCTCTTCCTTTTGGATGCTGCTGATGATCTCCATCTTATTCTTGTAGGTCAGGGCGAAGAGGAAGAAGAGCAGTTCGATGGTGATGCCTCCTTCGTAATAAAAAAGCGCCAGGTTGAGAACGGAGCTGCCTTTTACCAGCTGGAAGTTGGTCGTGATCATGAGCTGGGAAACGATGGACAGGAGGCAGAGAGAGACGTTTCCAAGGACGATGTAGTTCATCAGCTGGTTGCGATAGGTCAGTCCCTTTAGGATAAACAGCAGGGAGATGATCAGCAGGAGTATCTTGGTGGCGTTCTCGATCGAGTTGGCGATGCGGAAGTCGGGAGACAGGAAGTAAAAGATGATATAAAGAGACATCAGGGTTGTGATGGCCAAAGAGCCCCAGAAGAGGATGCGGTCGAGGGCCTTGTAGTTCTTGCTGGTCTCGAGAAATTTCCGGTGGAAGATGATGTAACAGATATAGCCGACTGAAAATATGATGTTGTCGAGGAAGCTTTCAAAGAAATAATTGAAGGAGGTGGTCGCCTGGTGGAGGGTGGATTTCAGGAACAGGAGGATGCTGATGCAGAGCGAGTAGCCCACATAATAGAGAAATTCGGGTTTTCGGCTTTGGATATATTCGCTGGTGGCGTAAAAGATCATCATCAGCATGATACCGGCGAAGAGGTTGGTGATGACGTCGATGTTGGTTTTGTTCTTATGTGTGAGCATGATACCCTGCTGGACCAGGGAGTCCCGGGTAAGCGTGGGGTTGATGGAGTTGGTAGGGGCTTTGATGAAAGATACTACGGCAAAGAAAGTGGCGTTCTCATGGGGGCCGAGGGTTATTTTCCGGTAGCCCAGGCTATCGGGGTCATCTGCCAGGACGATGGGGATGGGTGTCACTTTTGGTGGAGCGGGGGCCTGGTCGACCAGTTTATAGAGGTCGATGGTATCCATGAAGTAGCCGGGGCAATAAAAGGCGCTCTGTGGCAGGTCGCTGCTGTTGGTTAGTGTAAAGCGCAGGACGGTCTTTTTATTGACCTGGCCGGGCGATATGAAGTGTTCGAATTTTTTTGTTCCTTTCTTATAGGGAAGGGAGGGCAGATCAGCAATGGAAACGGACCTGTTATCGGAAAAATAGTAGTAAGTGTTTCCCTGGAGCGAATTCAGCAGGCCGGTCTGTGAGAGATCGGCAATGGGTGGTTCAGGCATTTTTTGGGCCTGGTTATCAAGGTGGAAAGCCAATAAAAGGAAGCAGAAACAGGCTGTCCGGAAAAAAAGGAACAGGTTTTGTCGGGAGATTGCCGGCATGGCTCTTAACAAGGAGTTTTTTTAAAGGTAAAGTAAATAATTTTAATATTCGGGTTGTGTGAACGGCCTATTAGTGGTATTGTAGCAAATATTATCTTTGTATCCATGGCAAACCGACTTAAGTCAAAGAAGAGCCAGGCGCCTGATTCAGATAAGCTGAAGCCTGAAAAAGAATCTCAGGTAACAGTGAAACAGATCGTAAAAGATGAACGTACCCACAAGATCGCAGGGGCTGTCTTTCTTTTGCTGGCCGTCTTTCTTTTTATAGCGTTCACTTCCTACCTGTTTACCTGGAAAGAAGACCAGGACAAGGTGTTTCACGGTGCTTCCATTTTATTGCCTTCTTCCAATGTGAAGGTGACGAATCTGCTGGGCAATCTTGGGGCCCTGATCTCGCATGAATTCTTTTACAAGGGATTTGGGCTGGCTTCGTATTTATTTTGTTCCTTTTTTTTTATAGTAGGGGTAAACCTGCTGTTGACGCGTCGTGTTTTTTCCATTCCGCGTAATCTCCGGTATGTGCTGACGGGGCTGCTTTATTTTTCCGTTGCTTTTGCTTTTGTTACCCAGGGCAGTGGTTTTGCCTGGGGGGGAGCGGTGGGGGATATGATCAGCGAGTGGCTGACGCGTTTCCTGGGCTGGATCGGTACGGCGGCCTTGTTGCTGGTAGCGGGGTTGGCGTATTTTATCTGGAGATTCAACCCGGTCTTTAAGATGCCGGCGAGGAAGGAGAAGGCGTTGGCGGCGGTGCCGGAGCCTGTGGTGGTGGAGCCGCCTGTGAAGCCGGAGAAGGGTAAGGGGAAGAAGGGGAGTGGCGCGAAATTATTTGTGGACGAGGAGTTCAGTCAGGGTAAGGGGAATGTGTTGAAAGAGGAAAGTGGTGTGGTGGCTTTGGCACCGCCGTCGGTGGCGGCTGCCGAGCCGGAGATAGAGTTTACGGTTACGGAGAGGGCGGAACCTGTTTTTGAGGAGCCGGTAGTTGAAGAGGAGGAGGATTTCGAGGAGGAGCCTGCTGAAGAGCCTGCGCCGCCGTTGACGATTCCACCTATTCCGCCGCTGGTGAAGACGGTTCCTTCGAATGGTTTGGAGTTGGAGATCAAGACTCCTGAAGCGGAGGTTGGGGATGAGAC
>Ga0307510_10006848_pt1 | contig 13592 bp, 13 predicted proteins | sample 12_EM_MG_FD_207224 | JGI IMG/M metagenome (GOLD analysis project Ga0307510, IMG submission 207224) | Populus trichocarpa ectomycorrhiza microbial communities from riparian zone in the Pacific Northwest, United States - 12_EM | ecosystem: Host-associated > Plants > Roots > Unclassified | place... | reverse complement strand
AGCATCTTCACAATATCGGTATGTCGTGGTCTCCGCCCACCAAGGAAATTTTTCTGCTCCTCATAGGCTCGAGTTATTTCCCCCGGCACCTCTCCTAGCCCGACCACAAGTTGCTTGAGCAGGGCGCCCAGAATACTCGTTGATGACTGCTCTTGTTGAGCCGCAAAGTCAAAGTAGAAGCACGCAACGGCGACATTTTGTCCTCCGGCCTGATCACACAGGCTATCCACTACCAACGAACTAATATCACGGCTTGTCAGTACTCGCCCTTTTCTTCTATTCCGCGAGGCTCGTCGTTGTTACCTAATATATGTTTTGCCGACCCCCGGCCCTCCATAGCAGAACAAAACTGTGTCACGGGATTCACCTTCCTCGCCACTGGCACTCCAGCTTCTAAATTCCTCGGTTTGCAGGAGCCATTCCCCTACATTTTCGACCCGGCGGTCTTGGATGTCTTGGTGCCGTGGCTTGGGATCTAGCGGGGATAGCCAGGCTAGGATATTAGACCGGTCATCGGCAGCCGCAAAATGATTTGACACGCTAACAGTAGTGTTAAAGGAGTGAGTATTATGACTGAAAGATTCCGGCATTTTCTCTTTTTTCGCAGGTTAGGATAATGTAGATGATGGAGAGAGAGTTAGTCGACTGCTGGGGCTTTGGGGATGAAGAAAAGCGGGGTCATTTGTGGAACCTCATTGATGCCTTGGGCTTGCCTTGTCAATCTCCTCCAGATTCTTGCTAACGGCGCCTTACCTACGCCACTGCATCAACAGTGGGAATGCCACCCCTTTTTTAGCGCCAGCCTGCTGTACGAGCTGAGTACCGGCAATGCACACCACAAATCCTGCGCCGCGATGCAGAAAGCGACTGCGGAATCCCCACATATACAGGACAAGTACGTCAAGCCTTATCAATGAATCAGCCGAAACCCCTAAGTTATATACCACCCAACCTAAAGCATCACAGCACAGCTCTTCTCGAGGTCGATACAGGCGGGAAAGCACTCTCCTACCGGATTCCGGAAAGATGACAATCATTCCTTTTAACATTTGTCGCAACCACCAAGCACAGTACTCGCGCAGCACTAAATGCGGGGTTGCTATAGGTTGCTACATTTTTCCTAATGTAGCCTATCTTTGAAATGATCAAGGCATAAATTCGGCAAACCCTTTCGGCCAAACTAAGTACTGTAGCAAGTGGAATACTAAAGTTTAATAATGTTTAGAATATGAACGGGCGGATGCCAACAACCCAGTCTTTTTTTTTAGCCAACCGAACTGCTATAGAGTGAGTTACAAATCTGAGATAGTGCATAACGAACACTTTTGTCTAGCAGCGATACCAACCTTTTTGAGACCGGTACCAGTGAAAGTTGGTGCACATGCTGCACGTGTTCTTCCCTCTTAAAAACAATATACTCTCTTCTAGCGAATCCTACCCACCCAAGCAATCATGATAGAAAACGCAACCCAAGAAACTAGTTTCAAATGTAAAAGAAGAACATTTTTGTCTAGAAGACCCACCCGTGAGCTTTAAATCCATGAGCAACTCGGTTCCAATCTAATGTATGCAGCACAGCATTCACAGCGCATCCTCAAACCATCCTTAGTATCTACCCAACCCTTCTCTCCTCTCATCGCTCAGCAAGAAAGCTCCACCGGAAAAACCTGACCCTTCAGCCCTCCCTTTGCTACAACCACCTCATGCCCATCGCCTTGCTCCTCCGCAGGGGCCATACCCTCACCCATAGTAGACGCATCACCACCAGTAGAACAAGTTTCGGTAGAGAAGGATCCGGCGACAGCGGCATCATGCTCATCTCTTATAGCTACTGACATGGGGATAGGCGATTTTTCCTGAATAGAAGACCCACCCCGACATGGCTCGCTTGCGGACACTTTGGGTAGGTGTAGGGATTGCCCACACCCAACCTCGGAAACACTGTCTCGAGCAAACCAGACGCGGGAACCCCTGGTATTTTGGGTATTTCCGAGTTCAACGTCAGGTTGGGGTTCTTCTACATACAGGGCGTTAGTTTGACAGGCTTGATCCACCCTGGTTGGAACAAAACCGGGGGAGAAAGGGGTGATGGTATTATGCATACCCTCACGGTTGCAGGTTTTCCTGTTACAGCAACCGCAAATGAGCACTGTGAGAATGAGTGCAAGAAGTGATATTACTCCGACAGAGATTCCCGCGATCACGGCAATTTCTTGGGAGGGTGACATCGTTTTCAGGTTTGCGGCTTTTTTCACTGTGATTAATTCTTTGGGGCGAGGGGTTGTTAAGTAGAAGGAGGGCAAGTGCGGTGCAGGTTGGATGAGGCTGGAGCTTGGGGGTTTTTTCCTTTTAAACTTTGATGAACAGTAGGGGATGGGTACCGAGTGAGATGTTGTGAAGAGGAGGTATGAGGAAATGGATGATGCGTTGAAAGAGGGCAGGCGGAGCTTAGGCATAGACGTGTTGATTGGTAGGGATCTGTGGTAACGAAGAGGGTAATTTCGATGGATTGGAAGAGCCGCTGAAAGTGATTCAGTTTTATATGGGTGAAATCATTGAATGGTGCCGGAGTACTAGAAGATAGAACTCGTCGATAAGGTCCAGTTCCGCAATTCAGCAGGCAGTTTCTATGGTATAACCTGAGTTGCACATAGGGCATTCTAGGAGAGCTGCGAAGAGCGATTGAGGATGTATGGTCCAGTCCTTAAAAGTAGTATTAGCATTTCATGTCTAATTTCCCCAAACCCCCACAGACCCGCAGCTATAATCGCAGAGTATAGTAATAAACAGAAAAATAGGCTCACGAAGGTCATACAAAAGGCTTTGAAGCTATACCAACCTTCAGACGAAAGCCCGCACTCTCACCCAGGCCGAGGAGGACAGAGTTTAAGATAGCATAGTCTCCGCCTAGACAATGACCCGGATTAGAACAACTCAGTCTTCGAATTTCCCTCATCCCCTCGCACAAGGGCCAGGAAGACAAGGAAAATAAGGGCGAAATGAACCCCCGGAATAAATCAAAAATTAAAGAGCCCAACTGGGTAGAAACAGCTGGCGTAGTATCATGGCATCCAGCCTCCAGTGTGCAATGGAGGTGGAAAACTACCAGAGTTGACCATCGGTGAGCAGAAAACTCTGCTCTAAGTTGATTGACAAAAGAAGACACAAATGGGGGGGGGGCGGACGTTTTTATAATCGGAAGACGGGAGTGCCAAGGAATAACACATTTGGCCGACAGATGGACGATGCCTGGGTTGAGGGTGGGATATTGTAGTGCGGGTACTGATTGTTTGCCTAAGGGCAGGACAGACAGGAATGCCCCAACGGTGTGTTGTGGGGTTTAGAGGGTTCGCAGCTATTAAAGATGTACAAGAGCTTTGCCGGCGGTTGCTGAGGTACAATTGTATCCTTGATCACCTTTGTCCCTTTCTTCGCTCGTTTATTTCCGGAATTCGTTCCCGCACGCTTGGTCACATTCTCGGGTATGGATTCGGGGCGTTGGTGAAGGCATAGCATGCGAGAATGAAGCCCCGAACCAGCTCCCATCTGCGCCCGGATAATTTCTAAAGCTGTATGTATAGTATCATAGAAATTATGCAATTCAATCCACGCCGGGCCAAGCCCCCACACGGGGCATCGGCCACTCGTAGTTTGTATCAAGATAAATCCATGTATTTACCAATTCGATAAATATGTCCGGACCATTCCCAAGTAGCAGTCCACCCCTACCTTCCCCATACCCAGCTCCACAGGGGATCTTAATTTACAATTCACCGTGGCCATACCCGCGGTTCACTAGCTGGACCCAAAAGCGCAGGTCATCCATAAGCCTAGCCGAGCCCTTAATTCGAACTAAAAGGCCAAACTTGACCTCGCTTCTTCTTTTTCTCTTTCATTTTTCCATTACCCAAATCACTACAGAGCAGGTTTATATCATAAAAGATCCCTTTTAGACTGTCTCTATATTCTCCCTAGTAAACGTTATTAAACCCTATATAGGTTACCGTTGCACATGTACAGGTCGGGTTTAGAGACAATCCACACTTTCTATTATGTCGAGTATAATAATACTACTGACCAGACTCAAATATACAGCAAACCTGCACTGTGCACTAAACACCCGCGTGATCATGTGCATTTCCTAGATAGGTAATTTCCAACCTCATCACACAACTCTTATTAATCCAAAGTTAGTCAAGCTCTATCGGTAATGGCTAGGTTGGGACTTGTGATGCCACCACGCAGTATTGATCCGGATGTCTTATTGAAGCACTGAGTCCTCCTAGTTTCCAAATAGCCGCTATGAATTGAAATATTTTAGATAGGGAGGGAGCCGATAGCAACCTTGACCATGTTTTGCTTTACGACTCCCACCCCCCGTGATTCCCGAGCTCAAATCCTGCCTCCGAAGAGTCGCCCTTTCACAGCAGCGTGGCGGCGCTAGTCTCCATTAGTTCCAGGGACGAGCCCCTTACGCCCGGCCCCGATCCGCACCCTCCACGACTCAATGGCAGCTACCCTATCCCCAAGATAAAAGGGATCCACCGACACTTATGATTCCCAAGAGATAGACTAGATCGTGTACGTAGTAGAATTTTGTCCCGCTGGGCCCCGAGCAAATGCATCTCCCCTACCACACATACCATCTCCAAACTGGCAAACCCATTCCCAAATAACTAGAACATCTCGGGCAAAAGAGCTAGGCCTCACTTCCGCCAAGGCAATTTCTTTGCCTACATAATAACGCCTATCAAGCTCCAAGTTTAGCGGATGATCGACTATGACGCCTGAACAGCCTCCGTTCCCCCTTGTCCACCATAATTACTATTGCAGTTCCCACAACCCCAGCAGGAAGCCAAGCTTTGGCTAACTAACAAGGTAAGTAGAATACCCAACATCCCTTATAAAATACAGCAGGAAAAAGCCCTCAGAACAAAGGAGAGTTTGCCTTTCCAAATAATAAACCAACCAGTAATATAACCAACCAAACGCTCATGAACGAAAGCCTAGAAAATAAACGACTAAAAGGTATATACTTGACCAAAGGGATATCATCGGAAGGGAGAAAAGAATCAAAGAAAGTTTATATGCAAACCACGATATCCCGCTGAATCGAAACAACCAGAAACCCTTGTATATGCCTTTTGAGCTCCCCAACTACTCCCGAGGAGAAAAGAATGCTAACATACGCTGCGCCAGAAAAAAAAAAGAACGATAATACGCCACACCCAGAAAGAAATAAGAAGCTCCCAAAGAGAAAAAAAGGGGTGGATGCAGATGATTAATGCTACGAGCTCATTGCAAAGGAAAGGATATATACCTGAAACGAAAAAAAGGGGAAATGCAAAGGTATACCACAAGGAACGCAAAGAAAAAGGTATGTGAAGAGTTGGCAAAAATAATGCTGGATCCTCAGGCCGGTCGAAGCGTTAGACAACAATGCCGCCAAGATAGCCTAACTCATTGGCAAGTTCAGCTCTCCAGGCAAGCTCTCCAGCAACCTCTTCTCTCAAGCACTCTAAAGATTTCATCCCGCCTACCGCAATCCCATAATTCCCGTTATTGGCTTCGTTCACGATCACATCTCCGGCGTATCGTCCAATATCTCGGTTTCCGCCTGGCACGTCGACTGAAATTTCATCGAAATTATAGTATTTTGGAGAGACTAAGGCCTGCTGCTCTTTATCCTGGGAACGGCACTGTTTAGGTGTGTTATATTGCGTGGCAGAGATCCCAAGGCCATCGATCGGGGTTTCAATCTCAAAAGAATCGCCATCTTCTCCGTCGACTTCATCGTCACTAGCACAGCTCTCATCGGGGGAAAATGGGGAGGAAATATTTAGAGAGCAAGAACAAGTCGAAGGAACATGGGAAGAACAAGCTGAGACGACCGAGTGATAAAGGGAAGGCGAGTGGGAAATTTCCTTTGTACTCGAGGCAATATTGGTCATTTCGAATAAGAGTGCGTCCTGTGGCGGTATCGGACACAGTTGCGGAGGTGGCTCAGGTTGTGGTTGTTGATTCCGCTGAATTTGTCGATGGCCGGGAGCACTCGAGCGGTTTGAAGTCACTGGAGAATGATAGTAAGCCTGTGCAGGGTGTGGCTGCAGACCTCCTGATCCGTTGATCGACACTTCTGAAGATGTCTCTCTGAGATATCCAACAATATCCGAGATCTTATTGGAGCTTTTTATCGATGCTGGTGGAGGTACCTGTTTTTTTGGCAGAACCTCTACTGCGACCCCTTCGGCTCCCGCTACAGCCGTTGCCCCCCCCGGTTGATCAACCACTTTGGAGACGTTATCAACATCTTCAGACCTAACCTTGCTTCGCCCGCGGAATATGCCAGATGCTTTCTTAGCTAGTGTCCACTTGCGCTTCTTGATCACAACCCCTTCCGTCGATACTGGAACATCCTTAGCGGTACCGAATTGAAAAATCGACACTCTACGACTGCTCCGCCCTCCCGCCTTTCCTCGCAGACTTCCGGGGTCCTTATTCGGCGCTTCAATTTCAACGGGACTCTGAATAGATGGGTGCTCTGGAACCTTGCGTGGTTCTTCGAACAACCCACCCTCGTCACTACTACCGGCAAACACGGAAGATCCAATAACGCTAACAGGAGAAATTGTTTTGGCCTTCTCATCTAGCGGAGCCGTGGGTGGTGTAGGAGTTCGGGTCGAGAGGAAAAGATGTGGTGGTGGACTTGGTGGCTTCTCTGGCGATGGCGGAAGTTCTAATGGGACATACAGCGTTGAAGCCAACCGTCCGTTGGCTGGATCAACTACGGTCAGGTCTGATGTGGATGCTGGGTCTGGTATGAAAGTTTTTGAGTCAAGAAGAAACTGATTGATGTCAATGACGCCCTGCACGGGTTCGAGGACACATGCTTAGTCAAAGAGAAACTAACGTAGTAAGTGTATTTATGCCCCATTTCAAGACCGCCTTTTTCGGTAACCATTCCTTTCCAAACCCCACGACCAACCCGTAAATCATGATCCATTGGCAGAGCAGTGCAGAAATTGTCCCATGAGCCAATAAGATGCACCGTTTGGGTTATGTTATCCATGGGAAGAACTCTGAAAAACGTTAGTCATTCTGTCCACAATCTGAGGAGAGAAGAAAAAAAGCTCGTGTCAAGAAAAGTTTACACGCCCTCCACAAAAAAAACGTTGTAAAAAATAAAACAGAAGCCATTAAATTCTGACAAAAAGGATGGGAGAAACAAACATCCGAAATGTGACAAAAGCCCTCCCCCTCCCCCTCCCCGAATCTCTAATTTCTCGACTGCCCTTCGTATTGGGAAATGAGTTCGGCATGTTTCCCCCAGCTTCTTTTAGTGCGATTTCGAGGATGATTCGGTCTTTAGGTTTCCGAGCATGCCCCAAAACCCCGGTAGATGTAATCACTATTCTAGCAAGTTAGGCACACTAGAGAAACCCATCAGTAATCTGATAGCATTCACTCCCACCCTGGATTAAGGAAAAGGTGACAAGCGGATATTAAAAAGAATCTGGAATCCCGAAGCACTCGAGCAATTAATTATACAAACATTTTAAGCTTTGGCAAATCCCTCCAAGTTGCGCAGCTACCAGTTTGGTAGTGCTACTATTCGTTCCCAAAGTTCCCTCTCGACAACAAGGTTGTTCCGAAAGTGAGAGTCGGGTATGCAGGCGCCCGGTTCAATTCGAATTCGTTAGGCAAACACCTTCGAGAAGTAAAACAGTGGCAGGCAACCGCAAACCCAGCAGACAGGAAGCCAGTAAGTGTGATAGAAGTTCGAAAGAAAAATCAACCGAAATTCGGTTATGATTCCGGAGCCGAGTCAAGATGATAACGATGGTTCATTTCACCAAGATGAGGATGGGAAAACGCTAGTACATAAGCACCAGCTGGGATGGGCGGGTGGAAAGTATCAGGGAGCAAAAAGTTGCTTAAAGCAATAAAAAGGGAGTCTATGGGGGTGGATGAGGAAGAGGGGGAGGAGCGACCGATTGACGACGAGTTGGCGAACGAAAGCTGCACGGCCAGCAGCACGCAAAGTTTGGAAGGCAAGCCGGTCAACGGACTGGGTCAACGAGACACAATTGGGGAGCTGGTTGGTTATATTACGATGTTATGGTGCATGGGATGTTTGGGACTTGCTTTTGTGGATTTTTTTTCTTCTTCCCTTTGCCTTTTCTCTCTGCCTCGCCCGCACCCCCGTGATTAGACTTAGTGGCCCCCTGGGCGACGAGTGGTTGTGAACCGGGAGACGACGAAGGAGATTTCTCAATCAAGTCTGGCCGAGACCTGATCTGTCCCGCTTTGTGGTTTAGATTGGCTAAAGCCCTTTGCGGGTGGGCAGCTCCTCACGCTTTGCGGGTTCGGTTTGACTCAAGTCGGGCGTCATCACAGATCCTATTCGGCCTTAGTGACACTGGCTCAAGAGACGTTCGTTGGCCAGGACGAGGGGAGTTGGAAAAAGATGTTGCAGAATGCCGCAAGTTTTTTTGCTTCTATTCGGTGAGAGGATACCACATACTCGAGCGCAGTATTCATATTTTGCCAGTGCCAACTACTTATTTCCTTCCCCGCAGTCCAGGAAGGGAGAATACAGTCAAAGGGAAGCAACAGCCCCAAAAGGACTACCGTACCGTATTGTCCTTAGGCGCAAGACCCCCGATCCCTCCCCCCTCCCAAACCACGCCCCCTAATGGCACCGGCAAACTACAAACCCTCTAGCTACCCATGTTCTAACAGGGATAAGCGGACCCCAAGAGGACAGTCAGCCCAACACCGATCATTGGGTTCCTCAAAGGCAGGATTGTTTGTGTCTTTTAGGTTCTAGCCAAGCGGGTCATAAATTGGAGCAGGGAGTGCGAATGGGAGTGATACAAGCACAAGGCAACGATTGCTTGAGTACCGGTATGTAGCCAAGATCCTTCCGCAAATCTCTGGGGAAATATTCACACTAACTTGCACAGTTTGGGTACGGCTTGCCCTGCGTCTGACTGTACGCTGGCTGCCTCCGCTGTAGAACTGATCTGGGACAAAGGAATCACGAACAAGTCACCTCCAACCCCCCGTCCTCTCCCCCGCCCTCACACTCAATCGGGGGAATTTTTTTCTCGCGAACCAGGGTCCGCCACTTTGGACCCAGGATCCAGGCCCCAAGCCCGAAAATCGAACCAATCAGAGCCGAGAACAAAGGCGGCGTGTTTTACATCTTTTAGTCTTCAGCCGCTGGAGATTGTTGTTGGTTGGCTAGGAGACCGCGCGACTACGATACCCAGAAACTTTCGCCCAAAATAGACAAGTCCGCTGATTCACCAAGTCCCGGCCCAATAAGAGACAATGCCTGTCGGTTAGAATCCTTATTCTCGACAAACACCCAGCCCTTTGTTCTCACAAACAAATGATCAAGCTATTAATGGATAGCATACCGATACTGGTCGTCCAATTCCTACTTGAATACCGACCGGTACAGCAACCCCCCCGTGCGAGTTGAAGAGCTTAAGAATAGCCCCTCGCCACTTCCAGGTTAGCGGGGCGATCTTCATTAAACCCTTTATACCCGACACCAACCAGCACTGCTGCCTCCACAAAGCTCTCAGGCCCCAATGTCTGAGCGCCTAGCTTGGCAATAATAGATGTATTATTATGCGCTGCAAGAAAACATATCACGGTAATCATGACTCCGTGCCATTCAAAGTCCCTACCTATTGCATCGATAATCGATCAAACCACACTTGGTAGACCTGTGGATGACATGCTAAATGATGCGCAAGGTGCTATTTCGGCTGAGGGCGGACAACACGAAATAGTGCTGGGGATAATCCAATTTCTTGCAAGCTTCGATGTGTGACTACATAACAATAATACCTTTATAGCTAAGCCGGGTATTAGCACTAATTAAGGTATGAGAGCTTTGCGGGTGCGATTGTACTATTAGAGCAAACTTGTACAGAGTACCATGCTGTGGAAAAATTAGGACAGCTGAAGAGTTTCGGGCTTTTCGGAAATTGCCAGAGGGAGGCGAATCCAGGGCAAGGGCCGATCGAGTCCCGGTTTCTGGAACTTCTCGAGAGGAGAGGGAGGGTTAATTTATCGCCCTTAAAACATCACACCACAGATCATAATTCGTACACCCACTCAATACGAGCTCATGGAAACCGCTGGTGGGGGTTATTGAAAGTACCGAGAGCAATTGATAGATATACAGTATAGCACCCAAGAGGCACTTTATCAGCTGCCGGCAACGGGACGTAATGGGTAGCATTGCCCACCCTATGGGAATTCCGTGCTATATTGCAAAAGTACTAGTACAAGTCAATACGGCGCACACAGCAAGTGGGGTGCCATGGACTTCTTTCTTTTGCTCGTAGCACTAGCATTGCAATGTTGGTATAGTGCAAGTATTATACCTGTATCCCTACGATTAATAAGGTTACTGGTAAGACTGGGGACATGATAGCTAACTAAAGCCCGATAGTGCAAATGCAGCGGCATACGCCTGCCCATGTCGCCCTATTGAAAGCGTTACTTTTGGTGATGGCACACCAGAAGCAAAGCGACTTCAATCTGGCGACATTATGCGGCATGATTTGAACTGCACTCTAGTATCATACTCGTGCTTGTTTTGTACCCCACAGGTACCGACTCTACTCGAAGGCTAGCTACGGTATTCCTCACCCAAAACTGTAGGCGAGTACCGTATAGGGGTAGCGGGAGTGGGCGGCGTTCGGTAATAAACAGAATTAACTTATTGGCTTCCTATTTCGATCAGGACAGTACAACACGGTACTAGCCTTCTGCCTTAATAGGGAAAGTGCGAAGCGAGCCCAAGCCTGTACCACGATATCAACACCGTGCCGGTTTAGATCTGGAATAGTTCTATGTGCTACGATTCTAAGGGGTTTGTCGCAGCACGTGGTGAAACCTCCTCGTTCACCATGATTCCCCCGCCAGTTCGATAAAGCTCATCGGCAGGGAACTAATGCTGAGAAGAGAAAGGTGGGGTTGTTAGTTGGAGTTCCTAAGAGGGAATCCCGTTAGCTTGAAATTTTTTCCCCGTTGGCAATTGCGCCCTTCCTGTTTTACCGAGCTGGATACCGTATACCAGCTGCGCCAAACCAACTTGTCAACCGCCCCCGGGACCGCTCCTAGCACCGCAGTTCATTTTTCCAGTTCACGAGCTAAAAATCTCCTGTTTGAGCTATGCAAGATCCGAGACTCGGCGAAGGCTGCGGATGTGGGAGCGAAACACTTCCTTAACATCACTGTAGTGGGGTTAGAAACTGCCGGTACGGTACCGGCGACCGTCACACAGCCCACGTTCTTCGCCTAGAGGTGATCTGCAGCGTCCTTTCTCTCCGTCTGGTACACACTCTCTTCGGGGAGGTGTGCTCCAGTTGATAAACTGAGATCCGAATTTAATGGTTGAGGAATACTAGTACGGCTGTACCCTATTGGTGTACCGAGAACTTCGAACCCGGCCTCCCTTTGTCAGTCGTGTCGGTTAGGTACCGGTAGATCTTTTCGGTCAAGAAGTTGGTCAAGTGTGGCGAATTTCCAACCGCGCACGAGGCTTGGCTTCCGGTTGAACCATCACAAGCGAGCGCAATCGCAACCCGCGAGACCAACTGTGACTACCATTCCACACCAAGTGGTGATTAACTTAAGGTTTAGTAAGCACGATAGAATGCCAGATCTGCGATATCAACGGTACTGCACTGCTTTGCCTTCGATCTACTGGGTCAAATAGCGCAGCGTCTAGTGTGATCGAACCGGAAGTCGGGCGGAAGTGTTCGGGCGAGATTTGCACATGCAATATGTCTGATATCTGGCGGACTGGATCTAGTGATGTTCACAAGCTAACACGTGCGCAGTGCGCCGCGATACGTTACATATATGTCTGTGTGCTTTGTGCCTTCTGCTGCTACAAGGGAATGTAGCTGGGAGTTTGAATTCTTCTCGCCGTTACCGGCAATATCTGGATTACAGAATATCGTTGGTTTCTTGTTTGCTATAGGATTTGACCTTGGCGAGTCGAGTGCCGTGCGGTACTGTAGTGTACAGCGTACGGATGCCTTCCCCTCACTGCCTTGGCCTTAAGGATGACGTGGGGGGGATTGTCGGGATATCGCGCCTTCCAGCCCTTGTTTGCCCCATTGCCCTTGCGGGATAATACATGATGTGTTTTTCCTACTCACGGCGTGTGCTCATCGTCCTACTTTTAACGCTGCCAGGCGCTCAAGGACTCACTAACAGGGCTGTCAGGCCGTCGATTCTAGGATGTGGGAGTCGGGGTGAAAGCGTTTAGTCTACCAGTAGGCATCAAGCATCCCTTGGAGTTCGATGCGACGGGTCTTTCTGTGTGCCCTATTAGGGTTCTAGTTTACCGAATGCCTCCTGGATTCTGTTCCTATCGATTGGGAATGCACAGACAAATATCATCCGCGCATGCCCGCCATCGATTTTTAGCCCTCAGTCACCGCCACAATTCACGGTCGATCGGCTTGCTGCGCCCTACTATCAAAGCCTCGAGACTTCCCTCTGTCAGCTCGCCTCACGCTGCTTTCTATCCCCGGCTCCTCCGCTGATCGCGCTTCCCTGCTAACTTAATCCTTGCATACACTTTACCTGCGCATCAACTATTGACTAAGATCAGCCCAGCCTTATGCGCAAGAACGGCAGTATACAGCCCTATCAACTGAAATAGCAGTCAGATGGAATCGCCCCATAGTCTTAGTTTCGGATTTATTGCTGACTCGCGTCACCCGTAGGATCTCTCCCACGGTTATCTTGTTTTGGGCTGTTTATTGATGGATATCCTAATGGAAATGAGCCGGGGTTTCTGCAGATTAGGAAAGCGCTGGGCGAAAGTGCATTTTGCTGAGTTTGTAATGATAAATAATTTAACCTTGGGTCTGTTTAAGCATGGAATTTTTCCGTGTTACTATTTGAGTTCGGGCAAAATGCCAACTATCTAACGAGTGCTAATTTATGACTGCATAACTAACTCTCGTATCAGACCACTTTGCCCCACGGAAAAAGACCCAGAAGAGAAGACCATGCTCTCCTACCAGCCCATCCTCCAAACCTTCATCTCGGTATGCTTTTTCTCCATACGTAATTTTCACCCCTTTCAAATACAATGTCCATGAACACTCCCTTAACCCATATACTGTATAATTCTTAGACACCTCCGCCATATTTGTCATGACCGCTATTGCATGTAGCGTATTACCCCCTTGGTGCTGCTATAATCCTACTTATGTACAGTATTACAGTTTTGGGAGGTGCGATCCGATCATATGATAAAGCAATCAGATACTGGAATGCCAAGTTAGTACTGGCTTGCGGGGAGGACCTTGTGTCCTTCACTAGGCAGTATCTATACCTCTCTTTTCTAGGGAAGAAAAAGTAGTTTACAAGACAATGTACAGAGAGGTTAATTGATTCTTGACATGTTAACCACTGCGCCAGCTAGGTATTCCATCAAATATCAACTTGAGAACAAATACTTATCCAACTAAAAGCTGGATTTCGGGATCTTAACGGGAAGGGCGGTGTATCTCTTCCTAATTTGTGGGTGGGGGTCGGTGGAT
>Ga0307510_10006846_pt1 | contig 13596 bp, 7 predicted proteins | sample 12_EM_MG_FD_207224 | JGI IMG/M metagenome (GOLD analysis project Ga0307510, IMG submission 207224) | Populus trichocarpa ectomycorrhiza microbial communities from riparian zone in the Pacific Northwest, United States - 12_EM | ecosystem: Host-associated > Plants > Roots > Unclassified | place... | reverse complement strand
GAACTAAATGGAGAAGTTGCTGGCTATGCCATGTATTCCTGGCCCTCTTCTTTGTGTGCTTCTATCACAAAACTTGCAGGTTTCAATACCCATTACTTATTTCTTCCTCTCTCCTCATTGTTTTCGGGTTGTATATTTCTCTTTTCGCTGTTTAACAAACCCATAACTTGTTTGATGAAAGTACTCAAAGAGGCATGGTTTCCTTTTCTCTGAATAGAGTGATTGAATAGGCAAAACCAACTAAAATCCATTTAGTATAATTTCTTTTTCTTGTTATCTGATTGGCCAGGACTTGATTTCTTACATGGGTGTTTTTCTTTGTAAATGGCAAGTATAAAACAGTGAAGGAGAACTATAGAAGGCAAGGCCATGGAGAGGCATTGCTTAAAGCAGCAATTGAGAAATGCAAAAAGAGAAAGGTTCAACGTATATCACTACACGTTGATCCCCTGAGGAGTGCAGCTATGACTCTATACAAGAAACTTGGTTTTCAAGTTGATAGTTTGGTAGAAGGTTATTACTCTTCAGACAGAAATGCTTATAGAATGTACTTGGATTCTGAATCTGACTAGTTTGTATTACAGCTTGAAATTGACACCAATATCACTATATCAGTAATTTCTCCTTCCAGTACAAGTAGGAGAGGTCGAGCATGTTGTAGCCCAATGAATAATAATAGGGTTTCAGTTTTCCTGCTTTTTTATTTAGGTTTAGCTTGAATGCTTAGATGTCTCGGGTGCTTCTTTGTGTGATTCTATGGGCTGAGCACCTGCTTCCCAAATGGTTTCTCCCTCCTTTCAATAATGAAATTTTTTGTGATTAAAATTGTTTTGACCCCGAAACAATATTTTTACTGTTTATGCTTATTTTAATGTGTCATTTTAAATTTTTTAATTAATGTATTCACTATCTACTCTACTAACTCTACTAAAAGAACTTTCTTTATGTAAATATAAATATTGTTCATATAAATAGTGATAAATAGTGAAGGAGATATTTTTTATTTCTATCTTTTGATTAAATTCTTTTTAGTTTTTTTTATTTAATTTTATCCTTTAATATTATATTAATTTTGAATTGATCTTAATAATTTATTTCAGTTTTTTTGTAAGGTTATTATAGTCTCAAACAAACATTTTGATATTTGGTTAGTGCTTAATTTTGTAAATATTTATTTTTATTATCATATCATTAAATAAAAAAATAGTCGCAAAAAAAAATATTGTTAAATCCAATGGAATTCATGATTCAGGTTGCAGGTTTGACAAGTCAAGTTGTGAAACCCAAGTTGATTTAATATGTCAGTATCTCAATATTAAAAAATATATTTCTTAAAAAAATTAAAATTAAACTATATTTTTTACAAGTTGTTTGAATTATTTTTGGACCTGTCATATCATGACAAGACAATTCCTATGCGTATGCTGATTATTTTAAACTAAATTAAGCATAAAAATAATATGGATTAAATTCGGCAACACAAATCAAACTCTTACAAACCTCTAATTTTAACAAAATTAAGTGAAAGACACAAAAGAAAATAAGAAATTGCGGATTAAATTCTGCAATACAAATCAAACTCTTACAAACCCCTCATTTTGACAAAATAAGAAAGTCTTGTGGTATACATGGCTTTATAATTTAACCCTGTCACTTGTATTTTTTACCTAAATTTTTCAAGCCTACGCCACAAAAAATTAGATTATGTAGAGGAAAACATTATAAACTGTTGCTGCCCAGGATCGAACTGGGGACCTTTAGTGTGTAAGACTAACGTGATAACCACTACACCACAGCAACTTTGCGATCACAACTGTAAGATGTGTTTATATATTCGTAATACATTGTGAGATTTTTAGCAAACGACTCCTTAAAACACGGAAAGAAACCTTAGCAACAACGATCGAAATTAAAACCTTAAAAACACACACAAAAAAAAAAAAACGAAAATTATTTGATTTATCAAGTATTTGAAGCCCCCAAGATTTAAAAAATCTCGGGGCTTTCTTATTTTCTTTTTTAATTTGGTGAAATTAGTCAGTTTGTTTTGGGGTTTTAGCAGTAATTGAATAAAGGAAAGGAAAAATGGTGAGTGTAATGAGGAGTTGCATTCAGTCAATATTGAAGTTAGTGAATTGTTTGATAGGAATGGTTGGTATAGCAATGGTGTTGTATTCAATTTGGCTTATTAGAGTGTGGGAAAGAGAAATGGGTGGTTTTCCATTTTTTGAAGATGATGATGACTTTACTCCATGGTAAGCTTTTCTTTCATGTTTCTTTTTTTTTTAAAAATGTTCTGTGGGTTTTTGGTTTTATGTTTTTTTGGTTCATGGGTTAGTGTTAGAATTGGAAAAAAGGATTTGAATTTTAGGATTGGTTTGTTTGATGTTTTGACGGGTGTTGTTATTTTATGTTAGCCTTACTTGTATGTTTGATTGGTGGATTTTGTGTTAATTGGATACTGTTTGGGTGGAGGGAAGGCTGGAAAAAGGGGAGCTTTAGAAAGTTGAGGACTGAATTTCTGTTGTTTGGAAAGAGAGGAGCCTGGCTTTGATTTTCTTTTATTATTAGTAAACTTTTGAGGGAGGGGAGGCCTCATCGGTTTTGCTTGTGAGTTGTGAGTGAAACATGATCAAGGCAGAATTCTGTTAATATTTGCAGCTTCTTTACTCCCCCGATTTTTGAAGTGCATATGTGTATTAAATTTGAAAAGGAAGTTTGCTTCTAGTTAATGGAGGATGGGTGCTGATCTTTTCAAGTGGGTCAAATATCTTTACAACCTTTTGGGTCGTCATTCATGTACTTTTTTTATTTGCTTTTTACATTTTCATTAAGTTGCTGACAACCAATGAAAAGGATGGTATTGAAATCTGGAAGATTTTGGTCATCCTATTTTGCTTGTTATAGCAGGAAACTTGCATCTCTTTAGTTAAGTACTCAGTATAGTGGAGGTTCTTAATTCTTAATTGCCAAATTGATACTGCAAAATTTTTTTCCACTACTTTTCCCACTATGTTATGGACAATCAAGAAGAGCTTTCTTTTCAGGCTTTTATAGAGTTCTTACAAATTTTGTAATTCTAAAGTTAAATCCATGCTCTGATTTGTATTATATGACTATTAAAAATGATAAAATTGTGTTGTTGATGGAGCTGTTTCTTTGAATGGAAATATAATAATTGATTTTGGTTGGCAATGGATTATTAATTTGTGATGATAGTTAAAATGAGAGATACAAGGGCTGTTTTCGCTTTTGATTTTAAAGTAGTAGTCGGTGGTCAGCTAATTAGAGCTTATTAACTCATTCTCAGTATATGAATGGTGTGTGGTTGTTGATGTCCTTAAAGCAATATATCCATAAATTGCAGGTTCATTTACACATTTCTTGGCCTAGGTGTCGCTTTGTCCGTGATCACATGCTTTGGTCATATTGCTGCTGAAACTGCAAATGGTTACTGCCTTTATCTAGTATCCTCTTATCGAATCAATTAAATGAGTTTCTACATTCCCTGGTTTATTATTCTCCTAATTTGATTATGCTAATAAATATTGGTGTATAGTCCCTGGATGATCAGCATCTTAATTTCAGTTTGACATTAATTGAACTCCCTCTTAGATTTAATTTTACCTGTGGTGAATAATATTATGAACTCAGAAAAACCAGTTCTGTTTTTATGATTTTTCATTACTTCTTGAGAAACATGAGTTTTAGTTCCATGGAGCTTTAGTGTCTTAGAATGCATGACTTTTTTGGCCAATTTTGACCTTAACCAGGATTCAGTATATGTTATTTATATTCTTACTCCTCATGCTGGAAGCTGGAGTTACTGCTGATGTAGTTTTAAACCGTGACTGGGAAGAGGCATGTTCTTTGACCAAAAACTCATTATTTGATTCTCATCTTATGGTTTTTAGATTACAAGTTACCACAAATCCTTACTGACAATTTATATGGTTATCGTTCTATTTTATCTGACTTGGCACCAGGACTTCCCAAAAGACCCAAGTGGGAGTTTTGATCAGTTCAAAGGTTTCGTTAGATCAAACTTTGAGCTCTGCAAATGGATAGGCTTATCAATTGTGTTTGTTCAGGTGTCTCTCTCCCTCTCCCTCTCCCTCTCCCTCTCTCTCATTTTCCCTGCATCTCATTGACAAGGTGGTGAGAGTGAGGTGTGATAATTAACTCATTTGAGTATTACAAATGATTCCATTTACATGTAAGGTTGCAGATAAATTAATTGTAGACCATCAAGCAGTCCCCTGTGTACAAAACCACTGTTAGCTGTTCCAAGAGTCCATTGGCTTGATCAAATTGCATAGTGATGTGTTTCCTCTTGGTTCATGTGTTTGATTGGTATCTCACTGTACTCTGTTTTAACAATTCCCTGGATGACTCAAGTTTTTAAATTAAGCAGCAATATTGTTTTCCATGTTAAAAATGAAAATTTAACATGTGGATACACTTTAGGGTTTGCAAGTCTTGGTTTATTATTTTTCCTTGTATTCACATAGGAGTTAAGATGGAAGTTTCATTTGGAAGTCTTTTTGTCGTTATCAATTTGTGAATCACCAATGCCTTCAAATTTGCAGGGATTGTCTTTTCTAGTAGCAATGATACTCAAGGCTATTGGGCCCCATCCATCTTATGACAGTGATGATGATTATGCTTCAGATAGGGCTCCACTTCTGAAGGATGTTGTTCATCCACCTCCCTATGCTGTTGGTAACCCTGTCATGGGATCCAGAAATAATGCATGGAGTATAAGGATTACCGAGAAGGTAGGGAGGGATAACTTATTATTCCAGCATTCATATTCTCACTATTGTCAACCTCCTTTATGTACCATTCTCCCCATTCACAGTCCTTTTGTTCCTCCAACTTAATTGGTCTCTTGTTCATACTAGGATGGTCATTAGTCTGCATTGCAAATAAGAAACTCATCTCAGCAAAGTTCATTTAATTTTTAGCATATATTGGCTATAAAGTCACAGTTATCCTGCCAAAACTCTACTGTCTCTTGACTAGTAATTCAAGTAGTGTTTGTGGTTACACAAAACCCTGTTCATGCGTACTGGCTGACCTCTGCTATATATATAAACTTCATCTGCTCCATCATGTTTCCTTCAAATTTGCTTACAGACCCTTTTCATCTCTTACCTCTTTTTTTTTCTGGTCCAGTTGATGAGTTTAATCACAAATTGTTTCCAGATAGTAATAATAAAAAATATTAGTTAAGAAGAATATTTAAGCTACTATTTTCCTTGTTTCCCTTATTTTTTGGGTCAACTTCTAGATATTAATTTTCTCCTCAAAATCATGTGGATTCCTGACCGTGAAACTTCTGCTTACAATTTGATATTTATCAGTTAGTTAAACATAACACAGCTGCTGGCTGCTCATTATTGATCAGGTGGCTGCATAATTCTCTTGAAATAATACACACACACACACACACACACGCACACAATTCCTTCCTTGGGTTTGCCATTCAATATTGTATATATATTTTTTATTTTCTAATGTCTTATCCTTTGGTGTCAAGTCATTCTTTTTCTGTTATTAAATGTTTAGACACATGCATGAAGAAGAAGTTCTAAAAAATGAATGGACTGAAATTTTATCAGCAATCTCTGTATTATCTTTTTTATTAATGGTTTGTGTTCTTTCCCCTCCGAGATCAGATGAATCAGGCAAGCAGGTGATAGCTTTTCACAAGGCCAGGACCTTGCATTTGGAAGGATCAGGAAGTGATATGTCACTGGTCACAACCATCTTATATCATCTGATGTCCAAGAGCTCGTACAAGTGCCAAAGGTTTCAAGATGGAAAAGGGCTTCTTAGCAGTTCAGTGTTTTTGGATGTGCAGTCAGTACATATGGGATTTTGTCTACTTTTGTACCCAACCTTGTAGCATTAACACCATTGAATGTAACAAAAACTCACCTTCAATTGATGAATTCATTCTTGTTTAATATCATTCACCACATGATGTTGCTGGTGTTGTCGAACAATTCCCAGAAGAGTTGGAAACTGATGTGCTAGCACTACAACCATATCTCATAGATTGAACAATAATATCATATCTTTTCCTCGTTAAAAGAGCCATTAACTTTTCCCTTGAAAGAATTGGAAGTAGTCTTTGGCAATCATCAATCTCCTATCAAGTGTGATTTCTAATTTTCTGAAGCATTGATTAATCAAATCAGCTAAGCACTATTTCCCACTACTGCTTACGAACTTGCAGGTGTGACAGTGCATCAAAGATATTTTTAATCACATCTTAATCATCAGAAAGCCATGTTCTTGTTCGATCACAAATCTTTACATTAATTCTAAATGAAGACCAAGAACAGGCTAATAATGGAGCGTTTATGTCAGAGTATCATGTGCCGACCAACTCATCAAAAAAACCTCAACTTTAACCTGAGAACACCCTAGCATGGAGCTCATACAACCCATAGAAAGCCTTTACAACTTAACCAAAACACAAGTAGCCTTTACAACTTCACCAAAACACAAGTGAAAAGCCGAAAACAAAATAAAGAAAGTAGAATAAGCTTTTCTTCCACAAGCCTTTTGCCCTCCCTGGATACTTGTATCATGGACACCGCTGCTATATCAATATTCAATGTGCTAATTGGTCAGAATATATTAATCAATGACAGTTTGTGCTATGAGCTGAAAGGATTCACAAGAGATTTTTCTCAACTGCCAAGATAATCTTACTATCTTCTGTCAACTTTGAAGCACTCCCTTAACATGCTGTCGTGGGTGTTTATGTGTTTTTCTGTATACTATTTTCTAGACAATTTATGATACAATTTTTGCATATAACAAGGTACACATGACCATAATTAGCCGAAGCCTCAATGGGTTCCTCAGGTTTTTATTAGAAGTAATGAATTGCAGAACATTTTTTTTTTTAATTAAAAGTAATATTTTATTTGAACAAACTGTATTCTCATCTCCAACAAATCATGCAAAATAAAATAGGATTCATTGTTTATTTTTCTTTTAAAACTTTGTAATTAACATGGCTCGTGAGCCACAATTATGTGGTCACACTATAAATTAAAATATTCAATCATTTTTTAAAAACTTAATTACCCTATGAAAAAAAAAATTGTCATGTTATCTCTTATAAGAACAAATTTTCAAATGCTAAGCTTGTATTCATGAACGTTTTTTCTTCTTTTTTTCCTCATCCATGCATATATATATATATATATATATATATATATGGATTCAACAAAGAAAGAAGGGGTGTACAAATTACTATTTTTTTCCTTCTCCTTTTTATATAAGGGAATCCATGTGCTTTGTGTATGTAGGATCCTCAAGAGAGAGGGACAAAATGGGTGAAAGAATGGTTTTTATAGTAAAAGATTATTCATCAAATCGTCTTTTAAGAGCACGAAACCTTTGATTTGTTCGATGCACCTTTTCAAGGCCTTATAATGCATGAGTTTGGATGCCCACTTCCAACTATTCTTGACAGGATCATCTATGTTTAAATATATTATCATGAGAATTTAAGCATGTGCCATCATCTATATCCTGTATGTAAATATAGGAGGATAAATTATTTATCTAATATTAATTATGACTGCTAATTAATGTATTATATTTTCCACCTTCATCCCATTTTGTTTAATGGTAGTGATTAAGTCATATGCATCATTCATTAATTATAAAATAAATCATGTGCATGATGGTTTTATAAATCCCTAATTATTGACAATCATGGGTTTTTTTTAGAGATAATTAAAATGATGAAGGAATTGTGGCTGTATAAATTAAATTATTGTCAGCCACATCCTCGCTGAGGAGAAATTATTAGGATTTTTTTCTCTTCAAATGAAGACTCTTTGCCAAATTCTACATTAAAATATCGGGTAATTAACGTAGTACTTATTGTCTCCTCCAATTATATCTGCTTACATAACATTAATTATCAAACTCTATGCAATTAATGTTGTTAAAATAGATTATAAATCAGCCTGCTAACAAGTTGTCACATGCGGTGTTCAAGCTTGCGGACAAACAACATTTTTTATGTAAATCCCTCTTTTTGAAATCTGTGGAGATGAAACTCTTCCAACTTTTTTTTTTTGTTGTTGATAACATTTGGAGTTTCCCTCATAGACAGCATCATCTTCCAGAATTTTTGTGCATTGGATCATGTCACAGATTCCCATTACTCAAAAGAACGAACAAAAGAGAAACAATTTTTTTTTTTAATTTTGATGGAAGCTGCCTCTCTCGTCACCCACAAGGCCATGCCCTTTGTTTCTATTGATTTTCTTAACTATTGTTGCATAATCCACTAATTAGCACAATATATTTTTTAAATTAATAATATGGTTTTGCAGGGCGTGTTTGTAACTATATAAATTGGAATTTAATTTAGTTGTCCGAATTCGAGTCATGTCTTACATCATGAAGTATTACAAAAATAATTAAAACTCTTTTATTGGGTCTATCCTAAAATCCAATTGGGTGGTCCATTTATTGATTAGATAAGGTACAAATGCTAGACAAAATCTTGCCTCCACATGGGTTACGAATAGTTCAATTATTGGCAACTCTTTAGCCATTTCTTCTCAAGTACTCTTATGTTTCTTGAGATTTTGATAGAATTTCATTTGACAAAAGAAATCACATCACAGTTTATTTTTGTGTTTGTAAGTGTATTCAAGTACATTTCAAAAATATATTAAATAATTTTTTTAATATTTTCTAATGGTTTTAATAATATTAAAAATTAAAAATTAATTATTTTAACATATTTTTAAATGCAAACCACAATATTAAACATACAAAAAAATATATAAATTATTTAAAAAACTGTCATGCATGCTCTAGTTCTTCCTTTTATAGGTTTTTTTTTATGTTAATTTCTTAATGTTATTTACTATTTACTAAAATTTATATTAAAAAAAATAATCACTAAGGAAAATTTAAAATAGTCTATCTTTATACTTATTTACTCGGGTATATATTTACAAATTAACTCTATTTACAAAACACCCCTATCAAACTTCTCAATCTCTCTCCAGCCGACACATTCGGTTAGGCTGAAATCTGAATTTAACGCCTTAACCGCCGATGGGACCCAAAATCCAAGTGGCAGACCTGTGAATAACACCAAAACCAATAAACCACATTGTCATAAAAAAGTTATTAAAAAAAAATACAAGAAGCCTCAGATTTGTTCTATATAAGAACCTGACACAGAGAACTCCATTGAGCAACAGCACTTCACTACATCGTAAGCAAGTTTAGTGTTTTTGTTTCCAGAAAACTGTCGTCAAAGGTTGTAAGAAGACTGTTCTTTGACTATTTTTCTTGCGTTCTGCGCCGTGAATGTGACATTGTCAAGTAGAGGTGGTGGTGGTGTGCGGGTGGTGTGCGGGCGGTGTTGCGGTGGGTGGTGATTGGTGGTGCCGTGTATTTCTTAGAGAGAACCTTTTGGCCCACAATGCAGCTCTTGGGGTTACATGTTGTGATGCTCTTGAAGTGTTTTTTAGTAGTTTTTGGACAGCAATATCATACTCACCATGATGTGGCTGACTTACACTGGAAACCGGCCACTGCCACCTGGTACGGCAGTCCTGACGGTGATGGTAGTAACGGTAAGAGCTTACTATACCCGCTATGAGTTTTATCATTTGTAATTTTCTTTCGTGCTATATTTTTGGTAGTGTCAGAATTTTAGATCTCGTTTTCTCGGTCAAACTCATAAGGTAGTTATTTTTACCGTCCACGTTTTCTTTTATAACGAAGAGCACATTAGTCTAAAAGTTCATTATTTTTGGCGTCTTCCCTTTGTTCACAATTAAGCCAATAAATTGGCTTTCTGGAAGAAATGTTCTTCTTCGTCTAAGCTCAATTTCTGCTATTTTCCTTGCAATTGCATAAAACCAAGTTGATTTTTTTACTTTAGTTTGGTTCAAATTACCCAATTTTTAGTACAAAAAATCTGGACCTCTATGGCATATTCTAAGCTTAGCAAATTTGACATTATGTTTTTAAATTTTTTAAATAGTGTTTGGTATGATGGATGATTATATTTTAATGTATTTTTTATTAAGAAATATATTAAAATTTTTATTTTTTAAAATTTATTTTTAACATCAACATATTAAAATAATAAATAAAAAATAACAAAAAATTAATTTAAAAACAAACAATTGTTTTCAAAAAAAAAAAAAACAATACCTTCGCAGAAACAAATACACCCTGATATTCCCAGAACCCAATATCTGCATCACCAAGGTATGTGACAGCAGGTTATATCGATGTGCAGGAGGGGCGTGTGGGTACGGGTCATTAGTGGATGTGAAGCCATTGAGAGCCAGAGTTGGTGCAGTGAGCCCCATACTCTTCAAGAATGGAGAAGGATGTGGGGCATGTTACAAAGTTAGGTGCCTAGACAAGAGCATATGCTCTGAAAGGGCAGTGACCATAATTGTTACAGATGAGTGTCCAGGTGGGTATTGTTCAAATGGTAACACCCACTTTGACCTCAGTGGTGCAGCCTTTGGTCATATGGCTATTTCTGGTGAGAATGGTCAGCTCAGGAACCGAGGTGAAATCCCAGTCATATATCGCAGGTATGGAGGGCTCGTGTTTTTATCTGTGTGCTATTTGCAGCAGGTCTTCCTGTTCCCTCTTTCTAGTTTAAGTTCCACTGTTTAACTGTCTGTGTTTTGTCTTGTTTATTTTGCCACTGCCCTTGATAATCTCGAAATGACCTAAATCACCCATTTTTGTAGGACCCCATGCAAGTACCCTGGGAAGAACATTGCCTTCCATGTCAATGAAGGTTCAACAGATTATTGGCTATCCCTTCTAGTGGAATTTGAAGATGGCGATGGTGATGTTGGATCCATGCATATCAGAGAAGTAACCTTCTCCTTCCTTAATTTCAATTTTTGTGCATTACTTTTTGGACTTCTAACACCCCCAGATACAGATGTAAAGCTGCAAAGCAGAATAAAAAAAAGCACCACGCTCTTAGGCTCCGGAAAACTTGGTTATGTCCTCCAACTTTGTGATGCAAAGTGAGATTACATTTACTCCTTGACTCACAAAGTGCAAAGAATCTCTCATCTTTACATCTTCTAAAGTGTGCACTCTCGCATTTAACTAAAAAGAACAGCCTAAACGTGCTACTTTAGATCATCAAATTAAGTAGTGCCCATTTCATGATCTCAGACCTTTAATTTTCGGAGGGGAAGAGATTTCCAATAATCAAATGGCATTGTCCAACATCAACACATCTTTATTAAGTAAACTTTGCACTTTCTTAAGTAGTTAATGAAAGAAAGAAATACACACACATTTGCTTTATTTTTCCAGCCATGCTTGCCAATGGTGCCTTTTTGCTCAATGACCCAAAAGCACACTTTGTTTCCTGCTTTGTATTTATCCTTTGTATCCAACTATTTTCTTGACTCGTTGCATGTGACAAATGGGCCACTCTTAAAATGATCATGGGAAGGCAATGAAATTCAAGTATCTGAAAAAAGAATCCAAGGACAAAACTGGATTCAAGTATCTAAAAAAGTGACCTAAATGGTGAAGGAATGAAGCTATAAATCTCAATACGCAAAATAGAAATTCGACGATTTTCTCACTGTTTTTACATTTGTATCGTCAGGCGGGTGGCACTGAGTGGCTAGAGATGAATCACCTGTGGGGTGCAAATTGGTGTGTTATTAGGGGACCCTTGAAAGGACCATTATCAGTGAAGTTAACAACACTATCAACAGGAAGAACACTGTCTGCAAGAGATGTGATTCCAAGAAATTGGGTCCCAAAAGCTACTTACACCTCTAGGCTCAATTTCTTCCATTAAAATGCAAAGCTTCAAGCTTCAAGCTTTTCTTGGTGTGAATCCACGTGAGAGAAACAAGCCCATTTTTCTGAAGTTCCTCTTGTTCAGTTGACGCAAAAGTAGCCGTTGACTGGCGTTTTTTATTTTAGAAGAGATTAGCCGTTGGATTGCACAATTAATGGCATCCACCAGTGCTCTTTCTTTCTTTTAACTTTTATTTGTGTCTTTTAATATATTTTTTCCTACTTTTGTAGTGTGAAAGTGTTTTAAATTTAGATCATCAATGTAGCCCTCTCCAAAGGAAGGAGCGTGTAATATGTTTGCTATGCTTTTGTGTAAGTTTTTATGCCCTTTGGATTATTGATGAATTTGTACTAGAAATAATGGGTATCTGTAAAATTTAAATTATTCAACTCTACCAACTCATTAAAGTTAATTAATATAGATATTATAAATGATAATATATCAAATAATTTAATAAATACATATCATAGATCAATTTAAATATTTAAAATCCATTTAACCCAACATAACCAGTACTATAACTTGCTAAATATAAGTAATTCTAAAATGTTTTTATATTTTTCTTTTTCCTCACCGCAGCTACTTATTCTTTTCCTTTCAATTCTCTCCTTCAAACTTCAATAACTTCCATGCTTTAAATATGTTCACCGCAGCTACTTATTCAGCTATTTCCTTCCATCTCTTCTTCTTCTAGTTTAAGGTAGGATCTCTAAATTAGGTTTTTTATATGAATATTACTCATCCGATTTTTTTTAGTGTATTTGTTAATAATTTGAGGATCATTTTTTCTTATGGGACCTTGTTCATTGTTTTGCATGTAGTTCAATTATTGCTTATTACCTACTGGCTAGATTATATATAGACTTGGCGACGAATCAAGAGAGATTGGTTACTAAATCATCATAGCTTTTACAGTCTGAATCCTAGGAATTTTTTTTTTTTTAATCACCGTTGAAGCGTGGTGGCGTTGCTAATCCATGTCCAATCAGAGCAGGGAATGTAGGCCATTTCAGGCTTCTGGTGTAATCAGAGCAGGGAATGTAGGCCATGTCAGTTTATTTATATACAGAGGTTCCAACATGTTTTTTTGACATTCAAAAACATGAAATGTTAATAATAATATTAATGTATATATTTAATAAAATAAATTGAAAATTATATACAACAAAAAATTTTGAGCGATAATTACAAATTAAAATATTTAATCATGATGAGTTTAATAATTTTATTTTTTTACAATCAAATATCTATTTAACTAAAAGATAATAAAAATATATATTCAAAGTAAAGCAATTAAAAAGAATAATCATAAAAGGAATACTTGCTAATAGTATAAAAAAAATATATAATTTTATTTGAAAAATAAGTAAAAATAAATGATATTTTATATATAAAAAAACTATCATAATGTTTTTATTAAATTATTGTAATTCAAATTGATTAGCCGGCATATTGGGTATATAGGACATCATATCCCACACATGTATTTAAATAATTTATTTTAATTAAATTAAATTAAATTAAAAAAAAAACATAGAAACTAAAGTAAAAAAAAATCAGATGCCTAGGCCGCCCACCATGATTGACTCATTCTTTTTTTTTTTAAAAAAAAAAAGCCACTCATTTAGGTTTAGTACCTGTTTTGGGAGTGCTTTTCAAAAATATTTTCAAAAAAATTTGAATTTTTTTGTTTGAAGTAATATGTTTTTGATGTTTTCAAATCATTTTAA
>Ga0307510_10006845_pt1 | contig 13596 bp, 5 predicted proteins | sample 12_EM_MG_FD_207224 | JGI IMG/M metagenome (GOLD analysis project Ga0307510, IMG submission 207224) | Populus trichocarpa ectomycorrhiza microbial communities from riparian zone in the Pacific Northwest, United States - 12_EM | ecosystem: Host-associated > Plants > Roots > Unclassified | place... | reverse complement strand
CCCTCTATGAAGAAATCAAGGCATTGGAGGGTGATGTTAATACTCTAATGCAAAACAAGAAGAGAAACGTTGGAGGGGTTTTATGGGATTCTTTAGAGGAGATTGAGCAGTCTAGTACTTCAGTTGACGAGTTACAGGATGTTGTAGATATCCTGGAAAGTTTGTTGGGTCAGGCCAAGAATAAGCTGATGAACAACGCAACTGGGAATCTTGATATAAGCATTGCTGTTGAGCCAAGGTCTGATGATTTTTTGGCTTTAGAGCCTAAACCCCGAGATGATTCTTCATCTAGCTTGGGTGGTGATCAAATCGGTCAGAATTCTGCCATTGTAGGAGATAATGGTGCTGATTATTCTGATTCATATTGGAATGCTGATGGTTCAACTGCTGATAGTGGAATGGATTTTCCAGTCGAAGTCGATGTGGATCTTATATGGAATCTCCTTGAGCCTTCTGATTTCAGTTCGGGTTCTGACAAAGTTATTTCCATTAACAACAGTAGTGACTGCACTACTTCAGGGACTGCCTCTGAATCAGCTTCAGGGTCACAAAAGAATGAGGATAAAGTATTTCTCACAACCAATTCGGATTCAGAATTGTTCAAGGACATGGAGCTTGTTGACTGTGGAACTTATAATACTTCACCAGATCCTGGCTCTGGAGATATTGACCAACATTATGCCATGGATGGGGACTGCAACGCCAAGCAACATGATTCAGCTACTGATAACTCTTAATAAAAGTTTTGAAGGCCCATATTAATGTCCAATGAGAAGGGAAATTGATTTCTTGGATTTTCCACGTTGCTCCACTAAATTCAATTATTTAATTTGACCATTAGCAAATTGAGAACGGATACTGTCTAGCTGAATGAGATATTCTCTTAGCACAGTCTAACCGGTCAGAGATTAATTTGTTAAGAAAATTTTGATGAATTTTACCCATGACTTGAGTTGAAGCTCGGAATATGGGTTGGTTCGTTAATTTGCGTGTTAACTTATATTTATTAGATTTCTTAATAAAATAATATTTTTTTAAAATTTTAAAAAAAAACTAAAACAATATTATTTGAATAGAAACCTTTTAAAAAATCATTAATCACGTTTTATTATTTGAACCGGTTATTTAGAATGTAAGTTGACCTGTTAAGTTATTTAAATTTATCCAACTAAACTTTTTATATATTTTAAAAGTAAATATCAATCTGATTGAGTTTAATAATTTTATTTTAAGCATGAAATTTTTTTATATATATAAAAAAAATTAAAATTTGTATCTAAAAATTCAAATTTGAAATAATAACATGAGAGAGATTATATATTCTTGGTTTGGATGATAAATATATCCTCTCTCCAGAACCGAAGATCTTTTTTTATCATACAGTAAAGAGGAAATAAATGCATGAGAATTTTTTTTCATTTGAGGTTGGGTTGAATATCCTTATTGAAATATGTTTGTTTTTGCCTTTCAAAAATGTTTTTAAAAATAAATAAAAATTATTTTTTTCTTTACTTCAAATTAAGAATTTTATTTTTTTCCACTTGATTTTTTTTTAAATAAAAGCATTAGAAAAATTATAATTCTAATATTTTTATATTAAAGTTGATGCAGCTCTAAAAATTTTTTTGATTCACATAATAAAATTTATATATTTTTATTATATAAGAGAATTTTTAAACAATAAAATCTATTAAAAAAATTTTTATAAATACTATAATATAATATTGTTTTGGGCCAAGGTTGTTGGGTGATTCTACAAGCATGATCCAATGATACTGGGCCTGATATGTTGGGCTCAGATGAATACCTTGTATTTGGGTCCTTCTGTCCAGACCCATGTTTTTTTGGATCTGGCAACTAGACCCAAGTTTATTGGACCTGATTTCTTCCCAGACCTAATGATGACGGGTCTGGATGCACAGCAGACCGTAAGTACAGTGGGCTTAGTAAAGGAGGACCCATTAAAGTTTAGCTCTACCTTGCCACGATCCAGTAGCAATGGGCCCAGCTTCCAGGAACACCCATTACTGCTAGTTGTTGCTGACAGCCGAGAATTATTCAACAAATTAAGGTTAATTTTTGAAACGCATATCTCTTGGATGGGGTTGGGTACAGTTAACGGTTGGATGCAAAGCTACGTGTTTGCTCGGTGCAAGAGATACGTGATACTCTTCCGTTTTTCCCTTTTTTTTTTAAGCAAAAGAAAACTTTGGTTGACTTGGGAGCATAAACCAGAGATGAGTAATTTAACTGAATTATTCAAAATATTTGTAAAAAATAATAATTTGAAATTAATTGAATGGAACGATTTTTTTAATTTGTTGAATAATTTTGGTTAGATTTTTTTTTAAAAAAATAGGTTTGATTTTGATTTAGAATTTTAGAAATAAAAAATAAAATAAAAAACAAACCAAAAAAACTCATAAACTAAAAATCCATTCTAAACTAAAAATATATTAAATCAAAAACAGTTAAAAATAACCCAGCAATAACCAACTTGTTCGAATGGAGCCGGATCGATTCGATTGAATTTTTTTATGCAAACAGAACCGTTTGAACTAATGCTCACCCTTAGAGAAAAAGATTGAAAAAATAAAAAAAAACATTTATGCAATTGCAATATTTTTTCTTAGTAGCAGATATAGAATTATTAATTTAAAGATGTTTAAAAGAGAAGGGGAGGATAGTGAGAAAAATAGTTATTTGAATATATGGTTAGCACCGTCAATATTAGTAACTGGTTGAATTTGAGCGTGTTCATGAAAAGATTTGTTCTGTTATGACATCAGTTTTAGTAGTTTTCTGAAATTATATTCTGATATAATCTTAGAATGGCCTCTTCAGTGCAGTCTGTGTCTCTGGAAACCCTTCTGTGGAGCAGACAAGGCCAAAAAATTGCAGATATCAAACACCACAACGCAAACCTTGGATTGTTATCACCTGGAAAGTATTGAGTTAATATCTTTAAATACCAGAACAATTCAAGATTTTCCAGGCACATTCAACACAAAGCTTGAACTAAATCAGTCAAGGTAACAGCTGAATGAGAAGGCTCAAGTATAACCAGCTGAAAATCACAGTAACTTGGGCGACTTGGTTATCTCTTGGGACCAATCACTTGCCTGGATGATGTCATCAAACATATGAATGTCTTTCAAGGGAAATTGGATATTTGATGGTGCTTGAAATGCTCTTTCTAGAGATTAAGCACGTTGGCAATCCAAGTACATGCATCTCCATGCCATTGGCACAGAAGCTTGCTTTCATTCTCAAGGAGAATCGACAAGGCAACCCCTCTGTGGAAAATGCAGGCTGAGGACACACTCTCTAGTCTGTACTGGATTTAACCTCTAACCTTTGGATGTAATGCATGAGCAGTTGATCAAAAGAGCGTAACCAGTCATCAAACCTGATAGCATCTTTCGCTCAAATTGCCTTAGAAGTTTACCTCGCGTCTCTCAGCAAAAAATTTTCCTGTTATTGCTTGGTCTGGAAGCAGGGCAAGCCATACTCCAGTGTCAGCTCCATCCTCGGCAGATATATTACCAGCCCAACCTGTCATGGCTGTCTTCACCCACCCCGGGCAGTAGCAGTTTATATATATCTTCATACCATCAGGCCGATCAGACAGCATCTTAGCCATTAGCCTAGTAAAAGCATTAACTGCAAGTTTTGACACCGAGTAATCAGTGAACATCTGAGGCCACCCACCTGAAGTATAAGTGCCCTCTTCTACTTGTTGTAGGAAAGTAGATACCGTCCTATCAATGAGTTCCTCTGAAAGCGTTTCCAGGTTAGCCAGTTTTTCTCTCAAATCTTTGTCTTCAAGTCTCTGTTAAGGTCACCCAAACTATGATTAGCTCAATAAAGTTAAAAGAACATGCACCGCAACATTAAAAGGAATTAACTTCTTGCATCACTCTCAACCCTCTTTATGAAATAGCTGAATCTCAGGCACAGACACATTGAACAAGCTATAGATACAATGCAATGACAATGGAGCATCTTATTTTCCTTTCTTCTTTATTTCTTTCTCCTTTTCTATGCCTGTGGTTCTTGGTGGGGATTGGATATGTGCTTCAGGGTGGAGTGACCTTCCTTTTTCTGTTTACATTCTGATCCTATTCTATGAAAATAAGAAATGCAGCACAATAACTCTCTGTGCTCAAATTGCAGCAAAAGAAGGACCATTCATTTAGGAAAAATGCAGCTGGCAGATAAAAGCCAAAGCCAGTCCAAGGATTCAATAGCATCATCCATTCCAAGGTGACAGGTCAACAATAAGACTGGCATGAATTGTGTTTTAAAAATGGTCCAGACTTCTCCCAATTAAAAGATTACATTTACTTGCACATGCATAGCATTGGTCTAACATGTATTGAAAAAATAAATTCAACCCTAAATAGCTCAAGCAGAATCACATCATATGTCTTAGAAAGAGGGCTAAGGGAGATGGGAAGTATTTCTTACATTTCGTCTGCCATTTAGTCTTCCAAGCCGTGAACTTACATTAACAATACGAGCACCTACAGCAGAAGGTCTCATCAAAGGAATCAGAGATTGAGTGACATTTTTGGTACCATAATAGTTTGTAGCAACAACATTCTGGGCATGTTCAACTGAATTGTCAGACCCAAGATTGTAATTAACACCAGCATTATTCACCTGCAGAAGGAATAATATACATAAGATATGTCAAAGAAATTCAGGACAATATGTATGTAAAAACATACATAAGACATGGAATTATGGTATAACTATTGCCAGAACTGAACAGTAAAGTACAGTCAACTTACCAAAACATCTATTCCACCATAAGTTTGTTCTATCCACTCAGCAAATTTCTTGATGGATAAAGAATCTAGGACATCAAGTTGATGGAAGTCCACACTAAAACCCAACTCTTTCAGGACGTTGACAGCTTCAAGACCAGTGCTACTTTCTCGTGATGTCAGGATAACTGTTAATCCATGGTCTGCAAGTTGTCTCGCTATCTCAAACCCTATTCCTCTGTTCCCACCAGTCACCACAGCGACAGTTTCTGAAGACCACCACCTGCAAACATTCCATCAAATTTATTACTCTATGGTTGACTTGGATCAGCATGAAGCATCCCACATCCTAAAGTTGAATACCTTAAGCCCCTAACAAACCATATCCCCCAAAACTCTAGTTTGCAGTTCACAATCCACATGTACAACAGAGGACTCTCTGGTCATGAACACAACACCACCTAACCACTGAAATCAGAGGTGCAGGCATTTGACCGTTGAATTAAACCAAGCCGAATTGTTTTGCAACAGAACGAGTAGACAAAAAAAAATGCAAGCATTTTCAAACCATTTCTAAAACAAGTTCATAGAATACTAAAGTGAACCACATTTCTGAAACACATATACTTATCTTGCATATTTGACTACACTTTAAAAATAGCAGTGCAAACATGTTTAACTAAGGTCAGCTATCAACATCTTTAAGCTAATACACGCACTGCTTTATGTTAATGCAGATAAGAGATGGCCAGAAAGTATTTTAACATAAAAAAGAAACAGCAAACATTTAATGCAAGGCAACTGCATCTTTCGTTTAGTTTGAATTTCATTCTTGAAACAGCAGTATTTTTTCCACAAAACATACAAAAACAAATATACAATCTTTCGCTAAAAATAAAGGCGGGTTTTCATTGCCCAGTGCTGGTGTAGCCTAACGCAATTCAACGCAGCAGCCCACTTCGAATTTCCAAGCAAGCAGATATCCAAAATCAACTATCATCCAAGACTCGGAATCCAATTTATCACAGCAGCTAGTTAGATTAATACAGTAACCTCTAGCTATTTGAATCAATGCAAGCAGATATCCAAAATCAACTATCATCCAGGACTCGGAATTCAATTTATCACAGCAGCTAGTTAGATTAATACAGTAACCTCTAGCTATTCGAATCAATGACGAAAAACGGCTGCCATGACCACCTAATCTATATATTATCATTCATCGATCACGGACAAACAGCAGCAGAAGACCAGAAAATGAATCCCAGTGCGGTTTTTCTAAAAACAAATTGATAAAAATCAATATCAGCATCACCTCCTAAACATTAATTTCTTGACTTCTTACAAAATTTACCAGAAAAATCGGACGTAAATTGTGATTTTCAGAAAATGAATTAAAAGAATAAAAAAAATATATACCTTTGATGATCAGAGTAAGGAATGGTACGGAGAAGAGATATTTCTTGGAGTCTTTTTTCTCTTCTTTCCTTTGCTCGCTCTTTTCTTCCCATTTCTTCCTCTTCTTCTTCTTTCAGTTAAGAGCACAGAGAGAAAATAGAGAGACCTTTTGATGCAAAGTTTGATTAAAAAAAAATCGCAAGCAGCGAGTTCGGTGGTGGGTTCCCGTTTTGCTAATTTGTTGGGTCAAGTCTCCGGGTTTTTTGGGTTCCAATTCCTTACCTTGGCAATGAATAAAAATGGAGATTATTGCTGCCTGCTTGCCCAAAATAGAGAAGCCCTTCTTCACTAGAGAGTAGAGAGGCCTCCTGTTGAGGGTTTAGAGACTTTCTTCTTAGTCCTTTAACTTGTTATGGTCCATCGATTACGTCCTCCCGTCCTCGAGTTTTCAATTCAGTTCTTGAACTCAATAGAAGTTAGAATGTTGTCCTCGAACTCAAATTATTTATTAAAAAACCGAAATCGTGTGGTGATTTCTCTGATAAGCTGTTCATTCTTTTACAAATAGCTGTTAACTAGAATAGCCAATTTTTTTCTCAACTTTTAATTTGGTTCTTGATTATTTTTTTTTTGGCACAATTAAAACTGAGCTCAAATTAATAGTCAATCACATCTTTTTTTAAGAGAGGGTGAAATTGAAACATGAAGGATCAAAGTGAAAAAATAAAAACAATAGATGGCAACTTTGAATTTCATCCAAAAAAATAGTTTGAACCCCATCTTTTTTAGTTAGTAAAGATTGGTCCTTTTAGTTGATAGAAATTTTATTTTGATACCAAACTTTATTTTTCTCTCTTTCAATTCTTTTTATATGAAATGAAAAAAAGATATTCATCGAAATTTAGAGTAGAGAAAGAAAATCATCATTGATATCTATTACGACCACCAAAATAATTGAAATTGGTGTTAATTCATTCAATGAGGGGAATTTTATAGTAGTTATTTTGAGTCTCGATATTGCCTAGAAAATTGAATCTAAGTTTAGAGTGAGAAATTTTATTATGGCTGATTTTTTTTATTTGAATTGTTTTGTTGGTTTATTATGTTGATTTGTTCATGTTTTAAGAATGTTTGTAGGGTGTTTTTAGATAAAAACATTAATAGATATGATTTTCTAGCTATCACAGTGGTAATCGGATTGTATGCTGGCATATGCTATATTATATTTCACAACAAGCAATGTGTTGTCAATCTATTTTTTTTAAAAAAAATTTATAAATAAATTTAGTTGGTTTCTGGTCGCGAAAACTAATCCAATTCATAAGATAATAATCACGATCAAATTAAAGTATATTATTTAAATATTAAAAAATTATAAAGTTAACAAAATTTTAATAATGTTAATTTATTCTCTAGTCTTTATCCTTAATCTTAATTTAATATATTTTTACCAAGTTAAATATAGACAGTTTTGATAGGTAAAATAACTCTTGCAAATTCCTTCTTCAGCATCAATCAAGACCAGTCGGGTGGCTACGTCACTGGATGTTCAGTTAAATTTGTCAGTCCAATCTGAATTTAACATCAATAATATCTTCCTCTTATTGAACCAATATTTATTTTAGGAAAATAAATGAACTAAAATTTAAAAGAAATGGACTTTTAATCATAGTTTTCAGATTTGATCCAGTTGTCAGCCCAGTCCAAAGTCCGGGTTCCAGATTTTGACCGGGTCACCCATGTCAATTTTTTTTAAAATCAAAACAATATCGTTTTAGTAAAAAAAATCAATAGGTTGCAACCGGGTCTTGCCGGGTCACTGAGTCACACCAGGTTTTTCCTTCCTTTATTTTTTCTTCAATCCGACCCGATTCTAGCCGCGGATCGGCCAGGTTCCGGATTGACCCGTCAAGCCGGGCCGGGTTTCAAAACTATACTTTAAATTTCCTGTATCATCGGTGGAAACAAAATATAAATGACTTATTCTTTTTTCTTTTTGTATTTAGTAGCAAAATGTATCATTCAACAAGTTTATGTATTAATCAAGATTAAATTCTTTTTTTAATCGATTTTATAGATATATCTTTTAAAATGATTTAATAAATTTCTCTTAACAATAATTTCTAAACTCGATCACAAGAAATAAAACCTAAAGTAATTACTCACTAATGCTAGTAGTCATTGCAGTTTTTGTCTTGTAATGACAAAGAATGGTGCATCCTTGATGCTGTTCTGACATTTTAGAATTTGTGAACCACTTGTATTTTGTCCCAATCCACTACATTACAAGCATGCCACGATTACTACTAAACTCAAACCCAAAGTTGTTTGAAACAAATAAAAACCTCTAAAATAATATTGATTAGGTGTGTCCATATCTACAGCATGGTAGGCCTACTTCGAGTTGTTGTTTTACATGGCTTCCAGTGAATTTTATCCCTTGAAAAACGCCTCAAAATAAAAGAGGTGTTTTTGGTGCCATATAAGCAACCAAGGCCCTCGTCTTCTAATCGATGTGAGATAATGGTCTCATCAGAGCCTCCCAGATGAGGGGCTTGGATAGAGCACATGACTCGTTTTTATAGACAGCGCCAACTGATAAGGTGTGTCTATATCCGCAGCATGGTAGGCCCACCACGAGGTATTATCCCACATGGCTTCCAGTGAATTTTGTCCCTTAAAAGACGCCTCGAGATAAAAAAAATGTTTTTGGTGTCATATAAGCAATCAAGGCTCTTATCTCCTAAACGATATGAGATAATGATCTCATCAAATATATTTATGAATTTATAATTTTACAATTCGAGTTCACAAACATAGTTTTATTATTTGCATAAATCACATATAAAAAAATATATTTATAAATTTATAATTTTACTATTTAAGTTTATATTGTAATTTTCTTATTAAAAAAAAATAGAGTTTTTTTCACAGCCTTGCTGGCTAGTTATGGTCATACAGGCCAAACAACTCGGCCACCTAGAGCATCCAAGCCGTCCCTTTTCTCCTTTTGTCTTCAAATTCAAACAAGCACATCCAATACTTGGAATGTTTTGTGTATATTTGTTGTCGGACGTGTTGTTTTCTAGAGGGTAATAATTTTCCAATGGACAAATGTATCTTTATGTCATCAATGCAACGAGTCCAGAAAATGATGGACCCCACGTTCAAAATCTCCACACCTGACGTCAATTTCAATCTATAGGAACTTTCCTATCGTTCATGAAAATGAATAATAAATACTATCATATTATCCACTTCATCCCTATTGATCAACATATTAGCAAAAAAAGGGTTAGAATTTAGATCACTTACTTTTTTATTTTATTTTTAAACACGTTGTGTTTCTCAATCATGTAATTTATAATCAGCCCCCGAATTTGAAAGTAGCAAAAAGATGTGATGTTATTTAGCATGGAAATTGGACTTGTAATATTCTTGAGTGAGTGGTTAATTATTAGTGCGTTTCGTATTTGGAATATAATAAAATATCAAAAAAATAATTTAATTCAATAGTTTAAGCTGTTAAGTGATATTTCAAGGTATAATTTATATTATTCTCGAATAAACCTTACATCCTCAAGTTCAAGCTCTTTAAGCTTGAAACTTATATAGACTCATATTAGTTTATGCTTTATTTTTTATCAAATAAATAAGGATGATGAGATTCGGAGTCATGCACGTTTGGTCATAAAAGCTGATACCATATTAAATAATTATCTCAATGTAATAGCTTAAGTTGTTAAGTGGGTTCTAAAATATGATTTATATTATTTTGTGATATAAATAATATTTTTAGTTTAGAATTACATTAAAGTATTAAAAAACTAGCAATATTCGTCATAGAGTGGGTAATTAAGCCTGCCTTGCAGCTTCTACAGTCTCACCATCAAATAGTAGAAAAAAGAAATTGAACCCAGCCCCTGCAAAGGGCAAAGAGAAATGGCTTGGGCAAAAAGGAATGGGATGGTGAACGTCATGGCTTAGGCTATCTTCTCTTTTTGTCAACATCATCCCTTCAGAATCCAGTGTGCTGAAGATATACATATCATCTGTGCATGCTTCTTCCTTTTGACATTTCGATTCAAAATCATAGACACCTCCGACTATAAATTAACATGTTGCATATGCCCACCAACCAGGATCCCCCCTCTTGCTTAATAATAAATTATTAGGTAAATAAACCAACAAACACAATACTACACACATGTAGATTTTTTAGGCTAATAAACACATGATTTTGTCTGTGTATTTTGTGTTTTTCTAGTATAATTTATAGATTATGTGATAAACTAGAGGGAAAATTACTATCGCCTGAATTTTTAAATTTAGAAGAAAAAAAAATATATCCTCGTATATAATATAATATAAACAATTAAAATTTGCTATTCACATGAAAAAAAATAGAAGTCTAGAACACAATCTCTAAACCCCAAATTGATGTCAAAACCTATTTTTTCGGCATATGGGAAAATTGAAGAATCCGGTATGCTATTGCTTTGCAGTTTTAATTTAAGGAGCTACACGAACATTGCGATTAGAACCATCAAAGGAGCACTATGGTTGCTCGATAAATTTACTGTGCCGATCGAGGAGGCCTCTTGGACGTGGCTTACAATGTTGTAGAGACTTTGCCCGCCTCCCCAGATCCAGTAATTTGCAGAACATTACTCGTAGGTTTGCAGGAAGGATGTCATGTAGCGGAGCTGAAATGGTTGATGAGTGGCTTTTAATTTGAACAAGAACCACTAAATGCAAAAAATTATAGGATCTCAATGCTTCGTTTTCATTGCATGTGAGGAAGGAGATGATCCATGAAGGTACGTATTGTCCAGACGCATCTGATCCATAGCTAGAGGCTGCCAGATTTGTCGATAACTAGTTTTAATTCTCGCAATTCATGTGATCTTCTAATTCCGGTATTCAATATGCACCGGTGACAAAATCAACCTCAAGTATTCTCAAGACGTAACTCATCTAATCCTAAAAATATATATCAATTATTCAGATTTTAAATTTATTTTTTAAAAATTATTAGTTTGAGTGTTACAGACTTTAAAGTCATTGAAAGTTACCTAGTTGTTAACTTCAGAATATCGAGAGTTTAGTCAAAATACAAGTAAACTTTCTCGTCACCAATTATTACAAGGAAAAAAGAAGAAGATAAAACTCATCTTGTCAGCTCGAAAAATCAGTTGAGCTTAATTATCAGGTATAAACGATATACAGCTGAATTCAAGTTGGCGGCTATGCTTTTGTTCGGCAAAGAGAGGAAGAGTTTTTTTTAGTGGTAATTAATCTCATAATTTTAAAGCAATCAAGATTATTTAGTCATTAAATTGAATATAATAAATAATTCAATATTTTATTGACTTTTTCTTGGTATCATATAAAATATTATCAACTTATAAAATTCAACATACTTTCTGTAATTTTCGAAACAACGTAGCCTAAACTTAACCTACCTTATAATATTCTTACTGAATATTAAAATCTGAAGAGTCTTACAAGGAAATTTCCACACACGTACTTATAATTAATTAATTAATTAATTAACTAGCTCTAGTTACTATAAACACTCCCCCTCTCCTTTTCGACTCAGACACAATCTTTCAACCTATACATCAAAGCAAGAGAGAGAGCTTACATACAAGCATATAACCTTGTGTGTCAAACTATACAAGGAAGGCAAGGAGGATCAAGAAGCACTTTTGGGCCCTCGGAACTTCAGACTATTTTTCATATCTTGGTACGTAAAACCATTTATTTTTACCTTACATTTCTTGATTCTTACAGGATTTAAATTAATTCAAAACTGCATATATATAAATGATATATTTTTTTTCAATATAAGGATGGATCATAATTCATTTATTTTAATCTAAGGGTTTTATATATATCAGTTCTGGTCTGAAAGTAAATTCCATGAAATAATTATCATCGATGAAGACAATACTTATTCTGATTTATGTATCACAACACTACTATGCTAGCCTATCTATTTGTTTGTTTTCTACCATGTGTGTGTGTTATGCTTCAGTTTCTGAAAGATTGTATAGTTTGACCTGAGATTTGGAAGCTGACAGGAACATGGCACATCGTCCTCGAGGAGGCTTGCTTTTGTCAGCAATGCTAGCGCTAACACTTGCATTTAATGTATCTTGCACACTAGCTTCTCCGAGAATTGGAAATAAGATCAAATCTGCCACTTTTCTTTCTCCTGAGTTTGTACTCGGACCAGGATCAGTAGAGAATAGGTTTTATTACAATATTGACTTTCCAAGGGGTCATATTGGTCTTAAGAGTCTCAGGGCTGAAGTAATTGATGAAGCTGGGAAACCAATACCCCTTCATGAAACTTACCTTCATCACTGGGTTGTTGCAAAGTACTATCAGCGTCAGGACGTGGTAGAGAACAATGGTGACCAGAAGTTTCAGCAGGCAGACTATATATTTGGAACAAACAGTGGGATATGCCAAGGGACTGTTCTGCGACAGTATTTTGGCCTTGGATCCGAAACACGAAAAACGGATACTCATATTCCTGATCCTTATGCAATAGAAATTGGCAATCCAGCTGAAATTCCTGAAGGATATGAAGAGAAATGGATGCTTAATGTCCATGCAATTGATACACGGGGGGCCGTAGATACGTGGGGATGCACAGAATGTAGATGCGATCTGTACAACGTCACAGTGGATGAATATGGTCAACCTTTGAGCCCAGACTACATAGGGGGTCTAAATTGTTGCTATGATCAAACACGTTGCAAGGTACAACAAGGTTATGGAGGTGCCAGGAGGAGTCTATACTTACGGTACACTGTGGAATGGGTCGATTGGGATTGTGACATTATCCCTGTTAAAATCTTTATATTTGATGTCACTGATACTGGAAAAAGGCTTAATGTTTCGACTGGATTGAGTCCAGAGAATGGTTGCCAGGTAAAAACACTTTACTCGGATGCTATTCTGATATTACATGAGAATTAAACTAAGCATTCATGTTTTATGATGATTGATAAACTCCTCTTATAGCGTGCTTGAATCAGTATTCACTCATAGAGAATTAATATAAAACCATTTTTGAGCCCTCACCCTACAGCTCAGACACCCAAGTGAATTGCACTGAGAGCGAATTAGTTTGTGATTGATGCTAGTAATTACAAATTTATTATCTTCAAATTAATCTTCAACAGTGTCATGTTTTTGTTACTTAGTCAAATCACTATTTTCTGCAGGTTGAGTATGATGTTGAGCCTTGCGGCAGCGCCAATGCAGTTTCTGATGGATGCATTCATGTCCAAAGCACAAGCCTGACCATGCCGATCAGTGGTTATGTCATCTACGGAGTTGCCCATCAGCATACTGGGGGAATTGGTTCAACTCTGTATGGGGAGGTAATCTTCAATCTTCAATCTCGGTC
>Ga0307510_10006844_pt1 | contig 13597 bp, 10 predicted proteins | sample 12_EM_MG_FD_207224 | JGI IMG/M metagenome (GOLD analysis project Ga0307510, IMG submission 207224) | Populus trichocarpa ectomycorrhiza microbial communities from riparian zone in the Pacific Northwest, United States - 12_EM | ecosystem: Host-associated > Plants > Roots > Unclassified | place... | reverse complement strand
TGCCCGCTCGGTGCCGTGCCCTTCTCGACCCAGTTCTCGAGCGCGGTCAGCGAATCCCAGGTGCCGTTGAACACGCTGCTGACCGCGTGGCCGAGGCCCGGAATCTCGTAGTAGCGCGCGAAGGTGTCGACGAAGGTCGGACCCATCTGCGCCTGCAGTCGCTGGTAGTACTGCTCGGTCGCGCGGGTGCTGACGAGCACGTCGGACTTGCCGTGCGCGAGCAGCAGCTTGCCGCCCGCCGCAGCGAAGGCCGAGATGTCGGTGCTGGTGTCGAGCTGGGTGCTGAGTTCGCTGATGCGGTTCGCCCATGGGCCCGGGTTCTCCGGGTCGAGCGTGAGCGAATGGAAGCTCGCGTCGCGCGTCACCGCGTACTTGATCCACTGGTCGAGAAACAGGCCGACATACGGCCCGCCCGCGGTCGGCATCGGGTCCGCCGGTGCGACCGTGCCGAGCGCGAGGAAGGTGACGGTGGGTTGCAGCGGCGACGAACTCGCGCGGCCGAGGTCGCTGCCCCAGACGTTGTAGCCGGGGTACTCGGTCTCGCCGCTGGCCAGCTGAAAGTTGAAGCGCGCGCCGGTGTTGAGCGTCTTCAGCGCGCTGATCTGCGTGTCCGACAGGCAGGTGTCGCCCGTGTCGGCGCCGCCGGCGCAGCGCAGCGGTGCGCCGCCCACGGTGGCCGTCGCGGGATCGAAGGTCGCGTTGCACTTCACCTGGTTGCTGACGAGGCCGTCGCTGACGCCGTCGAGCGCGTCGCACGCCTCCACGGCAGCCTGGAAAATCAGGCCCTTCTTCGCGGTGTTCGGATACGCACCGGGCTGCGCCAGCGTGCGGTTGACCTTCTGTCCGAACAGGATCGCCGCCGCATCGTTCCAGGCCGGGTACCAGGCAATGGCACCGTTCCAATCCTTGGGCCAACGCTGGATCGACGCCAGTGCCTCGCGACCGCCGGTGGAGCCACCGGCGAAATAGGCCTTGGTGGGCGCACCTTGCGCGTAGCGCGTGCCGATCAGGAAGACGGCGGCGTCGCGCGTCTTCTTCAGCGCGTCGCCGCCGAAGTTGCGCACGGCTTCGTCGTTGGCGAAGGAGGAGCCGTCCTGCGAGCCGAACGCATTGGCCTGGTGGCCCGAGTCGCTGCCGAAGGTGGCGTAGCCGCGGCCGAGCGGCGTCGGCTGGTCGACCGGCCCGTTGGGCACGTTGCCGGCCACGTTGGGGATCGTGCCGTTGAAGCCGCCGCCGCCGAACATCACGACCTTGGAGTTCCACACCGTGGGCAGCGCGACCCTGAACAGGATTTTCGGCGCGGTGCTGTCCACCGGCGAGATGCTCGCGTTGACGAGACAGTATTCGGGGATCGCCGTGACGCCGGTGCCGCTGGCAGCCACCACCACTGCGGTGGTGACGGTGCCGCCGGTCGTCGGCAACGCGATCGACGCTGCGGGGATGGCCGTGCCGGCCAGCTGGGTGCACGGCACTGCCGCGGCTGCCGCGGGCGCCGGCGCGGGTGCGGGCGCATCGCTGCCACCGCCACCGCATGCGGTCGAGGCCGCGGCCAATGCAAAGGTCGCACGCAAGCGCCAGCGCTTCATGTCGTTCATGTCGTCGTCTCCTGTTGGTATGGGTCTGCCTGCCCGAGGCCACTGCATGGCTGCAGCGTGCCGCGCACAGTCTGAGCGCCGACAGGACCCGAACCAATGTGGTTGGACGACATAGGTGGGCGGCCAGACATGTGCCTGGGTGCGGAGCGGGGTCGCGAGGCCCGATCGCGCCGCGCGACTCGACACGCCCGTTACGGCAGTCACGTTCGGGGCGCGTGACGTCGGTCTTGCGATCTGCCCATGAAAAAGGCCCCTTGCGGGGCCTTTTCACAGCGTCAGTCAGTTGGCGGAGCCGGAGGGATTCGAACCCTCGATGCAGGTTTTGCCCACATACTCCCTTAGCAGGGGAGCACCTTCGGCCACTCGGTCACAGCTCCGCAGACAGCGCGCATTCTAACCTGTGAAACCGGCGGTTTTTCAGTCCGCCGCCTGCTCCAGGTCGAACGCCTTGTGCAAGGCACGCACGGCGAGCTCCATGTACTTCTCGTCGATCACGACGCTGGTCTTGATCTCGCTGGTGGTGATCATCTGGATGTTGATGCCCTCTTCGCTCAGCACCCGGAACATGCGGCTGGCCACGCCCACGTGCGAGCGCATGCCGATGCCGACGATGCTGACCTTGCAGATCTTCGGGTCGCCGACGAGTTCGCTCGCGCCGGTTTGCGGCAGGACCTTTTCCTTGAGCACGTCGAGCGTGCGCTGGTAATCGCCGCGCGGCACGGTGAACGAGAAATCGGTGCGGCCATCGTGCGAGATGTTCTGGATGATCACGTCGACATCGATGTTGGCCTCGGCCACCGGGCCGAGGATCATGTGGGCGATACCGGGCTTGTCGGTCACGCCCATCAGGCTGATCTTGGCTTCGTCGCGGTTGAACGCGATGCCGGAGACGACGGCTTGTTCCATTTTTTCATCTTCCTCAAAGGTGATCAGGGTGCCCGACTTGGCTTCCTCGGCGATGGCTATGTCCCACGGCGTGAAGCTCGACAGCACGCGCAGCGGCACGCGGTACTTGCCGGCGAATTCGACCGAGCGGATCTGCAGGACCTTGGAGCCCAGGCTCGCCATCTCCAGCATCTCTTCGAAGCTGATGGTCGTGAGCCGGCGCGCTTCGGCGACGATGCGCGGGTCGGTGGTGTAGACGCCGTCGACGTCGGTGTAGATCAGGCACTCGTCGGCCTTCATCGCCGCGGCCACGGCCACGGCCGAGGTGTCGGAGCCGCCGCGGCCGAGCGTGGTGATGTGGCCATCCGGGTCCACGCCCTGGAAGCCGGTGATCACGACGACCTTGCCGGCGGCCAAGTCAGCCCGCACGCGGGTGTCGTCGATGCTCTGGATGCGCGCCTTCGTGAATGCCGAATCGGTCTTGATCGGCACCTGCCAGCCCGCGTAGCTGACCGAGGCCATGCCCTCGGCCTGCAGCGCAATGGCCAGCAGACCGACCGAGACCTGCTCGCCGGTGGAGGCGATCATGTCGAGCTCGCGTTGCAGCGCCGGCGTGGTGCTGCCGGGCGAGAGTTCTTTCGCGAGGCCGAGCAGGCGATTCGTTTCGCCGCTCATCGCCGACGGCACGACGACCATCTGATGCCCGGCGCGGGCCCATTTGGCGACGCGCTTGGCGACACTGCGGATGCGCTCCGGCGAACCCATCGAGGTGCCGCCGTACTTGTGGACTATGAGAGCCATGGGGGTGACAGTGAGGTGAATCAGTGGCCCCGCAAGACGACGGTGTCGTTCGCAGGCCAGCCTTCGATTCTATCCGGCGCGCTTCAACGGCCCGAAGCCACCCAGCGCAGCGTGACCAGCGCCTGGCCGGGCAGGCCCAGCACGCGCGCGTCCAGCCCGAGGCCGGGCACGAACACGAGCTGACCGCCGCTGTAGAGCAGCGGGCCGCTGCGTTGCCATGCCGGAACGCCAGCCTCCTGAAACTGCTTCTTCAGGCTGCGCGGCGGGCGGCCGATGCCGGCCTGGAAGCGCTCGGCCCCGGCACGCTCGCGCAGTTCGAGATGCGCCAGCCACGCCAACGGCACACCCGCATCGGCGACCCGCTCCACATGCAGATCGCCGCCCCAGCCCGGCAGCGCATGCGTGCCGGCGCGCACGATGCTCAGCGTCGACTCGCGCGTGGCCGTGGCCGCGGGCGTCGATGCTTCGCAGCGCAGCACGCCGCGGTACACGCGCAGTTCGCCATCGCTCAAAGGCCAACGCGCACTAGAGCTCGTCGGCAATTCATCCAGCAGCCGCGCGATCAAACTCGCGGGCGCGGCCTCGCCGCGACGCTCGCGCCTGATCCAGGCACGCAGCGCATTGCTGCGACGCGCTTCGGACAACTCGAGCCAGCGCACCACGTGCAAGCCGTCGTCGGCAGCGATACGTGCGAGGTCGATGTCGGCCAGTTCATCGAGCGCGGTGGTGGCCTGCTGCGACCATTGCGCAGCGGTGGCCAACGTCGCTTCGGCCTGCGGGAACGCCGCGCTCAACGCGGGCCACACCTGCAGTCGCAAGCGGTTGCGCGCGAACCGCGGGTCGGCGTTGCTGTCGTCCTCGATGTGCTTCAGGCGATGCCTGCGAACATAGGCGTCGACGGCCTCGCGCGGCTTGTCCAGCCAGGGTCGCTGCCACTCGATGCCGTCGCGCACCACGCTGCGCGGCATGCCGGCCAAGCCCGCGGTGCCGGCGCCGCGCAGGGCCTGCAGCAGCAGCGTCTCGGCCTGGTCGCGTTGATGGTGAGCGAGCAGCACGATGCCCGCGCCGTGCGCCAGCGCCATCTCGCGCAACGCGGCATAGCGCGCGTCGCGTGCCCAGGCTTCGACGCTGTCGCCGAGCGCGGGCGCGCCGCTCAGGCGCCGCGCAACGAACTCGACGGGCTTGCCCGCACGCACCCAGCGCCGGCATTGCGCCTCGCAGTGGGCGAGCCACGCATCGGCGTTTGGGCTCAGGCCATGATGAACGTGCAGCGCGAGCACCTGCACGCCTTGCGTGGCGGCCTCGGCAAGCGTGGCGTGGAGCAGCGCGGTCGAGTCGCGCCCGCCGCTGTAGGCCACGGCGACACAGCGCGCGGCCACGGCGCGTCAGCGCTCTTTGGTGTCGGTGAAGCGGCCGTAGGACTGCAGGCGCTCGTAGCGGCGTTGCAGCAGTTCCTTGGGTTTGAGGTCGCTGACCTGGCGCAGCGCGTCGTTCAGTGCGCGCTTCAGGAACGCGGCCATCTGCTTCGTGTCGCGGTGCGCGCCACCGACCGGCTCGCTGACGATCTTGTCGATCAGGCCGAGCGCCTTCAGGCGATGCGCCGTGATGCCCAGCGCCTCCGCCGCGTCGGCCGCACGTTCGGCGGTCTTCCACAGAATGGACGCACAGCCTTCGGGCGAGATCACCGCGTAGATCGAGTACTGCAGCATCAGCAGCTGATCGCCGACGCTGATCGCAAGCGCGCCGCCGGAGCCGCCCTCGCCGATGATGGTGACGATGATGGGCACCTCGAGCTGCGCCATCTCGAAGATGTTGCGGCCGATGGCTTCCGATTGCCCGCGCTCCTCGGCGCCGATGCCAGGATACGCACCCGGCGTGTCGACGAAGGTGAACACCGGCAGGCCGAACTTCTCGGCCAGCTTCATCAGGCGCAGCGCCTTGCGGTAGCCCTCGGGGCGCGACATGCCGAAGTTGCGCAGCCCGCGCTCCTTGGTGTCGCGGCCCTTCTGGTGGCCGATGACCATGCAGGCCTGGCCGTTGAAGCGCGCAAGGCCGCCGACGATGGACTGGTCATCGGCGAACGCGCGGTCGCCATGCAGTTCCTGGAAGTCGGTGAAGATCTCGTTGACGTAATCGAGCGTGTACGGCCGCTGCGGGTGGCGCGCGATCTGCGTCACCTGCCAGGGCGTGAGGCTCGAATAGATGTCCTTGGTGAGCTGCAGGCTCTTCTTGCCCAGGCGATCGATCTCTTCCGAGATGTCGACCGCCGATTCGTTCTGCACGTAGCGCAGTTCTTCGATCTTCGATTCGAGCTCCGACACCGGCTGCTCGAATTCGAGGAAATGACGTTTGCTCATTCGTGTGTCCTTCTGAAGAAGGCGACTTGTCCCAACCCTAGTAGTCTACCGGCAGAGGGTCCAGGCTGCGCCAGATGTACCAGGTTGCAACCGAACGAAACGGCGCCCAGGCGTCGCCCACCTCGCGCGCCTCGGCGCGCGAAACGGGTTCGCCGCTGAAGTAGTTGAGGCTGATGCCCTTGAGCAACCCGATGTCGTCCAGCGGCATCACGTTGGGCCGCATCAGGTGGAAGATCAGGAACATCTCGGCCGTCCAGCGTCCTATGCCGCGGATCGCGACCAATTCTTCGATGATGGCCTCGTCGTCCATCTGCTGCCATTGCGCGACGTGCACTTCGCCGGACTCGAAGTGCGCGGCCAGGTCGAACAGATACTCGACCTTGCGTGCCGACAATCCGGCGCCACGCGCCGCGGTGGCTTCGAGCGCGAGCACGCTGGCCGGCGCGAGATGGAACGACGGCCGTGCCACGAGTGCCACGAAACGGTCCCAGACCGACTGTGCCGCCTTCACCGATATCTGCTGGCCGACGATGGAGCGCGCCAGCGTCGTGAACGCATCGCCGCGGCTTTGCAGCCGGCCTTCGCCGAACTGCGGGATCAGCTTGCGCATCACGCGGTCGCGCTTGCTCAGGTGCTTGCAGGCTTCGTCCCAGTAGTGGGGCGTGACCTGCGGAAGCTCCGCATCATCGGTCGCCATGGTGGCAATCGGCTCGGCCGCGCGCGAGGGCATCAGGACTTCATCCACGTCGTGCCGGCAGGAGAGTCCTGAAGCACCACGCCTTGCGCGAGCAGGTCCTGGCGAATCCGGTCGGCGAGCGCGAAGTCGCGCGCCTGCTTGGCCGCGGCACGCGCCGCGATGCGCTCGGCGATGCTCGCTTCGTCCAGCGTGCTGCCCGCCTGCAGATAGCTGCGCGGCGACTGCTGCAGCACGCCCAGCGTGCCGGCCAGCGCCTTCAGCAGCGCGGCGGTCTCGATCGATCGCGTGCGGTTCAGTTCGTTGGCCAACTCGAACAGCACGGCCACCGCGACCGGCGTGTTGAAGTCGTCGTCCATCGCGGCGCGGAAGGCCGCGGCCTGCGGCTGCGACCAGTCGATCTTGACGGCGGGAACGTCCAGGCCGTCGAGCGCGGTGTAGAGCCGGCGCAGCGAGGCGCGCGCGTCGTCGAGGTTGACATCGCTGAAGTTGAACGGGCTGCGGTAGTGCGTGCGCAGCATGAAGAAGCGGATGGTCTCGCCGTCGTAGCGCTCCAGCACCTCGCGGATGGTGAAGAAGTTGCCGAGCGACTTCGACATCTTCACGTGATCGACGTTCAGCAAGCCGTTGTGCGCCCACACCTTCGCCGGCCCGACACCGTTCGCGCCTTCGCTCTGCGCGATCTCGTTGTCGTGGTGCGGGAACTGCAGGTCCGCGCCGCCGCCGTGCAGATCGAACTGCTGGCCGAGCAGCGCGCACGCCATCGCCGAGCACTCGATGTGCCAGCCCGGGCGACCCGGGCCGAAGGTGGATTCGTATTTGGCGTCGGCCGGCTCCTCGGGCTTGGCGGCCTTCCAGAGCACGAAGTCGAGCGGGTCTTCCTTGCCGTCGAGCACGGCCACGCGCTCGCCCGAACGCAGCTCGTCGATCGACTTGCCCGAGAGCTTGCCGTAGCCGGGGAACTTGCGCACCGCGTAGTTCACGTCGCCGTTGGTCGATCGGTAGGCCAGGCCCTTGTCTTCGAGCTGACCGATCATCGCAAGCATCTGCGGCACATACTCGGTGGCGCGCGGCTCGTGCGTGGGGCGCGAGACGCCGAGCGCATCGAGGTCGGTGTGCATCGCGACGATCATCTCGTCGGTCAAGCTGCGGATCGTGATGCCGCGTTCGAGCGCACGGCGGATGATCTTGTCGTCGATGTCGGTCACGTTGCGCACATACGTGACGCGGTAGTCGGTGGCGCGCAGCCAGCGGTAGATCAGATCGAACGCGACCATCATGCGCGCGTGGCCCACGTGGCACAGGTCGTAGATGGTGATGCCGCACACGTACATGCGAACGTGGTTCGGCTCCAGCGGCGTGAGGGGTTCCAGCGCACGCGTGAGCGTGTTGTAGATGCGAAGCGTCATGGGCCGATGGGAGATTCACGCTCGGCGCGCCATCGTGGGGCATCGCCGGGCAACAGCAAAAATCGAGAGGGTATCGCAGCACTGCCGGACTGTGCCCGAACCGCCGCGGCAGGGCCGCTGTCGGCATCGGCGCAAGAAGGCCTGCACTACAATCGAGGCAGTATACCGGGCCGCCTTCGCGCAGTTTCTGCCGCTGGCCGCGGGTCGGCGAACCACTCCCTCAGCCAGCCCCACTGCCCTCCAGACGCCGATGCTTGGTTTGACCCACCGCCTTGTCCGACTCCTGTTGATCGCCCTCGCCGGCTTCGCGTTCAACGCACGCGCCGACGAGATCAGCGAAGTCCAGCGCATGTACTACGCCGGCCAGGCCACGGCCGCGATGCAGCGTGCCGACGACTACCTCGCCACGCACCCGAAGGACGCGCAGATGCGTTTCCTCAAGGGCGTGATGCTCGGCGACGCGAAGCGCAACCCCGAAGCCATCGCGCTGTTCCAGAAGCTCATCGAAGACTTCCCCGACCTCGCCGAGCCCTACAACAACCTCGCCGTGCTGTATGCCGGCGCAGGCGAATACGCCAAGGCGCGCGCCACGCTGGAGCAGGCGCTGCGCACGAACCCGAACTACGCCACCGCGCACGAGAACCTCGGCGACGTGCAGGCCGCGCTGGCGGTGCAGTCGTATGCGCGTGCACTCAAGCTCGATCCTTCGAGCGTGACGGTGCCACCCAAGCTCGCGCTCGCGCGCCAGCTCATCAAGCATCCGAATCCGTCGAGCGGCAGCACGCCCGCAATCGGCGACAAACCAGGAGAAGCCAAATGACGACATCGCTTGCGCACCGTGTGCGCACCGCCGCCATCGCGGTGACCTTCACGACCCTGCTCGGTGCCAGCCTCGCGGCGCATGCGCAGAAGGTCAAGCTCGCCACCTCGGCCGGCGACATCGTCGTCGAGCTCGACGCCGAGAAGGCGCCGAAGACGGTCGCGAACTTTCTCGCCTACGTGAAGGCCGGCCACTACAACGGCACGGTGTTCCACCGCGTGATCCCGACCTTCATGATCCAGGGCGGCGGCATGACGCCCGACATGAAGGAAAAGCCCACGCGCCCGCCGATCGGGCTGGAGAGCAAGAACGGCCTGACCAACCTGCGCGGGTCGATCGCGATGGCGCGCACCAACGATCCCAACTCGGCCACCTCGCAGTTCTTCATCAACGTCAAGGACAACGACCGTCTCGACGCCGCGAACGCGCGCGACGGCAACGGCTACGCGGTCTTCGGCAAGGTGATCTCCGGCATGGAGGTCGTCGACAAGATCCGCGACGTACCCACGGGCAGCAAGGGCATGCACGACGACGTGCCGCTCACGCCCGTCATCATCAACAAGGCCACACTGGAGAAATAACATGGGCACCCAAATCGATCTCGAAACCAGCAAGGGCACGATCCGCGTCGAGCTCGACGAAGTCAAGGCACCGCTGTCGTCCAAGAACTTCCTCGAGTACGTCGATGCCGGCCACTACGACGGCACGGTGTTCCACCGCGTGATCCCGGGCTTCATGATCCAGGGCGGCGGCTTCGAGCCCGGCATGCGCCAGAAGAGCACAAACGCCACGATCCAGAACGAGGCCAACAACGGCCTGAAGAACGACCGCTACACGCTGGCGATGGCGCGCACCTCGGCGCCGCACTCGGCCTCGTCGCAGTTCTTCATCAACGCGACCAACAACAACTTCCTGAACTTCACGGCAGAGACCGCGTCGGGCTGGGGCTACGCGGTGTTCGCGAAGGTCGTGTCGGGCAACGAGGTGGTCGACGCGATCGAAGGCGTGAAGACCGGCAACAAGGGCGGCCACGGCGACGTGCCGCTCGAAGACGTGCTGATCCTCAGCGCCAAGCGCGTGGCCTGAGCGCGCGCGGCGTCGCCGATCGTGGAGGCGTCATGGCATGAAGTCGTCGCGCCGCCCGCGTGGCGACGCATCGACTTCATCAGCGACCTGCACCTCGCCGCCGAAACGCCCCGCACCTTCGACGCCTGGCGCACCTATCTGCTGAACACGCGCGCCGACGCGGTCTTCATCCTCGGCGACCTGTTCGAAGCGTGGGTCGGCGACGATGCGCGCTTCGAGGGATTCGAGGCGACGGGCGCGGCGGTACTCACCGAAGCCGCGTCACGGCGGCACCTCGCCTTCATGGTCGGCAACCGCGACTTCCTGCTGGGCCACGACATGCTCGCCGCCTGCGGCATCGAGGCCCTGCCCGACCCCACCGTGCTGTGCGCGTTCGAGCAGCGCAGCCTGCTGACGCACGGCGACGCGTGGTGCATCGCCGATACCAAGTACCAGCAGTTCCGCCAGATGGTGCGCAACCCGGCGTGGCAGGCGCAGGTGCTCGCGAAGCCGCTCGCCGAGCGTCGTTTGCTCGCGCGCAGCATGCGCTCCGAGAGCGAACGTCAGCTCGCGAAGCCCGGCGGCGCATGGACCGACGTGGACACCGCTACCGCACTCGATTGGCTGGGCGCCACGCGCAGCGACACGCTGGTGCACGGCCACACCCATCACCCGGTCACGGAGCTGATCGCGCCCGGCATCACGCGCCATGTGCTGACCGACTGGGAGCTGGACCACGCAACGTCGCCGCGCGCCGAGGTGCTGCGCTGGCAGGCCGACGGCTGGTCGCGCCTCTCGCCGGCCGACGCCGCGCGCTGAACCGTGCGCGCCTGGCTGAAGCGCTGGCGCACCGCGCGCACGCTGGAGCGGCGCGCGATTCCCGATGACCTGTGGCAGCTGACGCTCGCGCGCTTTCCGTTCCTCGCGGCGCGCAGCGAGACCGATGTGGCCCAGCTGCGCGAACTCGCGACGCTCTTCCTCGCCGCCAAGGAATTCACCGGCGCGCACGGCCTCGCGGTCACCGACGAGATGGCGGTGGCGATCGCGGCACAGGCCTGCCTGCCGGTGCTCAAGCTCGGGCTGCAGGAGTACGACGGCTTCGTCGGCATCGTCGTGCATGCCGACGCCGTGGTGGCGCAGCGCGAGTTCGTCGACGATGCCGGCGTCGTGCACGAATACGAAGAGGAGCTCTCCGGCGAAGCGATGCACGGCGGGCCGGTGATGCTGTCATGGGTCGATGTCGACGAAGCGGGCGCGTCGGCCGAGGTCGGCTACAACGTCGTCGTCCACGAGTTCGTGCATGTGCTGGACATGCGTGACGGCGTCGCCGACGGCATTCCCACGCTGCCCGATCGGGCCAGCCGAGACGAATGGGTGCGCGTGCTGGACGGCGAGTTCGCCGAGTTCTGCGCGCGTGTCGATGCCGATGAAGACACGCTGCTCGATCCCTACGCCGCCGAGGCCGAGGAAGAGTTCTTCGCGGTGGCCTCGGAGGTCTTCTTCGTCGCCCCGCGCGATCTTCAGGCCGAGCATCCGCGGCTGTACGCGCTGCTGCGTGGCTTCTTCAAACAGGATCCGGCCGCGGCGTTCGACCGCCCATAAAAAAACGGGGCCCGCAGCCCCGTTTGGTCCACTGAGTGACTCTTGCGCTGATCAGGCCGTCGCCGGCTCGGCCTTCGGCTTGTCGCTCTTCTTGTTGGGCTGGATGTCGAGCACCGGCTTGCCGTCGGCGTCCACGTCCACCGTCAACCGGCCGCCGTCGACCAGGCGCCCGAAGAGGAGTTCGTCGGCCAGTGCACGACGAATCGTGTCCTGGATCAGGCGCTGCATCGGCCGCGCGCCCATCAGCGGATCGAAGCCCTTCTTCGCGAGCTGCTTGCGCAGCGCATCGGTGAACGTGACCTCGACCTTCTTCTCGGCGAGCTGGCTTTCGAGCTGCAGCAGGAACTTGTCGACCACGCGCAGGATGATCTCTTCATCGAGCGCCTTGAAGCTCACCACCGCATCGAGACGGTTGCGGAACTCCGGCGTGAACAGCTTCTTGATGTCGGCCATCTCGTCGCCCTGCTCGCGCGAGTTCGTGAAGCCGATGGTCGCCTTGTTCATCGTCTCGGCACCCGCGTTCGTCGTCATGATGATGATGACGCTGCGGAAGTCGGCCTTGCGCCCGTTGTTGTCGGTCAGCGTGCCGTGGTCCATGACCTGCAGCAGCACGTTGAAGACATCCGGGTGCGCCTTCTCGATTTCGTCGAGCAGCAACACCGCGTGCGGCTTCTTCGAGACCGCCTCGGTCAGCAGGCCGCCCTGGTCGAAGCCCACATAGCCTGGGGGCGCGCCGATCAGGCGGCTCACCGCATGGCGCTCCATGTACTCGCTCATGTCGAAGCGGATCAGCTCCACGCCCAGGATGTAGGCGAGCTGCTTGGCCACTTCGGTCTTGCCGACGCCGGTGGGGCCGCTGAACAGGAAGGAGCCGATCGGCTTGTCCGGCCGGCCCAGGCCCGAACGCGCCATCTTGATCGCGGCGGCAATTGCCTCGACCGCCGGCTCCTGCCCGAACACGACACTGTTCAGATCGCGGTCCAGCGTCTTGAGCTTGGAACGGTCATCGCTGGACACGCTGGCGGGCGGGATGCGCGCGATCTTCGCGACGATCTCTTCGACCTCGTTGCGGGTGATGGTCTTCTTCTGCTTGCTCTTGGGCAGGATGCGCTGCGCTGCACCGGCCTCGTCGATCACGTCGATCGCCTTGTCGGGCAGGTGGCGGTCGTTGATGTACTTGGCCGACAGCTCGGCCGCGGCCTGCAAGGCACCGGCCGCGTACTTGACGCTGTGGTGCTCCTCGAAGCGCGACTTCAAGCCCTTCAGGATCTCGACCGTTTCCTCGACCGACGGCTCGACCACGTCGACCTTCTGGAAGCGCCGCGACAGCGCCGCGTCCTTCTCGAAGATGCCGCGGTACTCGCTGAAGGTGGTCGCGCCGATGCACTTCATCGCGCCCGAGCTCAATGCCGGCTTCAGCAGGTTGCTCGCGTCCAGCGTACCGCCCGACGCCGCGCCGGCGCCGATCAGCGTGTGGATCTCGTCGATGAACAGCACCGCGTTCGGCTGGTCCTTCAGGTGCTTGAGCACGCCCTTCAGGCGCTGCTCAAAATCACCGCGGTACTTGGTGCCGGCCAGCAAGGCGCCCATGTCGAGCGAGTACACGACCGAGTCCGCGAGGATCTCGGGCACTTCGCCCTGGGTGATGCGCCACGCCAGGCCCTCGGCGATGGCGGTCTTGCCGACACCGGCCTCGCCCACCAGCAGCGGGTTGTTCTTGCGCCGGCGGCACAGGATCTGGATCACGCGCTCGACCTCGTGTTCGCGGCCGATCAGCGGATCGATCTTGCCGTCCTTGGCCATCTGGTTGAGGTTCTGCGTGAACTGGTCGAGTGGCGAGCCCTTGCCTTCGCCGCCCTCTTCCTTCTCGGCGTTCTCGCCCGAGCCGCTGCCTTCGCTCGGCTTGGCAGGTTCCGGCGGGTCGGTCTTCTTGATGCCGTGGGCGATGAAGTTGACCACGTCCAAGCGCGTCACGCCCTGCTGGTGGAGGTAGTAGACCGCGTGCGAATCCTTCTCGCCGAAGATCGCGACCAGCACGTTGGCGCCTGTCACTTCCTTCTTGCCGCTGCCGGTGGACTGCACATGCATGATCGCGCGCTGGATCACGCGCTGGAAGCCCAGCGTGGGTTGGGTGTCGACCTCGTCGGAGCCGCCCACCGTGGGCGTGTTCTCCTTGATGAAGCCGAGCAGGCTCTTGCGCAGGTCATCGCCATTGGCGGAGCACGCGCGCAGCACCTCGGCTGCCGACGGGTTGTCGAGCAGCGCCATCAGCAGGTGCTCGACGGTGATGAATTCGTGGCGCTGCTGGCGCGCCTCGACGAACGCCATGTGCAGGCTGACTTCTAGTTCCTGGGCAATCATGCGGCCTC
>Ga0307510_10006842_pt1 | contig 13601 bp, 9 predicted proteins | sample 12_EM_MG_FD_207224 | JGI IMG/M metagenome (GOLD analysis project Ga0307510, IMG submission 207224) | Populus trichocarpa ectomycorrhiza microbial communities from riparian zone in the Pacific Northwest, United States - 12_EM | ecosystem: Host-associated > Plants > Roots > Unclassified | place... | reverse complement strand
AGGACCCATTCGACTTGGGTCGTGAGGCAGGATCCAAAAGCACGCAGGACCCATTACCATTGGGTCCTAACGCAGGACCCATTACCATTGGGTCCTGGCGGAGGATCCAGGTGAATTGGGTCTTGACACAAGACCCATTTAGAGAGTAAAAATATAAATTATTGTTCTTATTATCATTATTATCATTAATAAATTTGAAATAAAATATTATTACCACAAAAAAAACCATATAGTTGATTTAAAGGATAAAATTAAAAATTATTATTATTATTATTATTATTATTATTATTATTATTATTATTATTATTATTATTTGTGCTCTATATATTATTGTTTTTATTATAATTGAAGGTATTAATATTAAAAATAGTATAATTTGTGTTATAAATATTAATATTTCTATTATAGTTCAAAGTATTATTAATTGTGATATAAATATTATTATTTTTATTATCATTGAAGGTATTAATATTAAAAACAATATTATTTGTGATATAAATATTATTCTTTAACTTGTCTGTCCAAATTTTTATATTTTTTAATCTTTAAAAAACAATTATGGTTTTTCTTCGATAGTAATAATAGTTTTTTTAAAATTTATTAATGATAATGATAATAATAATAATAATAATAATAATAATAATAATAATAATAATAATAATAGTAATAGTAATAGTAATTTTTAAATTTATCTTTCAAATCAAATATATGGTTGTTTTTCAATATTAATAATAATTTGTTTCAAATTTATTAATAATATTAATTATAATTAAAATAAAAATATTTATAAGACAAATAAAAATATTTTTATTATAATATTATTAATTATAATAAAAATAATAATATTTATAAGACAAATGATAATATTTTTATTATAATATTATTACTTATAATAATAATATTTATAACACAAATAAAACTATTTTTCATATTAATACTTTTAATTATAATAAAATAATAATATTTAAAATATAAATAATTATATTTAGAAACCCAAGACCCAAGAACCTTGAGTCCCGATGAAGGACCCAGTAGAATGGGGTCCTAACGCAAGACTCGTTAAGCTTGGCTCCTGATACTGGAATCAACACAATCGGATCCTGACGCAGGACCCATTAGCATTGGGTCCTAATGCAGGACCCATTATCATTGGGTCCTGGCGAAGGACCCAAGCGAATTGGGTCCTGACACAGGATCCATTACAATTGGGTCCTCCACAAGACCTATTTGAGGGGTAAAAATATAAATTATTGTTCTTATTGTTATTATTATCATTAATAAAGTTGAAATAAAATATTATTACCACCAAAGAAAAACAATATAGTTAATTTGAAGGATAAAATAAAAATTATTATTATTTTTATCATTATTATTATTATTATTATTATTTGTGCTATAAATAATATTATTTTTATTATCATTGAAGGTACTAATATTAAAAAAAATATTATTTGTGGTATAAATATTATTATTTAACTTGTCTGCCCAAATTTTTATATTTTTTAATCTTTAAAAAACAGTTATGGTTTTTCTTCGATAATAATAATAGTTTTTTCATAAAATTTATTAATGATGATGATGATGATGATGATGATAAGAGTAATAGTAATAATAATAATAGTTAATTTTACCTTTCATATCAAATTTATGGTTGTTTTTTAATATCAATAATAATGTTTTTTAAATTTATTAATTATTTTATTAATAATATTAATTATAATTAAAATAATAATATTTATAAGACAAATAATAATATTTTGATTATAATATTATTAATTACAATAAAAATAATGATATTTATAACACAAATGATAATATTTTTAATATTAATAATTTCAATTATAATAAAAATAATAATATTTATAACACAAATAATACTATTTTTCATATTAATACTTTCAATTATAATAAAAATAATAATATTTATAATACAAATAATACTATTTTTAGAATAAAAATAAAAATATTTAAAATACAAATTATTATATTTAGAAACATAAGACTCAAGAACCTTGGGTCTTGATGAAGGACGCAATAGAATTGAGTCCTGACGAAGACCCATTAAGCTTGGGTCCTGACGTCGAACCTAAGACAATCGGGTCTTGGCGCAAGACCCATTCCACTTAGGTCCTGATGCAGGACGCATTACCCTTGGGTCCTACGCAGGACCCCCGCGAATTAGGTCCTGAGACAGGACCTATTAGACTTGGGTCTTGAGGCAGGATCCAAGAGCATTGGGTCCTGACGCAGGACCCATTACTATTGAGTCCTAGCGCAGGACCCAAGCGATTTAGGTCATGATGTAGGGTCCATTACCATTGGATCTTGATGCAGGACCCATTTGAAGGGTAAAAGTATAAATTAGTGTTCTTATTATCATTATTGTCATTAATAAATTTGAAATAAAATATTATTACCACCAAAGAAAAACCATATAGTTGATTTGAAGGATAAAATTAAAAATTATTATTATTATTATTATTAGTATTAGTATTAGTATTTGTGCTATAAATATTATTATTTTTATTATAAATGAAGGTATGAATATTAAAAATAGTATTATTTGTGTTATAAATATTAATATTTTTATTATAATTCAAAGTATTAATATCAAAAATATTATTATTTGTGGTACAAAGATTATTATTTTTATTATCATTGAAAGTATGAATATTAAAAATAGTATTATTTGTGGTATAAATATTATTATTTGCAGTACAAATATTTTTATTTTTATTATAATTGAAAGTATTAATATTAAAAATAATATTATTTGTGTTCTAAATATTTTTATTTTTATTATAATTGAAAGTATTAATATTAAAAATAATATTATTTGTGTTCTAAATATTATTATTTTTATTATAATTTAAAGTATTAATATAAAAAATACTATTATTTATAGTATAAATATTATTATTTTTATTATAATTGAACTAATAATATTTAGAACACAAATTATAATATGTTCGATATTAATACTTTCAACTATAATAAAAATAATTATATTTATAAGGGAAATAATTATATTTAGAAACCTAAGACCCAATAGCCTTGGTCTTGACAAAGGACCCAAGAAAATTAGATCCTAATATAGGACCCAAGATCACTGGGTTCTGTTGCAAGACCCAAGAGTACTGGGTTCAAACGCAGGACCCAAGAGTCTTGGGTCTTGACGGGGACCCAAGAAAACTAGGTTTTGACGCCGGACCCATGAGCCTTGAGTCTTGCTAGAGTCTGCAGCCATGCGCGCTGGTTTGACCCAGCGCACAGGCAAGGCAACTCTAGTGCCAAGTGTCCCCACGTGGCATGGGGTCTGGCTTAGCGTCTAGGGCTTGCCAACCCCAGCGCCAGGTGTCCGCATCTCAGGGACTGTAGCCCTACCAAAAGTGGAACTGACCATTTTCTCCTCAACCATTTCTTCAATGCCAAATGCATCACAGTGAAAAGACAATCTCACTGCTTCCATGTTGTCCTTGCAACTCTATGTGGCAAGGACAGCTCTGCCATTACACTGCTCTAATTCACAGTGATTTGTGTTTAGGTAAATAATAACATAAACACTGAGCCCTTTTAGTATATTGTATAATATATGTGTAAAGTATACGCAATGTGTTTAATCATTGCCAATCTTGCAATGTATTTCACATCAACTTTATCCACAACTGCATTAGTGACATCATTGTTAGGATTTCATAGTTTTTGTGTTAAATAGAATGTTGTAATTTTTATCTTTTAACATGTATAACATGTAGTAGAATTTGATATATATATATATATATATATATGGTAAGTGTTATGATTATGAAATTTGTAAAAAGGTAAAATGTATGATTATTAATGATTAATGATGTATTAAATGTGATGAAACTGAAAAGAGTAATTATTACCGAGCACTAATTTGCCTCTGTTTACATTGCCTATAACTAAAAAACCATGATAAAATTATAAAGAAGCCTTTAAGCGTTTGTTTTAATTTTGTTTTTTTTTCTTTTAAGGGTATTATAGTCATTTTACTATGGTAGCAAAAATATAAAATGACCAAAACACCCCTAAATCCTAGCTTTAAATATTTTATTTTTAAAAGTAATTAAGTTTTTTCACTATATTCAAAAAGATGTCAAGATTAAAATTAAATTTTTTTGGATGTTTTTGGATCATTTTAATATGCTAATATAAAAAAATATTATTTTAATATATTTTCAAATAAAAACCACTTTGAAAAAACTATTTACCACTATCTCAAGCAACCCTTGAAATCAAAAAAATGAATTTTTTTTTATTTTTTAAATCATTTTTATATATTAATATTAAAAATAAGTTTTAATAAATAAATAACAAATATTTTAATATAATTTTAAATAAAAAAATATTTTAAAAAACATTCACTTTCATATTAAAGCAATACTCTAAAAGGCGTGAGAAAACTATTGTAGCTTTCCCACGCCTTTCACTTTCCCATCTTTAATATATTATATTATATAACTATTATTATATTATATTATAATATATACTAAAAATTAAATGAAACGCTAAATTACTTTTTTTTATTGTTTTTTATTTTTTTAATGATTTTTTTTGTTTGATCTCGGGTTTGATGAGTTAGTCTGGTTTGACGAGTTAACCCGAATTTTTTTTTTCTTTTTAATTAATTTTTTTCATTTAGTTTAGTTTGTTAATGTTAAATTTCTTTATATTTAATTATCAGACTTTCATGACACGTATCCCGGACTTGACGGGTTAACTTGGTTTGACGGGTTAACCCAGTTAATTTTGGGTAAACCCGTCAATTGTTTTTTTCTATTTAGTTATCAAACTTTCATGACGCGAATCTCAGGTTTGACGGGTTAACTTGGTTTGAAGGGTTAACCCAGTTAATTCAGATTGTTTTCTTTGTCTTTATTAGTTTTTTTCTTCCTATTAGTTTTTTTTCCTTTGTTTTTTTCTTTTTAATTAATCTATTTAATTATCACACTTTTATGACACGACCTTATAGTCAAGCTCACATCCAATGCTCTAGGGTCCGGTGTTGTAGTCAACCTCACTTAAACTTAAGTCATGTAAGTTTAATGTTATTATTAATATTATAAATATTATTTTTGGGTCAAGCGTTTCAGCTAGACCCAAGGCTTTTGGGTATATTTTTGCAGAAAGACCTAACACTCTTAGATCTTAGCATTTTTTGATATTTTTTATACAAGAAAAATAAAATAACCTGTGGCGTATGCCTTTGTTTTTTTTTTCTTTTTTTTTTCCAAGCCTTTTACTTTGAATAGCACGGTGCAATCCACAGTGAAAAAGCTTATGCCTTTAGTTTATTTTTTTTGTCTATAGTTTCTTAATAATAAATTTTTTCTGTTTAATTATCAGGCTTTCATGACACGGATCCCAGGTTTGATGGTTTAACCCAATTGATTCAGATTTTTTTTTCTTTTTTTTATTAGTTTTTTCCTTCCTGTAGGTATTTTTCTCTTTGCTTTTTTCTTTTTAATTAATCTTTTTTTAAAAAAATTTAGTTCATTAATATTAAATCTTTTTTCTATTTAGTTATCACACTTTCATGACACGAATCCCAGGTTTGACGGGTTAACCTGATTTGGCGAGTTAACCCAATTGATTCAGATTTTTTTTCTTTTTTTTAATTAATTTATTTAATTATCACACTTTTATGACACGACCTTGCAGCCAGACCTACATCCAATGCTATTGGGTCTGGTATTGCAGCCAAACCCACTTAAACTTGGGTCATGTAAGTTTAATGTTATTATTAATATTATTAATATTACTCTTAGATCAGACATTACAGTCAAACCTAAGACTCTTAGGTATAACTTTGCAAAAAAATCTAAAACTTTTAAATCTTAATTTTTTTAATATTTTTTATGTAAAATAAATTAACTCGCATCGCGCGGCATGTAACTAATTATTAGTTATAACCGGTGGAGATGAAACATCAATTTTGAAAGATCAATCATAAAACGAAGTACATACTATCCCATTAAGGAGCCCCTCCATAAGTAGTGGCTCTTTCGGTCCCCCCCTGCCCTTAGAGTCACCTGAATCTCCACCTCTCCCGATCTGCAAATATGGTACGTTCACGATCTATTGTGGTTTTAGCTATTCACTTCCAATTTGTACTGTCGTTTTATACCATCCTCGTCGAATTTGTTCCAATCTGCTTTGATTTCTTACTATTATCATTTTAATTACATATCTCATTATATGAATCGTTAGCCTTGAATCACACAATTGAATCAAATGCGTGACTACGGAATCAGTTACTCTCTGTTTGGTTGCTAGGAACCGGAGGCTTTAAATGTTAGCTTTGATTTGTTAGTAACCAAACGGAGTGTCAAGGTTATGAATTTTGCTGAGATCTGGTGTAGTTTCGTGTGGAATTTGATTTTAGATATTTTTTTATTTAAATTATTTGTGAAATGTGTGTTTTCGAGGTCTGTTTGGTTGCTGAGAATGTGAAGGAAAATCTGGAATCTGGAAATACAGGCGCGCGCTCGTGATGATGAATGATGCCTTCTTTTTTTTTTTGGATAGGATTCCTGCCCCGTGGTGAAAAACATTCTTCTGCTAGACTCTGAAGGGAAGCGAGTTGCGGTCAAATACTATTCAGATGACTGGCCGACCAATAATGCAAAGTTAGCTTTTGAAAAATTGCTTTTTGCAAAGACTATGAAATCAAATGCCCGCACAGAAGGTTTGACAATGCTGCATAAATTTGTTAAGCTATTTGAACCTTTTTAAGAGTAAAGTTGTGCATCTTTGAGGAATTATTCAGTTTGATTGCTAACTGAATATGAATTACCTCTTTAATGGCATGCATTCACAATAATTAAGTAGTATTCATTCACTTCAAAATTTTATTTAAGAAGCGAACCATAAAGCTTGTTTATCAAGTCAATGAAAAAGATATTTTTGCATTGTGCAAGAAAAGCAAATACAAGTTTGCATATATACTTCCCTTCTTCTTTTTTTGCAAGCACGGTACAATGTTCATAAATTTATAGGTATTGTCTTTCAGTATTTGTGCTTGCTATGTCATTCCTTACTCTTTAGAAACAAGATCTTGCGGAATTTGGTGCAACTCAAAATCCTCTTCTGTTGAATCCAAAATTAGTTGCCTTCTGTACATCGCTCCAAATGCATGAGCAAATGCATATTTTTTTCACACCATAAAAATCATTATCTTTTTCTCCAAAGTTATTTTCTATAATCATTTGCAGATGAAGGATCTTAATTAATTGGGCAGAATTTTCTGAATTTGGAAAACTTGTTCAAGTCTTAATTGGGAGTGCTGCTTTGAATGAGATAAAATTTCTTTATCTTGCTTGTTCTCAGTCAGCAACGCTCTTGCTTTTTTGTTGATAATCCTACTTGATAGTTCATACTTTTACAACTTACTTTTAAGTTAGTTAATGGAGGTTCTTGACATTTGAAAAAATTGCCAGATTATGTTTTAGGAGGACTGCTAGGGTTCTTAAATGTTTGCATTGTCATCTAATCTTCACAGTCCTGGCTTCTGGCATGTTGTCTTGAAATGTGTTCCCTTGAAACTAAAAGTAGCAAGGTTAATTATGAGACTTTAAATTCTGCTCAATCAAGTGTGGAAGTTATGAGATACCATGTGACTTGTGTTCCTGATATGTTGTTGTATGCAGCGGAGATTACAATGTTTGACAGTAACATTGTCATCTACAAATGTGTCCAGGACCTCCATTTTTATGTGACTGGAGGTGAGGATGAAAATGAACTCATTTTAGCTGCTGTTCTTCAGGGTTTCTTTGATTCAGTCTCTCTTCTCTTGAGGTATTTCTGGTCAAACTTCTAACTGTTTCTTAATTTGATTTAATGATTGTGTGATTCTGTTTCTGTATGATTTACTTTTCCATGTCATTGTTTTAGGAGCAATGTCGACAAAAGGGAGGCACTTGAAAACTTAGATCTCATTTTCTTATGCCTTGATGAGATTGTTGAAAGAGGGTACGCAACTAATATTTTTTGCCCCCAATTTTTTATGTTTACTTTGATAGTGGTAGAATAATTATGTGTTTTTATTTTTTTCAGGAATTGGAATTATCCAATTCATGATATAGGAAAATTTAATCAACTAAAAAGACTGTTAGTTGAAATGCAGTTTTTTACATGTAGCCTTGACGGATAAACTCCTGCAAATTGAAAGTTTCATATGCTACAGAACACTAGATGAGTCAACTGGAAGTTATAGTCCTTCTGTACTCATGCTGTCTTCTAGGGTATCTGAATTGTTACTGGCAGTTTGTAGCGTAGGTGAGTTAGTAGTTTTTGCATATCTGTTTTGGTGTGCCTGTTTATGGCAGCTGTAGGGGAATGGTTCTGTTACCTTTTTTTGACCTTTGCAGGACAGTATGTATTCAAATATATGATGATTATTACAGAATGAGAAAATAATCGAGGAACTGGAAACATCTTTCCTATCCAAACAATCCCATTCTCTGTTTCTCATCCAAACCTGCTGAGAGACATTTGGTTAAATCATACAAACATGAATTGATTATGATTTCCTAACCCTTCACTTTCCCTCTCCATGAGGACTGTTGTTCAGTACAACATAAGAATCTTGGTCTTGTGCGACAAAGAGGTTGCTAGTTCAAGCCCTAAGAACAACCACTTCATGCAACTTTATGGAAGGGTGGGAATCTCTAAATATCCCTTCCTAGGACCCACTTGATTATTTACAATGTGGTTGGGAGATGAGAAAGTGAGGGGGAAAATGAGCAGAATGAAAATTTGAGGTGAGTGAACTTTTCCATTGTTTGGAAAGGAAAGAGAAAGTGGAGAGAATGGGAAGCAGGATGAAAATTTCCCATATTGGCCCACTATTTTCGCTCGGTGCACAAGTGGGGAAAATGGAGAGAATCTGCTGGAAATTTCTAGGTTTTCTAGTTTTAGTTTTACCAATTTTTCCCTAATCCTTTACATTAATGTGTGAGGGCTTATACTTTTATTATTAGAATCACTTCCTCCATTTTATATTGTTAAGATCATTTTCTTCTCGTTTTCAACCCATCTAAACAAGGAAGAAAATTATACTCATTTTTTTTTTCCATTCTCTTTCGATTCCATTTCACTCCTTTTCTTTCCCTTTTCATTTTTTCCTCTCGAAGTAAGAGTGTTATCTTTTCCTTGAATAGTGTTTTTTCCTGGCAGATCATCCTTGCAAAGTATGATGTAACTAGTAGCTTTTTTATCTACAGAAAACAAATTGACCCGTAGCTTCAATTCACCATCTTTTGTTTGTAATTATGGATGTATATTTTGACAGAAAGGAAGCCAACGTAGTTCAATTTTTGAAGAGAAGTATATTCTTTTTCACCATAAGGGGAAAAATAAAAGTAAAAGTAAAAGTAAATTGGAAAATAAACCAAATGAATGGAAACTTGAATGACTGTTGAAATTTTAGCCAGTGGTGGTGGCATGTCAGAATTAGTATTTTCTTTGTAAACAAGTTCTATAATCTATCCTCATGTGGGGCTTGGATGATCAAATCTTAGCATCCTAACTTGATTGTTAAAGTCTGTCCTCCTAGTTGAACGTGATTTTTTCCCCATTTCATTAGCTGTCATTTCACTGGTGAAAGTAATTTAATTTCGTTTTACTTGCACCAACTCAAGATTATGAAAAACAAGTTTCTGATCCTGCTTCTGACATTTGATAGTCTGATCAAATATAGAACTGGTGCAATCTTTATGTCACCATGTTGACACATTAAACTATATGCTGTATATTACAGCAACAAAAGATGGAAGGAGTGCAAGTCCCTTCCATGCTTCCTTCTCTATGGAGGATCTCTATTCCTGCAATCTGCATATTTTTTGCTCGTGATGCTGTCTGGTTAATATGATGGTCAAGCTCATATACATGTATTTCCTGCATTTGTTCTTGCTTGGCAGCATGATCCTCGAAACAGATGCCAATGTTATTGCTGGAAAGGTGGCTGTAAATAGCATGGATCCTAGTGCACCTCTATCCGAGCAGGTTTGATTCCCTCCCTGCCTATAATGTTCTTCGTTGTATTTGAATATTTAAATGTTACTATGGAATCGAAGTATTGAATTACTAATAAAATTATCAATCTTTAAAAACTGCTAGAGAGAACCCTTGCTTTAACATTCTCTAGGTCTTAATATATTTGTACAGCCCATACTTTTCTCCTTTAGTTTCCTAACGTTACCCCATAAATTCCCTTTCTAATATTGCAGACAATAGGTCAAGCATTGGCCACAGCTCGTGAACACTTGACGAGAACCCTTTTTCAGTAGGTTTTTCATGCACACTCAGAGGTGCCTTGGCTTTATTCTCTTGGTTAAGTATTTTTCCATTTATTGGCCTTTAAGCAGTTTGTTCCATGTATTTTTGTCTGAGTTTATTGAACAACGAGGATTGTTTTAGGCTTGTAATGGAGCAACTCCTATCCAGCCAATAATGTCTCTTTAGCTTTCATTGTGATCCTTGGTGTTTATGGGCCGTGGCATGACTGTGACCTAATTAATACAGTTGATGCTTGCAGCTATATCTATGCACAACTTATTAGATTTGGGTCTCTTAGGCATAATGTAAACATGCAGTGTCTTGTACTTCATTTGAAAAAATTACACCGTATGTGCACTGGGAACAAATGCGTGAAATTGGTATTTTTCGTAATTGGATTGTGTTTTTATCTCTATGATAAAAAAAGAAAAAAGAAAAAAAGAAAAGATAGGTGTTGCTGAAATCATTATGCCATGGATTCATGATTGAAGTTTGAGTGAGCCGCCCTCAAGTTGTAACTTAAGAAAGTGAAACTGTCTTCTCTAAAAAGACCTTGCCTGTTGGTCCTTTGTTTTTCTCGGGCCACCAGTTATAGGTGCGTGGCTGGGGGTGATACCATGAGACTGTTCCTTTGCTGGTATTTTTGTGAATGGTGACCTTGATAGTTTTTGTGATTATGGTTTAAAAAAAGTAAGTTTAAAAAAGTGTGGTTAGGTGTGATTAGTTAGATTTAGATACGTGTTTGGTAAAAATTATGGTTGAAGTTTATGTGGTAAAAAATATGTAAATGTTTGGTAGTTGTGTTTGGAAGTGTGATTGTGGTTGTTTTTCAAAGTGTTTTTTACTTGTAAATGCATCAAAATTATTTTTTTTATTTTTTAAAAATTATTTTTTATATCAGCGCATCAAAATGATCTGAAACACAAAAAATATTAATTTGAAGTAAAGAAAAAAATATAAAAATTTTAATTTTTTTCAAAAGCGCTTTTGAAACGCAAAAATAAACAAGGTTTTACGAAACTCAGTTAAAAAAGCATGTAAAAGCTGCTTTACAAAAATTTCGTTTCAAATTCAATTTTTTAGTGGGTCCTGTAGTACAAAACATAATTTGGTTTGTTACCAAACACCTTGCTGCGTTTGTTGCACCGCAAACACAAAAGCAGCTGTAAAACAAACATAGCCCTTGTTTATTGTTTGTGGTGGTGGTCTGGCAAGTGGGTCTAGGGTGGTGGTTAGTTGGAGCTTCCTTGTCGAAACTCCTACTTGGGAGAGGCGCTTTGATTATGTGGATTTAGTTCCCCTCCCGTTGTCTCCTTTACATGTGCATGGTAGCTTGGCTGGGGTGATGGAGGTTTTCCAGGCAGTTGGGAGGTGGTAGGAAGGGATTGTGATCAATCGGTGGTGGTAAAGTTACCTCACCCTCCCTCCGCCAGTGGGTGGATTTGGTTTAATGGCCTTGCCCCTCGCTAGGGACTCGGAGGGGGGAGTATCTAACTGAAAGAGGCAACTGGTGGTCAAATCTAGAGAGGAGTTTTGGCTGCAATTTGGTGGTGTATGAATGTTCCGGGCGCTTTTGGGGCTGGGTCCCAAGTACTTGGGTTGCTAAGTTTGTAAATTTGTTTGCTTTGTGCGTAAAAGGATATATATAGCTATGTTGTAATTTTATTCGACTTGGTTCCTCGCTTAACCTCCTCCTCTAACACAACCAGTAACATAATGAATTATTTGTAATTATTCCTTCTTTATTTTATCTTATTTAGTTGAGGTCCTTTTATCATAAGAAAAAAGACAAAATAGTTTGTTAGATAAGTTGTGTATAAATGATATTGAACATCATTATTCATTTTAAGAAGAAAACCAATAGGTTCCTAATCCTTCGTGCAAAAGCTCTCTTTTCATCATTTTATTTTCCTTTAATTTGTCACACGGTATCAGAGCTTTATCCATGAAGGATTCATTGGAAGATCAATCTTCCCCAAACATACCACATAACTCAAACACCAACCATGCACCATAAGAAAAAAGACAAAATAGTTTGTTAGATAAGTTGTGTATAAATGATATTTAACATCATTATTCATTTTAAGAAGAAAACCAATAGGTTCCCTAATCCTTCGTGCAAAAGCTCTCTCTTCATCATTTTATTTTCCTTCAATTTGTCACACGGTATCAGAGCTTTATCCATGAAGGATTCATTGGAAGATCAATCTTCCCCAAACATACCACATAACTCAAACACCAACCATGCACCAAACGCTAATCAATATTTAAACCTTAACAATCCTAGCAACCCCTTTCGGTTAGATACTGGCGACAACCCAGGCATAATTTTGGTTACAAACTTACTCACTGGCGATAAATACGCAACCTGGTCTTGTGTAATGTGAAGAGCTCTTCGTGCCAAGAACAAACTGGCATTCATCACAAGGACTATCAACCAACCAACTAACCAAGAAGATCATCTCTTTGATTTATTTGAACGATGTAATGACATGGTGGTTTTATGGCTCTAGAACTCTATTAGCAACTCTATCAGATCTAGCATAGCATTTTTCGACAGTGCTCGAGATATTTGGCTTGACTTGCGGGACAGATTCTCTCATCAAAACGGTCCACGCATTTACCAACTAAAGAAAAATTTAGCTAATCTCTCACAAGAGCATGATCCTGTGAGTGTTTACTATGGCAAGCTCAAAACGCTTTGGGATGAAACATTGATCTATGATCCCATTCCATCTTGTAGTTGCGGTATCATGAAAATCATAGTTGTTAAACCCGGCCCGGGGGTTGACCCGACCAAAGGGTTGGGTCCCGGGTTTTATGGGTTGACCCGAGTACAGTTTTATGGGTCAACCCGGGTACTCGGGTCAACCCATAAAACCCGGGTTATTTAGAGGTTAGGTTAGGTTAAAGATAAAAAATGGAAAAGGGAGGCAATAATGAAGGGGTGAAGTGTGCAGAGAAAGGGCTCTTAATCTCATCATCATCTCCTCACAAAGTTCATCTACCCTCTCTGGCTTCATCACACAAACCCTCTCTCTTTTACATCTTTCCCCTGCAAATTCCTATGGTTTTTACATGCTTGAAAACATTAGCTAGAGAGAGAGAGAGAGAGAGAGAGAAAGAGAGAGATGTTACAGACTTAATGATGGTAATAAAGTTTGCTTGTTCGATCGGGGAAAGAGTACCAAACAATCCATACCGGGGAATACTTGAAGAAGGAAAAGCTTCCTTAGCGAAGCGAGAAGAAAAGTCTCGAGAATATGGCTCCTAAACTTTTGATTCCCACTTTAGCTGAC
>Ga0307510_10006841_pt1 | contig 13602 bp, 14 predicted proteins | sample 12_EM_MG_FD_207224 | JGI IMG/M metagenome (GOLD analysis project Ga0307510, IMG submission 207224) | Populus trichocarpa ectomycorrhiza microbial communities from riparian zone in the Pacific Northwest, United States - 12_EM | ecosystem: Host-associated > Plants > Roots > Unclassified | place... | reverse complement strand
GAACGTCGCCGTCGGCATGGTTCGTCCGGATGATGCATTGCGCGAAGCCATCGATGGAGCGCTTGAACGGTTGCGAAACGATGGAACGATCGATCGGATCTACGGCCGCTACGGAGTCGTGCTGCAGGCGCCGAGGTAGCTACGGATGCCTGGTCGGGAGCAGACGCGCTACATTCGCAAGCATCACGGCAAGTGCCGTCCCGGTCGAGGTGACCGGGACGATCTCTCACGAGTTCATTCCGAGCGTTACTACGCCGCTACCTTCTTTCGCGCCTGCTCGGCCTTGTACAGCTCGAACTCCTCGGCGATCGCCTTTGCGACCGACGGCCGCTGGCGCAGGCGCTCGTGATACGCCTTCAGGTTCGGCCATTTCGCGAGCTCGATCGGCGGCGTCGCCATGGTCCAGTTGATCACCGTGACGAGATAGGCGTCCGCCACGCTGAAATGATCGAGCAGGAAGTCGCGCCCCTTCAGATAATTGTCGAGATAGCCGAGCCGTGACAGGTTCTTCTCCAGCGCGTAGGCCTTGACCTCCTGCGGCGCCTTGCGGTCGAGCAGCGGGAGGAAGAGCCCCTTGTGCAGCTCGGTGCCGATGAAGCAGAGCCATTGATGCAGCCGCGTGCGATCGATGCCCGCCTGGGCGCCGAGGCCGGATTGCGGGAAGCGATCTGCGACATATTGCAGGATCGCCGCGTTCTCGGTCAGCACCACGCCCTCGTCGGTGCGCAGCGTCGGCACAAGGCCGATCGGGTTGACGGTGCGGAAGTCGGTGCCGTCGTTGAGCACCTTCTTGGTCGGCGGATCGACTTCGAGATAATTCGCCTCGGCGCCGGCTTCGTAGAGCGCGACCCGGGTCGCCATGGAGCAGGCGAGCGGCGAGAAATAAAGATCCATCTTGGGCCTCCTTGGGCAATTCCTCTTTGTGAGTGTCGCTCAACCTGGCCAGATTGATTTTTGTACCATCTTGCATAATATGGTGACGGTCAAGGATTAAATTGCGAAATGGTACAAAAATCGAAGCCGCCAGCTGCTGCCAATGAACCCAAGCGCCGTGGCCGTCCGCGCGCCTACGAACCCGAGGTCGCGCTCGGCAAGGCGCTCGACCTGTTCCGCCGGCAGGGTTTTGCCGCGACGTCGCTCGATGATCTCAGCGAAGCGACCGGCATGAACCGGCCCAGCCTTTATGGTGCTTTCGGCGACAAGCGCGAGCTCTACATCAAGAGCTACCAGCGCTACCGCGAGGAAGCGCGCGCATCGATGGTGGAGATCTTCCGCCAGGAGATGCCGGTGCGCCAGCGCCTGGAGCGCATCTTCGCTTCCGCACTGAACATCTATCTCTCTGGTGAAACCGGCCCGCGCGGCTGTTTTACCGTGGTGACCGCGGCCTCCGAAGCGGTGGGCGATCCCGAGATTCGCGCGATGGTGCTCGATGGCTTGTCCGAGCTCGACAAGGCCTTTGCAAGTTGCTTCCGCAAGGCAAAGGAGAAGGGTGAGTTGCCGGAGAGCGCCGATCCCGCCGTGCTGGCGCAACTCGCATCAGCAACGGTGCACTCAATCGCCATCCGCTCGCGCGCTCGCGTGTCGCGGAAGGATCTCGAGGCGATCGTGAAGGGCGCGATCGATGTGATGGTGGGGGCCAAAGGGTAGGCCGTCGTCCCGGATCCTGCCTACGCCGCGCGGATATGCGCGAGGAAACGATCCACCTCGTCGCGCAGGCGCTGCGACTGCTTCGACAGCTCGATCGCCGAGCCCAGCACTTCCTCGGCCGCCGTTCCCGTCGCCGCGATACCGTCGGTGACGCCCGCGATGTTCTGCGAGACCTCACCGGTGCGGGCAGCTGCCTGCTGGACGTTCTGCGCGATCTCCTGCGTCGCCGTGCCCTGCTGGCCGACGGCTGCCGCAATCGCGGCGGAGATCTCGTCGACCTGCTGGATCGTCGCGCAGATCGACTGGATGCCCTCGACGGCGCCGGTGGTCTCGCCCTGCACGGCCGTCACCTGCGCGCCGATCTCTTCCGTCGCCTTTGCGGTCTGGGTGGCCAGCGCCTTCACTTCGGAGGCGACCACGGCAAAGCCGCGGCCGGCTTCACCGGCGCGCGCCGCTTCGATCGTCGCATTGAGCGCGAGCAGATTGGTCTGGCCTGCGATACCGTTGATGAAGGAAACGACGTCGCCGATCTTTTGCGCGGCATCCGCAAGGCTCTGCACCCGAGCGTTCGACTGCCGGCCGTCGCTCGCGGCCTTGCCGACCACTTCGGTCGCGTGCGCGAGACGGCGGCTGATCTCGGTCATCGACGAGGACAATTCTTCGGCGGCGGCTGCGACCGTCTGCACGTTCTCCGAGGCGAGCGCCGAGGCCGACGACACCGTGCGGGTCTGCTGGCGCGACTGCTCGACAATGGCCGACATCGAGCGCGCCGTGTGCTCCATCTCGACAGCGGCCGAGGACACCGTGGTGACGACGTCGCGGATGCTGGCTTCGAAATTGTCGGCAAGCGCGGCGAAGGCGCGGCGCTTCTCCGCTTCGGATTGCGCTTTGGCCTCGAGCTGATCGGCCTGGAGCTTGCCAAAGCTGACGGCATTGTCGCGGAATACCGCGACCGCCTTCACCATGGCGCCGACCTCGTCATTCGCCTTGCTGACCGGGACGGCAACGTCGAGACGTCCGTCCGCGAGCTCGCGCATGACGTTCGTGATCGACAGGATCGGCCGCGAGATGCTGCGGGCGATGAGATAGCCGACGATCCCCGCCAGCACGAGCCCGAGCGCGGCAATGCCGATCGCCAGCATCCAGGCGCGGTCGGCGGACGCCTCGTAGTCTGCATTGTCCATCACCAGCTCGACGGCGCCGAGCGGCTTGCCGGAAAAATCCCTGATCGGCCCGAGCAGGGCTGCGACCGGCGTGGTGTCGAGCCTGGCCTGCCGCACCGTGAAGTCGCCGCCGGCGGCGCGCGCGTATTCGGCTGCATCGAAGAAGCTCCTGCCCTTCAGCGTGCCGCCGAACAGCTTGAAGCCCGAGCCATCGGCGAGATGGAAGGCGACGTCGACATGGCGGCTGGTCTTGAAGTCGTCGAGGAACGGCTGGCCGAAGGTCAGGCCGAACTCGACGCTGCCAAGATGCTTGTCGCCCTGCGCGATCGGCACCACGCCGCGGATGCCGAGCCCGGCGAGGCCGCCCTCGAGGCCGACCACGACCTTGCGCTCCTGGTTTGCGAGCACGACGGTCCTGCGGAAGCCCGAGAGATCGTCGCCGAATTTCGCCGCCTGGTGCACCCGCAAGAAGGATGTCGCCGGCGGGACGTGGAACTGGAACTGGTCGACACCGTACTCTGACTTGGTAGCGGCAAAGACCGGCCCGAACAGGCGCATCAGTGCGTCGCGGTCCTGCTTCGCCATCGCCTCCTGCGCCGCCGGCATGGCCGCCACCACGGCGCTCATCGCGGCGGCACGACGGGACTCCTCGGCGATGCGCGATTGCAGCGCATCGTAATGGCTGCGCAGCTCGCGTTGGTCGGCACGGTCGATGATCCCCGCGATGATCCACATCGCCCCGACGACGGCAAACAGCGCGGTCGCCGCCGCCGTCACCGCCAGCGCGACCGTGATCCGCATCCTGAGGCCGAGGCTCGCCCGCATGTCCGACTCGTTGTTTGAGCGTTGGTTAACAACGCCTATCAACTTCTCGCTAAGAGAGGGTGAACGGGGCGGGTGCGTACCTCCTTCGGCTGGGCGGGGCGCCTAGTACCCCCTGACCCGATCCACCACGTTCTCCAGCGCGCCACCTGCCTCGAACCGCGCAATCTGCTCGGAGACATAGGCGGAGATCGCGTCCGCGTCGGTGTCCGCCGCATTGTGCGGGGTCAGCACCACCTTGGGGTGGGTCCAGAACCGGCTGTCGGCTGGCTGCGGCTCCTGCACGAACACGTCGAGCGAGACCGCGCCCAGCGTGCCGTCGTCGAGGCAGGCCAGGATGTCGGCCTCGTTCTGCAGACCGCCGCGCCCGGCATTGATCAGCACGGGCGCGCCGAGCGGACTGTTGCGGTTGAGCTTGGTGAAGACGTCGCGGTTGAGGATGCCGTGCGTGTCCGGCGTCAGCGGCAGCAGTGATACCAGGATGTCGCTCGTGCGCAGGAACGGATCGATTCCGTCCGCGCCATGGAAGCATTCGACCCCCTCGATCGTGCGCGAGCTGCGGCTCCAGCCGGTGACGCGGAAGCCGAGCCGGCGCAGCACGTCGGCGGCATCGGCACCCAGCGTGCCCAATCCCATCACGCCGACCGTGACCGCGCTCGCCGGCCATTGATATTTCGGCTCCCAGCGCTTCGCGCGCTGCGAGTCGCGCAAATAGAGCTCCTGGCGATGGTGCATCAGCACGTGCAGCACGACATATTCGGTCATGCGGTTGGTGAGATCAGGCACGGCGACGCGCACCAGCGGCACATCAGGCAGGCTCTTGTCCGCCATCAGCGCATCGACGCCCGCGCCGAGATTGAAGATCGCCCGCAGATTGGGGAAGGAGCCGAGGTCGCCCGGCACCGGCTTCCACACCGCGGCGTAATGCACCTCGGCCGGATCGAGCCCGGCATCGGGCAGCAGAACCACGCGACGGCCACCGCACACCGCGTCAAACCGGGCCTTCCAGCGCTCCGGCAGCCAGTTCTGCTGCGTGCTGTTGATCAGGACGGCCAGTGTGCCTTTGGTCATTCGAAGTGCCTCGTCGGGTTCCGCTCTTGAAGGCCCTCCTTGGCACGATCTGCCGGATTTTTCTTGCAAATTTTTTCCGCAGCCCTGTCGGAGCGGGGCATATTGGATCGTCTTCAGAACAAGAGGTCAGGGAAGGTACTGCCTATGCTCTATGCGATCCTTTGCTATCACGATGAAGACTTCGTCGGCTCCTGGAGCAAGGAGCAGGACGAGGCCGTGATGAAGAAGCTCGCCGTGGTGCAGGAGAAGCTCACGAGCCAAGGCCGGCTCGGTCCGGTGGCACGGCTGCTGCCGACCACCGCGGCGGCAACGCTGCGCAAGGAGGATCCGCCGCTGGTGCTCGACGGTCCCTATGCCGAGACCAAGGAGCAGTTGCTCGGCTTCTACATCGTCGACTGCAAGAACCTCGACGAGGCGCTCGACGTTGCGCGCGACCTCGGCTCGGCCAATCCCGGCGGTGCCTATGAGGTGCGTCCCGTCGGTGTGTTCCGGCCGGGAGGAAATTTGACGTGAGCGACACCGACACTGCCTGGATCGAGACCGCGCTGACTTCGGCGCGACCCCAGGCGGTGGGTGCGCTGCTCCGCTATTTCCGCGATCTCGATACCGCCGAGGAGGCTTTTCAGAACGCCTGCCTGCGCGCGCTGAAAACTTGGCCGCAGAACGGGCCGCCGCGCGATCCCGCGGCCTGGCTGATCATGGTCGGCCGCAACGTCGCGATCGACGAGGTCCGCCGCACCCGCAAGCAGCAGCCGCTGCCGGAGGACGATCAGGCCATCTCCGATCTCGACGATGCCGAAGGCGCGCTCGCCGAGCGGCTCGACGGCTCGCACTACCGCGACGATATTTTGCGGTTGATGTTCATCTGCTGCCACCCGCAGCTGCCGGCGACGCAACAGATCGCGCTGGCGCTGCGCATCGTCTCGGGCCTGACGGTGAAGCAGATCGCGCGCGCCTTCCTGGTCTCGGATGCCGCGATGGAGCAGCGCATCACCCGCGCCAAGGCGAAAGTCGCCGAAGCCGGGACGCCGTTCGAGACGCCCGGGCCGGTCGAGCGCTCCGAGCGGCTCGCCGGTGTCGCGGCGATGATCTATCTGATCTTCAACGAGGGCTATTCGGCCAGCGGCGACACTGCCGAGATCAGGAAGCCGCTCTGCGAGGAGGCGATCCGGCTGGCGCGGTTGTTGCTGCGCCTGTTCCAGAGCGAGCCGGAGATCATGGGGCTCGCCGCGCTGCTGCTGTTGCAGCATGCGCGCAGCGCCGCGCGCTTTGCCGCTGACGGCGCGGTGATCCTGCTCGACGACCAGGATCGTACGCTGTGGAACGGCAACATGATCGCGGAAGGCCTCGCCTTGATCGACAAGGCAATGCGCCATCGCCGCACCGGTCCCTACCAGATCCAGGCTGCGATCGCCGCGCTGCATGCGCGCGCGACGACGCCGGTCGAAACCGACTGGGCGCAGATCGACCTGCTCTACGGTGCACTGGAGCTGGTGCAGCCCTCGCCCGTGGTGACGCTCAACCGCGCAGTCGCGGTGTCCAAGGTGCGCGGGCCGCAAGCCGCGCTCGATCTGATCGAGCCGCTGGCGCCGAAGCTCGCCAACTACTTCAATTTCTACGGCGTGCGCGGCGCCTTCCTGATGCAGCTCGGCCGCAACGACGAAGCCCGCATCGCCTTCGACCGCGCCATCGCGCTCGCCAACACGTCCGCGGAGGCCGCCCACATCCGCATGCATCTGGATCGTTTGATCAGGGACAGCCAGCCGAAGGGGGCCGATGGCGGCGCCAGGCAGGGCGCGAAAGCGAAGTGACGCGCGAGAGACCCGGCAAAAAATGTCAGTCCGAACTGTCGGCGCCAGCCTCTCCCCTTCGTCCTAGGTCCGTATCCAGGGAGCCATTCATGCTGAAAGCTATTGCCATCATCGCCATCGTGCTCGCGGTCGGACTAGCGGGCGTGCTCGTCTTCGCATTGACAAAACCCGACACCTTTCGCGTCGAACGCTCGCTCGCGATGAAAGCGCCGGCCGCTGCGATCTATCCGCAAGTCGCCGATTTTCACCGCTGGACGGGTTGGTCGCCCTATGAGAACCGAGATCCCGCCATGAAGCGGACGTTTGGCGGAGCCGCGGTAGGCAAGGGCGCCACCTATGCCTGGGACGGCAATAATAATGTCGGTGCCGGCCATATGGAGATTCTCGAGGCGAGCACGCCTTCGAAGCTGCGCATCAAGCTCGACTTCGAGCGTCCGTTCGAAGGCCACAACACCGCCGAGTTCACTTTTGTGCCGCAAGGCGATGCCACATTGGTCACGTGGGCGATGTCCGGTCCGGCCCCGTTCATGTCCAAGCTGATGCAGGTCTTCATCAACATGGACAGCATGATCGGCAAGGATTTCGAGGCCGGCCTCGACAGCCTGAAGAAGCTCACCGAGAAGTAACGCCCTCGCGGCCAAAAACGCGAAGAAGAGGAGAGAAACGATGGTCAACGCCTATCTGTTCTATCAGGACACCTGCGAAGCCGCGTTCAGCTATTACGCCAAGGTTCTCGGCGGCAAGATCGATGCCTTGATGCGCGTCTCCGACGCGCCGTCATCGGACATGCCCCCCGGCCCGTCCGGCCGGGAGAAGACGATCATGCATGCGCGGATGTCGCTGCCCGACGGCAGCGTGCTGATGGCCTCCGACGCGCCACCCGAGCACTTCAACAAGCCTCAGGGCTTCTCGATCTCGCTCACAGTCGCGGATCCAGCGGAGGGCGAGCGCAAGTTCAACGCGCTCGCCGATGGCGGCAACGTCACCATGCCGTTCAGCAAGACGTTCTGGGCCAAGGGCTTTGGTATGTGCGTCGACAAGTTCGGCATCCCCTGGATGGTGAACTGTCCGGCGGAGGGAATGTGACAGGCGCGATGGCCTGTCTGGCTCCCTGAGCCGCGATCCCCTCTCTCCAATGTGACGGGAGAGGGGACGCATAAGGCCGTTACGTCACAAGCCGATCGGCAGGGTGATCTCTCACCGGATTGATCCGGTCACATCCTCGGCGGGCTGAACGCAGCGAGGACAGATCACGAGCTTCGCGCCGAGCTGTCTGTCATTCTCCGCTTCGATCTCGTCTTGGACCGCCCACCACGCCTGGGAGTAGGGGCGCAAGGTGCCGAGCACTCTTTCCCGTTCCTGATTCGGGTTGGCCTGCGCAGGTGCAGGATTCGTCACACGTCGCTTTGTGACAGGCGATCGGTTCGGGTTCTGGCCGAGGCCGTCCCATGCGATCGGGCGACGCTCCTGTGCCGGCGCGACCGCGCATCCCATGAGCGCTGCGCAAAAAGTGAGCAAGACGAGGCCGTGTCGCATCATGCCGAACCCTTGGTGCGGTACGCGACACGCAAAAATCCGCGTGGGAAGCCTTGCATCGCGCCGGTTGAATGGAACTTAAGGGAAACGACATGGCCGGCATGGCCGAATATGGAATCATGCTCTCGCGCCACTTTGCGTGAGCAGTGAGGCCGCTTCGTGAAAAGGTACGGATCGCATCGCACAACAACTGGCGCAATATTAGGCTGTGAACTGCGCGTGAGAATCGCTAATTATTTATTCATAAATTCTACACACTGGGGTGGGCGTGACTTGGAAGGGGAGCGACCGATGGCGGCGGCGCTACAGATCAATTTCGCACTTTGGGGTATGCTTATCTGCGCGAGCATGGAATTGGCGCAGATGATCCAGCGGTTCTACTAGAACCGACCAAGCGCGTGACCGGCGCCAGTTCGCCGGCGCGCTTGTTTGCCCTGCTCGCCGGCTAGCTCACGAGCAATGCGATGAGCGTGAAGCTGACGCTTGCGATCACGATCATCGAAAGGATGTAGTTGCGCGGCCGCGCTGTCCGCGACGGCCTCCTTAATCGCGGCGGATCGAGGTCGTGCGCGGGCCCGGCCGGCGCGAGCGCAGCCTCTGCGCCCGGGCGAAGATATTTCACATAGAGCTCGAGCAGCCGCAGCTCGGACGCCAGGTCCATCAGGCCCTCGCGGTCGCGCCGTGACAGCAGTTCGAATTCGACGGTTTCCTCGGAGCTCAGTTGACCGAGAACGATCCGTCCCTGGTCAGACAGGCGGTAGTGAAAATCGATGGGCTGCATGGCGAGCGCCCCATTTGAAAATGAGCAATCTTGAAAAAACGGAACCATTCTAGTCTGTGACCACTGCTGAGATTGTGACGCCGCCGCGGCCTCAGTCCGGCCTATACCATCATAGACGGTCGGGAAAAGCCGGAAACCGCGTAAATTGGGCAGGCATTGCGAAGCGGTTGAGCGGATTCAGCGGTGCAAAAGTCGGAATCCTGCAAAACTGCCTAATCGCCGGACAGCCGCGGATTCAATTCGCTCATACGGCTGGCCATCGCCTGATCCTCACCGGCAGCGCGGATAAATCGCGGCGAGGTCGCGGCCCTTCAGCAAAAGCAACCGTGACGAGAGGCCGCCGCGGCGGCTGATCCAGTCGCGCACCGGGCCGGGATAGGCCTCCAGCACCGCTTCGGAGGCTTCCGGCTCGGCGTAGAAGCGTCCGCGCCGGTCGACCGAGCGCGCCGCATGGAAGCCGAGCACGGCGCGTTTGGTCACACAGATCCGCTCGCCCGGCACGATGCTCAGTACCAGCGTGCAGGCGGACAGGCAGGGACCGTCGATCACCACGCGCTCGCCGCTCTCGCGCACCTTCTCGAACAGATCGAGGAACGGCCCGACCTGCCCGCCCGGCGACTGGATGATGCGGATTTCGGCCGCGGCGGGCGCGGTGGCGAGCAGGGGCGCGACGAGCAACAGGGCTTTGAGGACGGTGACGCGTCGCATGGCACTCTCCACCAACTCGGTTCTGTAGGGTGGGTCAGCGAAGCGTAACCCACCCTACAAGGAGCTACCCGTTCCGTCGTTCGCCGCGCAGCGTCGGCAGGCCGATGCCATCGACGGCCAAAATTTGACCGGTGATGTAGCTCGATCGTTCCGAACACAGGAAGTAGATCGCTTCGGCGAGTTCCTCTTCCAAACCGTAGCGGTTGAGCGGAATGGCGTCGTGATAGTCGGCGCGGATCTCTTTGGTGTGGACCTGCTTCGCCATCGCGGTGTCGACCGGCCCCGGCGCGACCGCGTTGACGCGGATGTTGAGCGAGGCAAGCTCGACCGCCAGCTGCTTGGTGAGATGTGCCAGGCCCGCTTTGCTGGTGCCGTAGGCCGAGCGCAGCGTCGAGGCGCGCACCGCCGAAATCGAGGTGATGTTGACGATGGCGCCGCCATCGCTGTCGCGCATCAAGGGCACCGCCGCCTTGGTACAGAGGAACGGGCCGGTGAGGTTGACCTCGAGCACCCGGCGCCAATCGGCCTCCGACGTCTCCATCAGCGGTGCGAACACGGCGATGCCGGCATTGTTGACCAGCGCATCGAGCCGGCCGAACTTCTGCTCGACCGCCGTCATCGCCGCGCCGACCGCGGTCGCGTCCGAGACGTCGCAGGTCAGCGCCAGCGTTGCCTCGCTTTGGCCGATCTTGGCCACGGCACGGCCGAGCAACTCGCCCTCGATGTCGAGCAACGCCACGCACCAGCCCTCGGCCAGAAACTTCCTGGCGGTCGCAAGCCCGATGCCGCGCGCGGCTCCGGTGACGAGGGCGATTTTTTGCGGGGCCTGCGGCATTTGCTATTCTGTCCTGTATTCAAAAGACGGGGGCGCGCGCGAGCGCCGGTCTCTTTTACTTCGCTTTCGTCTCCGCAAGAAAGGGCCTCAAGCCATGCTTATCGATCCCAGCACGACCCCGCTCGAGCAATGGCGGCCGGGCGTGACGACGCGCATGCTGACATCCGCGCGCAACGGCGCAACCGCGCTCTGCATCTTCGAGCAATGGGTCGATCCCGGCGCCGGCGCGCCGACGCACAGCCATCCGGTCGAGGAGGTGCTGACGGTGCGTGACGGCGAGGCCGAGATGTGGATCGAGGACGAAATTGTTGCGGTCACGGCTGGCCAGTCGCTGCTGGTTTCCGCCGGCCGCAAGCACGGCTTTCGCAATTCGGGCACGGCGACGCTGCACGTCCACGCCGTGCTGGCCGCGCCGGTCTTCGAGGCGTTGCCGGAAGGGGCTGGTGAGGTGACGCGGCGATGGACGGCGGACTAGGACAGCTCCGCCGAGGCGCGCTGCATGTTGGCCGACATGTCGGACGTCACGATGCTCTGCTCCTCGACCGCGGCGGCGGTGGAGGCGATGAATTCGTTGACGCTGGCGATCGCGGCCTTGATCGCGGTCAGCGAGCTCGCGACGTCGCCGGAGATGGTGTTCAGCGCGTCGATTTCGGACGTGATCGTGTCGGTGGCCTGCTTGGCCTGGTTGGCGAGGTTCTTCACCTCGGAAGCGACCACGGCGAAGCCGCGGCCGGCTTCGCCTGCGCGTGCCGATTCGATCGTGGCGTTGAGCGCGAGCAAATTGATCTGGCTGGTGATGCCGGCGATCATCTCGACGATGCCGCTCATGGCCTGCGCGGCGGCGTTCAGCCGCTGGGCCTGGCCGTCGGCGGCGTCGACCCGGGTGGTCGCGACCTTGGAGTTCTCGCGCGATTTCGCCATGGTCTCGGAGATCTCGCGGATCGAGGCGCTCATCTCCTCGCTGCCGGCCGCGACCGCCTCGATCAGCCCGCGCGCATTCTCGGCCTTCTTGCGGCCGATCGCCTGCGCGGTGATGTCGGTGGCGTATTTCACCACCTTGTAGGGTTTTCCGTTGAGGTCGAAGATCGGGTTGTAGGACGCCTGGATCCAGATCTCGCGGCCGCCCTTGGCGATCCGCTTGTATTCGGCGGCCTGGTATTCGCCGCGATTGAGCGTCTCCCAGAACTGCCGGTAGGCCGCCGAATTCTTTTCGCTCGGCTCCACGAACATGGAGTGATGCTGGCCCTTGATCTCCGCCAGCGAATAGCCCATCGCGCCCAGGAAGTTCGGGTTGGCGGTGCGGATCGTGCCGTCCATGTTGAACTCGATCACCGCCTGCGACTTCTGGATCGCGGCGAGCTGGCCGTCATTATCAGCCGCCTTCATCTTCTGCGCGGTGACGTCGGTTGCGAACTTCACCACCTTGAACGGCCGGCCCATCTCGTCGAGGATCGGGTTGTAGGTCGCCAGAATCCAGATCTCCTTGCCGCCCTTGGCGATCCGCTTGTATTCAGCGGCCTCGAACTGGCCGCGGTTTAGCCGCGCCCAGAAATCGGCGTAGGCCGAGCTCGCGCGATCCTCCGGCGTCACGAACATGCTGTGATGCTTGCCCTGGATCTCGTCGAGCGAGTAGCCCACCGCGCCCAGGAAATTCTCGTTCGCGGTGACGATGGTGCCGTCCATGTTGAACTCGATCACAGCCTGGGCACGGCTGATCGCGGCGATCTTGCCCGCGTCCTCGATGGTCCTCATCTTGTAGGCGGTGATGTCGGTGGCGAACTTGATGAAGCTGACCACCTTGCCGTTGTCGTCGAGCAGTGGCGCGTAGGAGGCGTGGATCCAGAGCTCCTTGCCGTTCTTGCCGAAGCGCCTGTATTGCGTGGTCTGGAACTCGCCGCGGTTCAGGCTGGCCCAGAAATCGCGATAGCGGGCGCTCTCGCGTTCGGCGGGGCTGACGAAGATGCTGTGGTGCTTGCCCTTGATCTCCGCGAGCGAATAGCCGCTCATCTTGAGCAGATTTTCATTGGCATCGAGGATGGTGCCGTCGAGGCCGAATTCGATCACCGCCTGCGAGCGGTCGAGCGCCTCGACCTCTGCGACTGCGTGCCTGACTTTCCTGCTCTGGAAATTGAACAATTGATGCTCCGCAAAGATCTTCCGGCGGATCGTCGTCTTACCGACTCGCCTTAGCGAAAAAGTTGCACAAGGACCTTGAGCAACTGTAAATCCTTGCATTGAGTTGCTTCAGTTCCGTATTTCTAAGGATGATGGTGCCTGTTGCACTGTTCATGAGCATTTTGGATTCATATGCACGGCGGAAGTCATACGCGTGCGTTTGTGTTCCGTAATTCTACGGGCGGCACTTTGAAATATTTCCGCGTCGCTGAATCGCTGCGACAAAATGTCGGAGTGGTCGCGCATCCATCGTCTTCAAATGGGCGGTGTCCAAAACGGAGATGCGCGATGCCTGATGACGTCGAACGCCTGATTCGAAATCTGTTCGCGGCCTATCTCGCCAACGACCGGCAGCAGGTCAGCGAAGCGCTCGCGGATGATTTCCGCTTCACCAGCCCATTCGACGACGACATCGACAAGGCGGCTTATTTCGATCGTTGCTGGCGCGACACCGGCTGGATCGCGCGTCACGATATCGAGCGCATCTTCGTTCGAGGCGATGAGGCCTTTGTCATCTACCGTTGCCTGGCAAGAGATGGCAGGAGCTTTCGCAACATCGAGTTCTTCACGCTGAGAGACGGCAAGGTTCGGCGCATCGAAGTCTATTTCGGCGCGGCCTTCCAGGACGGCCGGTTCCTGCCGCAGCCGCGCTGACGGCCAGCGCAATAACCTCTGAAATAATTCCCGCCGCCGTGTCGGTTTCGTAAAAGGACGTTCGTCTTACAGGGGAGCGCGGGTCCGGTTGGCCCGTCCCAGAATATCACGGAGGACGTCGATGCGTTTCATGGTGATCGTCAAGGCAAACCGGGACACCGAAGCCGGCAGGATGCCAGGCACGGAGATGCTGGCGGCGATGGGCAAGTTCAACGAGGAAATGGCCAAGGCCGGCGTGATCGAAGCGGGTGAGGGCCTGCATCCGACAGTGAACGGCGCCCGGGTCAAGTATGGCGCGCCGGAGGCGGGTGTCACCCGCGGTCCGTTCAATCTGTCCCCCGACCTGATTGCCGGTTTCTGGCTGATCAAGACGGCGTCGCTGGACGAGGCGATCGGCTG
>Ga0307510_10006840_pt1 | contig 13602 bp, 11 predicted proteins | sample 12_EM_MG_FD_207224 | JGI IMG/M metagenome (GOLD analysis project Ga0307510, IMG submission 207224) | Populus trichocarpa ectomycorrhiza microbial communities from riparian zone in the Pacific Northwest, United States - 12_EM | ecosystem: Host-associated > Plants > Roots > Unclassified | place... | reverse complement strand
AACCCCTGTTTATACCCTGACAATACCATATTCGGCAAATTCCCTTGTTCCTGTCCGCATTTGTCGAGTTTCACTTGAACGGTTCCTCACTTCCCCTTTTACACCCGTTCACTCTCCTTCCGCTCTCTCTACTCGCACTTTCTCACTTCCACTTATCCCGCAACTACCAACAACAAAAAGTTATTCTTCATATCAAAACATGGGCTCCGCCACCAGCACTCTCTCCGCTGAACCCGTCCTTGCAGCCGCCGCGGTGGCTGGCGCTCTGGGTTATGGCTACGTGCACTATGTCCGGCCCACCCAACCCCCTGATGACGCCGAAGGTTATGCCGATGCGAGCGCCTCCAAAGCCGTTGCCGCCTCGCTCCACGGACAGAAAAAGCGCGGGCGGAAACTGCAGCTTCCGGGCGACGCGACGCTGAAGAATTTGGACATCCTCGATGCGCCCTCTGGCGTCCACGGATCGCGCTCGGCTTCGACTTCCTCTGTGCTGGGGACGCGACAACGACAGCGACAGCAATCGACACAACCACCACCATCACAGCAACAGCAGCTGGAAGCGCCAGCTGCGCAGCCACAGGACGTCGTCCCTGGTGGGTTTGATGACGAAGTCTCGTCAGCGCCTGATCTCCGTGATACGCCGCAAGATCAACAATCACAGCCCCAATCGCAGCAGCGGCAGCAGCAGCAGGGCGTGTCGACCACGGCGGCGGTGAAGAAGCCAAAGAAAAAGAAGGGAAAGAAGGCCGCATCTGCTACCCCTTCCGAGCCGTCTTCGTCTCCGTTGGCGACGTCGGCGTTAACGGAGAGGTCGGCTGCGACGGGGGCATCCGTAGGCAAGGGAAAGAAGGCGTCTGCGCCCGCGTCTGCCGCTGCAGACGATGCTCATGGTGAGCGCTGGACACGTGTCGAGACGCGGAAGAAGAAGGCCTCCGTGCCACGGCAGGACGATGCGGCTGCAACGTCTGGGGCAGACGTCACGACGAGCGATGCGGGCATCACCACGTCCGTGACGGGCAACTCGTCACCCGTAACGGAACGGACGACAGAAGACGAGCTGCCTTCTGAACTGGATGAGTGCGTCTATTTTTTTTTCTTTCCATACTTTCGTGTGATCGTATTTCTGAATACGTGTGCGACTGTGCTTGTAGGAGTACCCTGGAGGTGTCTGCAGTGTCTTTGCAGGACGCGCCGCCTCGCGTCGTGCCTGTCCGTCCGCCGCCAGGCGAGCAACCCGCGACGGGCTTCTCATGGGAGGATTATGGGGGTGTGCAGGTCGACGAAGACGCGTCGGACGAGGAAGAAGCTGGTTGGGGCGTTGTGCGAAGCCGGCGAAGTCAGTTTCATTCCTCTCTCACTCTCATGATGTTTCCGAAGTTTGTCCGAACTCAAACTGACGGTCCCCATTCGCAGGACCTAATAAGACCGTGGCTTCGTCGGAAGGAGGAACAGCGGCCACATCCACGGCCGCGTCGCAGTCACAGCCGCTAACGAAAAAACAGCGCCAGAACGCGCAGAGACGGGAGGCGATGAAGGATTTGAAACGAGAGAGGGATGCCCAGCAGCAAGCGGCTTTCACGGCACATAAGCGCGGACTCGAGCGCGCCCGTGCGGCCGAGCAATCCGCCGCTCCAAAGCGTACGGGATCTCGCTTCGACACGCTGGGTTGACCCCTGGGAAACGCAGAAAACGTTTGGATGACAAGGAAGCCGGATTTGCTTTCAAAAACTACAATATCCATCCGTTGTTATATGTAAGTTATCGCCTATCGCTTTGACCTGCTCATTACATGCATGTCATTCTTAATGCTTCATGTGCTCTACCTAGTACGTTTAGAGAGGCATTCGCTTTGAGCTTCTTTTACTTTTTTTCTTTCTTTAGGTCCGGTAGTCTCCATTGATCCTAACGTACTCCTGTATATGTCATACCCCCATCAGTCAATGCATTCATCGCCCCGTTCAAAGCAGAAGGAACTCACGTAGCTAAAGTCGCACGTCCAGTACTTTGCACTCTCTGAGCCAAGGTGGAGATCCACTCGGACTTCAAGGTCCTCCGCGCTGAGGATCTCCTTGGCGCGCACTTCGTCGACCTGTTCCGGCTCACCGTTCACGAGCAGAGGAAGAACGGGGGAGCCATCGGTAGGAACAAAAGAGACGTTCACGCGTGTGGGGTCGAGAGGAGCTGATAAAGGAACAGACCCGGTGGCGGCTAACACGCGACCCCAACTGGTGGGCAATCAAAGTCAGTCGGTCGGTCCCAGAACAACAGGGCAGGGGGGGGAGAGAACACGTACTTTGCGTCTTCGCCGTACAGGGCAGTTTTGAAAAGTGCAGACGTTGATATCCTCGACGCGATTTTGTGCGCATCCTCGTATGAGCGAGCACCCTGTTCGTAATGAGAGAACGCAATGCTTTTACGCAGTGCGCCCACGCACCTCCACTGAGACCGTGACAAATTTAGTTGCGCCCTCGCCATCGCGCACGACGAGTTGCGCGAGCTCCTGCATGAAATCGGTCAAGCCATCTCGGAAGCTCACGAACGCGCCCGGATCGCGCGCCTCGTCGATCTCCCTAGCCTCACCGGAGCCCGCATCCGCACCTGCGCCGTTCGCGAATAACACGACGGTGTCGTTGGTGGACATGTCCCCATCGATGCTGATAGCGTTGAACGAGCGCTGCACGGCATAGTCCAGCGCCGCCTGCAACGCCGCGGGCGCGACCGGTGCATCCGTCGCGACGCACCCGAGGAGCGTCGCGTGGGGTGGTGATGGCGCGGGAGGGGGGGCGCCGAGCATATCGGGGTGGATCATACCCGCGCCCTTGTCGATCCCCGCGATGCGGTACGTTCGTCCGTCGCCGAGCGGGATCGTCCGCGCGCGCAGCTTCGGGAACGTGTCGGTCGTCATGAAGGCCCGCGCCGCTGCGTCCCACGATGCGAAGCCGTGGCCGAGCGCGTTGCTGCTGCTGCTGCTGCTGCTCGCGAGCGGACCGTCCGGGCGCAGCGCGGCGAGGATTTTGGAGATCGGGAGCGTTTGGCCGATCACCCCCGTCGACATCACGAGCGTTTCTGATGAGGGCGGTGGAGATGACGATGATGGGGGATTGAGGGAGGGGGAAGGCGATGGTGCGAGGAGGGCGTCGGTCGCGCGGGCCATGGCCCACGCGTCCGCGAGGCCTTGGCGGCCGGTGACGGCGTTCGCGCAGCCGCTGTTGACGACGAGGGCGCGCGCGCGGCCAAACGTCTGTCTGAGGACGTCTTTGCAGACGGTCACCGGTGCCGCTTGGAAGGCGTTGCGCGTGAAGGACGCTGCCGCGGACGTCGGACGCGAGGAGGTCGAGAGGAGCACGGCGAGGTCCAGGAGCGACGGATCTTTCTTTACGCCGCTGTGTACGCCGCCGAGGAGGTAGCCACGCGGGAAGAGGTCGTCTGGTATCGGCTTGTGCAGGTGCGCTTTGGACGGGGCGGTTTTGGCTGTGAAGGTCGACGTTGACGTCGACGCGAGTCGTTTCCACGCCGGGGGTTGTGCCATGATTGTGACGGTGATACGCTCAAGGGGTGCACTGTTTTGCAGATATCGAGAAAACCTGTGCACGTTTTTTGTCTGGCAGTGGAGAGACGATGGGGGAAATTTCGTATTTCTTTGACAGGATGACTCGGCTAGGACTAAAGTAATAGCAGAGCAGAGCCTCCCACGACGCGTCGTAGAGCATGCATAATAGAAGAGTTTATTCTACAATTGCTCCGTTACTCGAACGCGCAGAAAGTACGCGGCGGTATAGTGCAGCTGCACTATTTCAGTCCCAGATGAGTGATCCCGCCCTTCACGTTCATTGCGTATTTATTTGAACACCCCACTCTAGCCATCAAGGGACTATCACTATAGTATTCATTGAGGCATGTGTCGGATCTTTTCCTTACGCATAGCACACCCTCCTGTTATGACAAACATACGCCTTCGAGCGCCTGATATATTGCCCTGATAAAGTAGTTGATACTGGAAGGAACTACTGTACTGTACAAACAACTTTGCTGTTTGCTGTTTTCTTCGGATCCAAAACTCCGTGGGAGTACGTAAGCAAGGACGATTCTCTGCTGTCAACTGTATCAATCAAAAAGACCCCCCAGCATGCCTGTGGTATCTCAGTATTATTATTCAAACACTCATGCAACCTCGAACTGGGCTCTATCTTGAATCTACCCCAGAAGGCAGGTCCAGGAGCACAGGAGCCTTCCATGGCTTACGGCTAAACCGCAGCACCTACCGTCTGCCAAATGAAAATGACAATCGTTTCGGCAACTGCCATTAGAGAACTAGTTTTTTTGACTTGACTTGACGATGCTGTGTCTCCCTCGCCATTACGGTACCCAGAGGTGGTCGTTAGTGGATACAAAAAAAAACATGGAATTTCAACATGTTGCGACCTGGTTCCGGCCCGGTGCAAGCCCGCGCTGCCACTGCGCTGCCTCACAAGGCGAAACACTTCCTTAGTTCACTGACATGATGACGCTGCTTCTGCAGATGGTAACCGAATATGCAAAAAAAAAAAATTGCATCCGGGTATTCGACGGCCTGGAATCTCTGTCTCCCTTCTACTGACTCCGTGGTTAATCACAGTGACAGCATTGGAGTATTCAACCACCGACAGACTTTGCTCGTGCCTTCACAGCTATTGGCTCCGCCGGTGTCGATACCGACTCCCAGAGCCTGGATCCTAGGCTAATTTTTATCCCGTTGTACCCATCCCATTTGAGTACGTGACTTTCCCTATTTCTCTCTCCTTTGCAATTTCCCCCGCTCTGTTTCACTACAATCACGGATGGTTTTGATCCCTTTCCCACAGATTTTGGCCCCCAAATACTTTCAGCCTCCGAAGGCGAGCTTCCAGCCCCTCCAGTTGGACATCTATGCATTGTATGGATGAACGTAGTGTACGCAATGCCTACACCTGTGACCAAGCGACCTTTGTATCACGACATCCTGTGCTCTACTGTTTGGCTCTTGAGCTGGAAACGACGTCACTCGCATTTATATGTGACCGCCTTTGGAGGCGGTCGGCCCCTCGTACTATCCCCTCGTAGCCCAATTAGACAGCCCTCAAAGCGAGTATCTTCACTTGCCACCAATGGCCTATGTGAACCATCCATCCCTTCTACCACAGCTCCGATCTAACCGCGCGTTCTCCAGAATCCTGACCTCCTTGTCGACGGCTACATTTCTCGGTCCTTCGGCCCCAAGGATGCCGAGGTTTATCTCTGCAATCTGTTAAAGACGGACCAACCAGGCTTGAAAGACTCGTGGCTGACCTTACAAACTCCGAATGGTTCGGGTGTGCGTTTTGTTGCCAGAGCTGCTGCAGATACCTTTCACGCCACGCCGTTGATGCAAGACTCAAACGGCCATCCATCTTGGCTGATCGACTACAGCATCGCGAGTATTGGTACAGTTGTGCCCCAATCGCTGTGGTCTCCGCAGAGTTACAACCACGCAAGGCAATACGTTGCCGATGCTCCACTGCAGCTGCCTATTTTCTTCATTCTGGAAGACTCCGACGGTATTTTAGGGATCTCGCTCCATGATGCAGCCAATGGCCGTTGTCAAACCCTTCGTGACGCACGAACGCGAGCTCCCCTTGGGGGAAAATCCACCACCCATATCCGTATTCTGGTGTGTACCCGTCAACCTCGTATCGTTGCGTGCGACTCGGACATGTTTTGACTAAAGTGGACGGTCAGTGGCCAGGTTATAACGGCTTCAGGAGACAAATACAGATCCGAGACGAGACACCCTCCAGAAATCCAATCACTATTGCAAAGTTCGCACATCATATCGGTCGCTCCGTAGAGGCCTTCCTTCAGGTGAGTCTGTCGTGTTGAGTCGACACACGTTTATTCCCAAGCTGAATCATGCCCTGACTCTGACAGAATAAGACGCCAAATACGACTCGTAGCCTGGGTGATGATCGCTGGATTATCGGGCAGAATGGGATCAACTGCTCCAAAATTAGGGTCATCGGGGCCATACACGTTTCCGCCGGTAGCTGGATGCCAATTCTTCAGCTCAGCGATGTTTGGGTTTTTTAGTTCCTCTGTCAACGATATTTTATGACCGAGACTAGACCTTTTATCCTTTTTTTTTTTCTCATGAGGGGACTTACATGATTAGAAGCCCTCGATATCGAGTCGATGACGTAACATTGATTTGGTAGTTGTGGAAGACGTCCCTGGGATCAATAAATACGTGGATGAATCAAACTTACACTGATGCTGTATCGGAGACCAAGGAAGAGCCCAGGGAAGTCCAGGTTGCTTCCTGTGGAGGCAGGACAAATACATGTCTGGGCCGCTGCCCTGTGACTGGTAGGTCACTCCGTTCGGGATATTTCCTGCTACAGTACTTTGCATTGTTCGGTTACGTGCCATTGGGTAGGGCGCGAGCCGTTTGACACACGCTAGTCAGTATGGACCAACCACCACACACGGGGCCGCCTGCCCAACTCTAAGTCTATTGAACAATTAGCTCTATTCGACGCGACCATTTCGCAGAATTGTCGGAATCGAAATGATTTTCCTGCTGAGTAACATAGTTTCATATTGGTTCGCGCTTACGATATCATACGAACAGAAGCTGGGTCATTTGACATCTTGAATAGGAAAAGTGCTGTCTATAAGTTAACATACTATTGCGGTACACTGAGTGGTCAGGGCGGACCTTCAGTCCCTACGAGGAATGCGTTGACGCCATGTGACCCAATTCGATGTGAGTTGATGTGGGTGATAAAAACTGACTCTGAGGGGTGCCAGTTGACTAGAGGTTTTCTTGTGTCATTCATGTTCCTTACTGCAATGTCATATAATTTTGGGTTGAACCCAATGTGCCGTGACTTGAGCGCAACCACCACCACTTGCTCGCTCTTGTCCTCCTTGCCTCACTCACCTTGCCTCCATTCCTCCGCCTCCCCCATCGCCATCCGAGTCAGATCGACGCGTTTCCCTGAATAGACAGGCCTCCCCCTTGTCTCACCCAAGAACATTCACTGGACCTATGCAGATTGCTCAACTCGTCGGCCGACTCGCATATACACACTCCCCTGTGCACGCCGCAGCCCGATATGGCTTGTTCCATTCACAGCCCCTCGCTGGTAAAGCTCAGTTTGGGACCCCATCACTGTTTTAGAAGGGAATTTACTGTATTTGGGACCATTTTTTGTATGTTTTCTCATCTCCTTTTGACTTAGACATTTTGCTCTCCATCTATACTTTCCTAGTTTGAACTTTGACCCTACCATCGTGCACCGCAGCACCATTCCTCACTGTCGTCGCCCTCATGCTCAACATCGCGCGACTTTCAACCATTCAACGGCAGTAATTTTGCCTACACTTTCAGACAACACTGTTCATCATTTACGACACCATATGTCCTTTTCCCGGCAGCACTGATTTTGAGTTCATCTTTCATCCTTCCTCTTTCGCTCGCTGACTGCATAGATTACTTGTGTCTGCGCCGTCTCTGTGTTATCAATACCCCCATCGGATCACTGGGCGCTGCCGTGCTAGCTGAGTCAGGACCAGATCGCCTGTCTATATCCCCAACGACAAGGCCCCACAAAAGGTCGGGAAACACACACCATAGCAGTGTCTTATCCGACTTATCCTCCAAATTTCTCTGGTCTAGTGACTCTCGGATATGCAATCGTCCACACGGTCCAACATGCACAGCCTCCTCAAAACCGATCAATGCAAGATCTGAGACACAATGCATACACATGCGGGGGGATCGATGAGGAAATAGACATGGCCAGCTTGATTAGGCAGTTCGTTCATTCCCTGTTTCGCATTGCATTTCCGTCACACTGATTTCCCCTCTGCTGTCCAAGCTCCTTGCACAAATCTTTCATCTCTGTGCGCTCGAGGAGCTACCATGGTTCGGCGGCATGTGAAAACTGGGCTGGATCATGGTCACACACATTTGCCAATGCTGGTGTCAAGTTGTGCTTGGCGATTCGTCGTTATGGGCTGGGATCACGGGATACTTGCCCAACGCGAAGTGGACCTTCAAGATGCTGTTGCATACGGAATATGCCACTGGTCATTGACTCTGTGGCCACGCCGGTCTTTGGAACACTTTTACACAGAACGTGGCCGACGTAGCGGATGCTGTGGATCTGGCAAACACAGTGGATGCAGCAGATGTGGATGCGGCAGGCATGCTGGATGCGGTGGGCGTGTGTGGACTCAGACATGTTGGACGCGCACAAACTCAGACGCATTGGACACGGCGGACTTGGTGGGCCATGGACGCGGTGGACTTGGTGGACCGTGGACGTGGCGGAGCAGCCCAGGGGAGCCTGGGGATATGGGAAAGGTCCATAGGTAGTTTTTAGTCACATGGCATCGAATGAGAACAGTTTTCTCTCTGATGCAAATGGGTGTGAAATGATCATGGGAAGGAATCAGAAGACGTCAGATTACGACGGTGTTTTTGCCTCAAGTTGACTTCAAGTGACGCTATCTGATCGGCCTTTGGTGGGCCGCATGACGTCGAAATTCATCACATGGCGTCAACGGATTTCTCGTAGGGCTTCAGTGGTCAGGTACATGTCGGATGGGCACATTGTTGATTCACCCACTTCCCTGTCTCCTACATCCTAGATACTACTTCAAATAGTCATTCTATGTTATTCCAGTGCCTGAAATCTAATTTTGCAGATGAGAAACCCATTCTTTGAAGTTTCCTGTGCTTTGGAGGCAATCACGTCTTGTCACGCCTGCTGAGTCTGCCAGTGCGGACTTTGAAGATGGAAGGCAGCCATGTGATGTCATTGAAGCATGTAGTGCATGGTGTGCAGCGGTGTAATAGTACACTACAGTGGTTTTCAATGCCTTGAGCAAGTCAAGCTCCTCAACTGCAAAATTCAACAGACCTGGATCATATCAAAACACATCTCAAGTCACACAAGGATGGGCTGATGCAAAACCCGCACTTTATGGGCATGTTCCAAGCTAGACAACAGCACACGTTGGACCAGGGAACGGGTGATGGAGAGCACAGTGGTCATGGTGGAGCAGGGCCCTCTGGATTGATGAGGTCATTGTAGGCCCAAGGGCAACTCTTCCATACTGTGTATCAAACCATCCAAACCCATAATTTAGCACCTAATGTTAAAATCGTTGTTCATTGTTCATTGGTATTCACCCCCTTTGCTGCTGCTTTTTTGGTCCCCTCAGTCATCAGGCAGAGAACAGCAGAGAATGAAACATGTCACACAGTGACATGCCCCTGACCACTGAAGGTCCGCCCTGACCACTCAGTGTACCGCAATAGTAGTACTACGACCTGGAGTAGCCCTCAGACTGACACCGGATATACTGTCTATACAGTGAGAAAGAACTAGAAAGGGAGAAACGAGTCTCACCCCGATGAAAGTAAGACCTAGATACGTACTGAAGTCGCCCTTGGATTTCGATCTACTCTATTTCCCTGGCATCAAACGAGCCAAAATCCCCCTCTACCCACGCCCTCTGTCATTTCTGCTCCTACTTTCCCTCAGTGATGGGGTGCTCGCTGACCCTCATCTCCCAAATTGGCCTCCTACTCGTCAGTTTCAATACCATTGCAAATCACTGGTCTACGTACGGTCACTCCACGTGTTGCTCCTGTAAATAATCAGCTATTGCTTGTTAATGAAGGATGGTGACGATAGTAGTCGGGTTCCGGTGAGCTGATCCTTCCGAAGATGGTATATTTGTCTGGACCTGGCTAACTTCTCAGATCTCAGTTATCACTCCGCGCGTCCACGCCGGTCACCATTCTGGCTTTAGTTACAGTATGGTAGGCATCGGAAATATGTCCTCATCTAGATGTATACCAGCCACGCCGGTGAATAGAGCTGCTCCGGCTGTCGATAACACTTTTGTCAATCCGCATCCGCACCGGCGCCGTTCGCGAATTAACACTTGGTCGACATGACCCCATCGACGCTGATCGCATTGAACGAGCGCTGCACGGCGTAGTCCAGCGCCGACTGCAACGCCGCGGGCGCGACGGGTGCATCGGTCGCAATGCCTTCGAGGAGCGTCGCGTGGGGCAGAGCTTGGGCTTGGGATGGTGATGGTGATAGCGGGGGAGGGGCGCCGAGCATGTCGGGATGTATCATACCTGCGCCCTTGACGACGCCCGCGACGTGGTACGTTCGTCCATCGCCGAGCGGGATCGTGTCGGTCGTTATGAAGGCCCGCGGCCGCGTCCCACATGCGAAGCCGTGGTCGAGCGTGTTGCCCGCGAGCGGACCGTGCGGGCGGGGCGCCGTGAGGATTTTGGAGATCGGGAACGTCTGTCTGATCACGCCCGTCGACATGACGAGCGATTCTGGGGGCGATGATGATGATGGACGGGGGAGGTGCGAGGAGGGCGTCGGTCGCGCGGGCCATGACCCACGCGTCTGCGAGGCCCTTGGCGGCCGGTGACAGCATTCGCGCAGCCGCTGTTGACGACGAGGGCGCGTGGCCAAGGGTCTGTCTGAGGACGTCTTTGCAGAGCCGCTTGGAATGCGTTGCACGTGAAGCTGCGGTGGACGTCGGACGTGAGGAGGTCGAGAGGAGCACGGCGAGGTCCAGGAGCGACGGATCTTTCTTTACGCCGCTGTGTACGCCGCCGAGGAGGTAGCCGCGCGGGAAGAGGTCGTCTGGTATCGGCTTGTGCAGGTGCGTTTTGGACGGGGCGGTTTTGGCTGTGAAGGTCGATGTTGACGTGGAAGCGAGTCGTTTCCATGCCGGGGGTTGTGCAATGACTGTGACGTGATACGCTCAAGGGGTGCACTGTTTTACAGATATCGAGAAAACCTGCGCACGCTTTTTGTCTTGCCTGGGCAGTGGAGAGACGATGGGGGAAATTTTGTATTTCTTTGACAGGATGACTCGGCTACGAATAAAGTAATAGCAGCAGAGCCTCCCACGAAGCGTCGCAGGGCTTGCATCATAGAAGGGTTTATTCTACCATTGCTCCGTTACTCGAACGCACCGAAAGTACGCGGCGGTCGAGTGCAGTCCTTTGAAAATGACTGCGTCAATGGCAAAATTTAAACGCTAGTCGCGCTCCCTGCCAAATCAATCGTTTCGTTTCGGCAACTGCCATCAGAGGACTAAATATTCTGACCTGACGATGCTGTGTCTCCCTAGCATCCCCCTCGCTGTTACATGATCGACGATCCATCTAGGTGAGGTAAAAAAAGAAAGTCGCAGTTCATCTCACTCGAGAATATCAGCCATGAAGTTGTGAGGCATCTGCTATTGCGAGACCCGAAAAACACTTGTATGGACAGTTCCCTAATCCTCTATGCGGTCTTACCTCTACTTGAGAAATATGGGCAATCTTGCAGTCTCTCAAATGAAAACAACTTGATTGAGCACACCAAATACCTTATTGACAGGATAGATATCGACAAAAATGGGTCTCATGAGGAGAACATGTCGAAAATGGGAACAGGAGAAGTGGGAAGCAGCGCAGAGCGGGTTGACACCCAAAGAATGGAGGTCGTTTAATAAATTGCATACAAAACAAAATGATTTGGAACGTCAGGCTATGCTCAGCGTCCGGTTGCCTCAGAACATTTCCATGAGTTGTGGGAATGATAAAGGCAGCCTCCGGTAAGTGCAATGCAAGCCACCGTCCCTACATCAGGTTTCTTAGGAGATCGCATAGACATGAGTCACACGAAGTACGGAATTCATAATCAAACTGGCCAACTGGGAGGTCCCTTTCGATGAGCGTGACGGATTGGCCCGCGACCTCGCGTTCACGGATGAAGCTCGCAAGGGCCTCGTTACTACGACTCCCTTCAGGACATATGAGCTCCTCCGGCTGGGTAAAAGCTCTAGGGGTGTCTCTCCGTGCGATTTCAGAGAGCGAGAGAGCACCTCTACGAGGCCACGGTGTACACGAATGGCCGTCACATTCCTAAATGACCCACGAAGTCCGCGCCTCTCTGTGCGGCGGGCTTGATTGTCCAAAACTGGCCATGACCAGAAAGGCAAATATTCTCCATAGTCAAGAGTCGGCTCTACGACCGTGGAGAATATTGGACTGAGAACATTGAAATTTTGTGCCATAGAAGATACCTGCCAGTCGAAGTATGAGCATGTAATATCAATGTTGAACTTAGGTGATGTGGCCCCTACAAGGGCATATGCGAACATGGCAACCACGCTGCGAGGGAATAGGAACTTGAAACCTGAGGCCTGAGGTCTTCTGTGGCTGTCATAAAGTTTCGGAGGTGTGTGACAGTGCAGCTGGGCTGGAAATGGACGCTGACGTGTCGAGGAGAGGGACACCCCAGAATCTAAACTGGTGAAGCCTAGGAAGCATCACATGTACTGTACATGTGTCTTTATCTCTCTGCCAAACACCGCGCGCCAATTTCCAGGTCGACGCCCGTAGAGCGATAAACGTAAACCTTCATGACCGGCCTATGCGGCAATTGCCCCTCAATGCCACTATCAGGACAAAGCCTATCTGGAGTGTCTCCAGATGAGGCAGGTGTAGCAGATGATCTAGGTGGGGATATCCCGGATATGTGGTCGGATGTATCCATCGAAGCACGAGGCCCCGCACACACCTCCACTCTTATCTCCCCACCCCGACCACTTCGTCTCGGCCTCCCTCATCTTCCACGATGGCATTCTAGCCAACAAGGGCTTCTGCGCAGGCCACAACTGCACCACCGCGGCGACCGATGCGGCGGTTCGAGCCATCCAAGCCACATTGGCAGCCCCCGCCTACCCACACCTAGCTTTGTTCCCAACAGAACATTCTCCCACACCCTCCTTTCCCTCTCCAAACACACACATCTCCAGGTCATCAGGATCCTATGGGATGTCGTCACCATCAGAATCCGAGGGGTCCCCTTCAGGATCTCCGCCTCCAGGTCCTTGAATCTGGGTAGGGGGACCAGTGGTTTGTGCACGCGGTCTTTTCAGTCTTTGCTGCGGCGCAAGCACAAGATCCTGCCATTGACTGAGCAAATCGCCCTTCTGAGGTCATCTGTGCTACGGGCGTCCCTCTTCACAGCGGAGCTTTTTAACAGGGACCCCGACATCTCCGTCACGGTTTACCCCCTCCAACTCAAGCTCCGCAAACAAAATCCAAGGACCGACCCTCGCATCTTCGCGTGCGACTGGCCTGGCCCAAAGCACACCGACCCGATATCCGGTCGGAGGCTTAAACCTTTCTTATTGGGTCTAAGCCGACTCCCCTCCGAAACTCATCCCTTTCGTCGGGTGGAAACACAACCAGACGGTGACTCCCCCACCCCCTCGAACCTTGTCAAAGGCGCCCTTGTCTTAGATCAAAGGCCCACCCTTTCTGCCTGCTCCAAGTCTTCACCAAGCATTGCTTCTGTGGTGAATACTCCAAATGCTTCCGCCCTACAGCCGGTGAGATAACGGTAGTTCCGATCCCTGGATGAACGGCAAGCTGGGATAAACCGAGACTCCTTCGATCAGCTCATGGACGAGTTCCCGATCAACCACCGGGTTAGACCGAGACTCCCTAGGTCAAACTCACGCCGCGCTCACTATGCCCTTTTCTCCTGCCCCATTACCAAACTT
>Ga0307510_10006838_pt1 | contig 13603 bp, 16 predicted proteins | sample 12_EM_MG_FD_207224 | JGI IMG/M metagenome (GOLD analysis project Ga0307510, IMG submission 207224) | Populus trichocarpa ectomycorrhiza microbial communities from riparian zone in the Pacific Northwest, United States - 12_EM | ecosystem: Host-associated > Plants > Roots > Unclassified | place... | reverse complement strand
AACCTTAGCCCCCTTGCTGCTCCCGCAAAAAACAAAAAACAAAAAGATTTAAACGCCCGCATCCAGAAGTTTGTTTCCGTTTCCTCCGCTGTTGTAGTATGGTTTTTTCTTTCTTTCTCGTTCCATGCTTGCGGTTGGGGAAACGCACCTTAATGTATTTTTTTTTACAGCAGTATTGATCCGAGGTATCCGTATCGTTGGAGCGTTTCAGTATCGAGTTGCCTATTTCTCACAAGGCCTGTAGTGTCCCTAGGACTTCGCTCTCCGACAGCTAACTCGGCCAAATGTTGGAGACTGCCGTGGCCAGGTGGAATGTCAGGGGGCCCACCGCCGGGGCCACCAATTCTGTCCATCTTCCTCCGTGTAATCAGGTCTTTGATTGCCCTGTCCCATCCTAAACTATCTTCTGCAGTGGCAATGCCCCTTTGCTGCTCTAATGCGTCGGCCAGCTGCTGAATACCCTTCCAAGAGTCCTCTCTTGTCTCCTGAACCTCGGCAAGGTCCGCAAGAGTGACAAGTGCCAGAGCTGCAAAGTGATGATTGAGTGGTGTTATTGGCGTATTAGGGCTCGCAAGCATCGTGACAATCCTTGAGGCCGGCCCGAGAAGCTGATGTGGTTCGGATGTGGGATTATGCCTCAGCACAAGCAGCTTAACATGGTAATATGCGACGTGGAGGAGGTTCGGCGAACCCCATATCCCATCAACGCTTTCACGGAACCGCTCGAGCTCGCCACGTAGCAGCTTAGAAATAAAGGGGTTATGCAAAGCTGCCGAGACAGCTTCATCAGAGGTGGTAAACGCTTCCGCCAGATGTCCTAAAATGCAAGATAGGCCTATTGGGCTCAGTCAACCTCGTTGCCGCGAAATGTTGGTTCGATGTTCAGACTTACGTGCAACATGGAATGGGACTAATCCAAGTAATGGACAGTCCTCTGGTACTAAGACAACACTGGAATCTGGGATGAACAATGGACTTGATGTGCTTATCGCATGCCAACGATCCAAAATTACCAGGACCCACCATGCCCGTCGGCCCAGCTTCTCGTCAGAATCTGGATCTCCATTGGCGTACTTTTCCCGACTCCGGTTCTGATGCAGCTTTAGGTTGTAGGCTAGGCCGACGGCCGCGCCAAGCCAAACCGCTCTTGGGGGTCCGGGTCCGCGCATCGTAGCTGGGCCGCGATTATCAGATTCTAGACCCAATAAAATCATGGTCTGAAGATACAAGATATTTGTAGGCATCGACCTGGCGATGGGGTTATCGAATTGAGAGGCCAACGTTAATTCACATGCTCTTTTTGTATCCGCTGGCGGTGAGTTAGGTCGAGGATGTGATGATGGATTCGATCGTATGGTTGCATACAGAGCCTCCAAGAAAGCCTCCCGCACTGTAACAGAAGTTTTTGCTAACCGCTGGTGAAGGCATTCTTTCGAATGGGGAAGAAGGGGGAATGTTGGATGTATCAACTTATAGTACCTATCATGAGGTTAAACGATCGTTAAGTAAGTCTTATGAAATCTCTTAAAAAAATGTATGTGACTGCTGGGTTATCTGAATCACTTACTGATCAATTATTTCATCATCCCATTCAAACCCACTTATATCCCCAGGAGTTGAGCCAGTGGCAGAACGTCCAAGATCTGGCGACTCAAACGGAAAACTTACACTTGCGCGCCGACCGCCAACATCGGGAACTGATTTCCAATACTGACCCATACCATTTGGCGATAAATTAGTTCTATAGTCGGGCGCGGAGGGCTCAGCGGTTGAAGGTGGATGCTGGTGTGACGCTTGATGAGGCGGAGGCAGGGGGGGTGGAGGTTGATGTGCATGGGTAGGCGTGGTTTGTTGAAGGTGTGGCAGCTGCCGCTGTGATTGTGATTCATGCAGAAGCTGTGCTCTCTGTTGATGCTGATGTTGAGTCGTAGGATGGAATGAATCAATAGAAGGCAGTCGTTCATTCGACCTGGCTGTTGGGTTAGGTTGGGACAGCGGCTGAAGGTGTACCGACGATTGGAAATCGCTAGAAGTCGATAATGCTCTCTTCCTTGATTGCTTTTGTGAGCCGGGTGGCCCAGCCGGGGGAGGCGACGTTGAATCTGAAGGACCGGGTGACTGATCTCCTTCGCCGACCACACCCGGCCCGTAAGATGAATGCATGTCACCCGTAGACATGGAATTTTCAAGAGTGTTTAATCTGTCGGCCAACTCTTTGATGTAGCTGGGATGTGGAAATTAGAGCGGAACTGGTTAAAACTACGAAAATTATTTCCTCTTACCCTTTACTTGGCCCGCGTTTCATGGGAACCCTGCTGAAAGAGCACTTGGAGCCGACTCGCTTGCAACTTGAGCATTGCTCAACACCAGATTCCGAAGTCGCGTCACATCGTATCTATCGAGGAGAGGAAATTTAGTAATGAACCGCGCACATGGAGGATAGAATCGCTACTTTTTTTCGCCGGCACTCGTCGCAGGCGCGCGAAACTTTGGATCTCTTCCGTGGCGCCGTATCGCTCATAACTCCCTCGAGACCTTGTGAAGAGTCGCTTAAACCCAGAGATACAGTCCTGGGCGAGACAGGCTGCCGCGGGTCATTTTGTGAAGGCCCTGGGGGTGAGGTGCCCGGCATTGGGGAGACTATTGGAGGTAAGCCGCGCGGTATATTTCGTTCTGTCGAGGATAGGTGCATGGGGCCCTGTGGAGAGAGCCGCTGGTGATGCGAGAAAAAATTAGTCGAACTACCATCTCCTGGGGAGTTCGTTGGGTTGTATTGAGGCTGCACAGGTTGCGCCTGGTCAGTTCGGCTTTGATGTTGAGTGGGCTGGTGATGCTGCGTGATTGCACGTGGAGTCGTGGAGGGCGGCGAAGAGGCGAACAAAAGCGGACTTTTTGACCGAGAAGAGCTACCTGCAACTGCAGGAACCGCTGCCCCGGCAGCCGAGGTTTGCGATGGAGTGGCTGCAACTTCGGCCATTGCCATGGCAGAACGTTAAAGGAGTGAGGAAAATCGCGATTAAAGTAATAACATAATTCGTCCACTGACTTTTTTTCTTTCTTTTTTGAAGAGGATCCCTCTTCTGCTAAGCAAAAAAATATTCGTATTCGGGGGCGTGATATGAGTGGTGGGTTGGTCCTTCTTTTTTCTTTTTTTTTCTTTTGGGAGGAGGGGGGGGTGACCTGGTATGTACGAATGTGTATGTATGTACGATGAGCGGAGTACCTTATTTATCGAGTGTATATACGCTATTTGTGAAGGGCAGTGGTAAAATATAATGGTCGGGAAGGGAAGGATGGAAGTGTGGGCGGATGAACAGATGAAGATGGGAGAACAGTTGGTTAGGTTTGAATGACTGGGTGGGTGGACGAGGAGGGCAGATTGGGGAATGAGCAGCAGGAGAAGCAGGAGGTGCAAGAGCAACAGGAGAGTAGGTTTGGAGGACGATAAATGTGCTGCTAGGGTGTGAGGGGGGGGGGAGCGGGGAAAGTGAGCAGTGGCAGTGGCAGTAGTAGTAAGTAGTAATAGTAGTAGCGGCAGCAGTAGCAGTGGCACCGGAAGTGAAGGGAGGGTCAACCGGAGACGGAGGAAGGAGGGAGGTACATGAGTGATTGGGAGGGATTTGAGGAAAGGGGTGTGTGGGAAGAGAAGGGGAAGGGGAAGAGGAGAGGGGGGAAATAAGATGGATGGAGGAAAGATGACGGAAGGACAGATGAATATGAATAGTATGGAGCAATGGATTGGTACTGGTGATAGTAGCAGCAGCAGAGATGGGGCCTCGACGGCGACGACGACGACGGCGGTGTTAATGTAATGAATGGTTAGACAAGGTGACGATGATGATGAGTGAGTGAGCGAGTGAATAAGGGAGACGAGCCACACCGCCAACACCAAGTGGGCAAATGGTCGGGTCCCCCGAAAGCCTCAAACGAAGGGCACTGAAGGAAGGGATGGAGGAGGGAGGGAGGGACCTTGCGACCCAAATGCAAGAATGTGCGGGGGTTTTTTTGGGTTTCGGGAGAAGGAAAAACGTGGGAAAAATATGGGGAGATCGGAAGAGGGGAAAAACGTCGGGGCGAGAGGGAGACCCCAGATATTGCTTTCTCAATCAAGTGTGCTGGGTCATTAGCTGTACCCCGGATGCCGGTTGTGGGTTTGTGGTTTGCCAAAATATAGATTTATATTTCACCTGGGTGCTGCTGTCACTGATCCCTACCGGACTGTGGATTAACCTATCTCTTATTATGTACCGTATATCAACTTCCAGCGAATATGGTTGTCACTATTGCACTAATCGAGGGCCGATGATGATGTCCAGATTGGTTTGGCACGCATCATCTTTAATCCTGCTGATGTTACCGCACGGGAGGGCTGCCCTCGGGGTACAAGTATTGAAAATCGAAATATCGGTATCGGTATCGTGCTTTGGAGCAGGGAGATTAGGAAGGGTGAGAGAAAACGAAAAAGGTAAGGAAAAGAAAAAAAAGAAAAAAAAAACTAACTTTCCACACGGGACCCAGTTCCTAGTCTCTCCTGACCCCCTTAGTCCCACTCCCACGGGCCGGACAGGGAGTACCACATATGCTCATCATAAGAGCTCTCCCTTTTGATTCTATTTATTATGAATCGGTATCATCTTGTATATTCTTACTATTTAAAAGTCCTGCTGACTGGAATGAGCAGAAGGAACAGCGGCACCAGTATGATCGAATTACTGGTCCGCTGCTGCAACATTCAGTTGGGTGCGATCCGCTCGTCTCACTCGCAAACGGATATCACCGTTCAGATGGCACCCGTAGCCAAAAGAGTTGCTTCAGAGCACGACCCGGTGTCCCAAAGCGCCCGGTCGTTTCAGAGTCAAGCACCGACTGGGCCTTCTTCTCCATGCGCCGCAGGAGCGGGAATAGCAGGTTCCAGTTGGCCCCGTGAGCCGGGAAGGCCGAGGGCCATCTGTGCCCAATCGAATTGGTGACCGAACTCTGGAAGGGGGGGAAAAAGGAAAAAATAAAACGAGAGGGAATGGGAGGGGAGGAAAGGGAAAATAGGAGGGGGCGTGTCGTTGCCGCTGGAGTGGGCATTGGTGTGGAACAGGACTGGGACGGCAAATTCTGGGGCAGTGGGATGAGACCGGGGGTATGGGCGGCACTAAGGAAACGGCATCCGTGGGACTCGTGATGATATCGGTACTCGAGTATATATTGCAAGCACTCCACATGTCGGTACGGTACGATATATTACGGCCATGAGGATTAATATGATAAACGCTCGCGGGGCGAGTGCAGCAAGCAACCGAGCAGGCGAGAAAAAGAGGGCAGAATCAGATATCCAGATGATTGGCAACCATACTGGCACACCACACGCTCCTCGCTACCGGTTCTGGAGGGGAAAGGAAGCGTGTGAAGAAGGGTGCACAGACACTTCCAATTGACAGCGGAGAAAATAATATCTTACCGATGGACATGCACAATTTCGGCCAAAAACGATAAACGAAGGAGAACCATCTTGATGGAAAGAAGAAAAGAAGAAGAAAAGATAACAGAGAACAAGAAATGCTATTATCAACTGTTCTTACCCTATCCCATCTAGTTAACTTATCGCTGAGATAACCTGCCCTAAAATGATTACCCCGTTTTAGGTTTTGTGATTGATTGTTCCATTGTTGCTCAAGAGAAAGAGAAGTCTTGTCTCTCCTCACTCGTCCCGAATCTACCCACGGGTAAGGGATGCAGTGCCTCAATTCGCCCCACCCTCCCACACCCCGGGAATATTGTCTCAAACCGAGCCATCAGGAGTTTCTCCGGAAATCAGATGCGATGTGAGCATGAGTCCACAGTCTCCAGCGTGAAGAAAAGGAGCTAGCCGCTTTCCTTCCGGACAACCAGGGAAAAAGCCGAGCGCCGCATCCAGTCTACCGCTTTCGACTGGAACTGCTCGCTGTTGGCATCAAGGGAGAGGTGGAGTTAGAGTAGGTTCGCTTCTCCGACCGGTACTTTTCTCTCCCATGGATCCAAGGGTTGGAACCACGGATTGAGGGGGGAAAGGCTGGCATTGTTGGAATTAGCCTCTCGGAAACAAGCTCTAACGCCGATGATAGCCCAAGCTTTCGAATTTTACACCCGAGAATCGACTCTGATACCCTGGATTGGTGTGGGCTGAGAGCTTACGGTACTCAAGTACCGGTACCGGTACCACACTGCATGATACCGGTCTTCCGAAAAGGACAAAAGTTCTGTGCGTAACTCGTTAAATAAACATTGGTTTCACAAAGCACGAGAGACAGCCCGTGTTAAAAGAGCTAAAAAACAAAAATGAAAAGGGAATTAAAGGAAAACCCTAAAATAACGGTGCCACTGTGAAGCAATGCAAGAATAAGGAGAGAAAAAACATGCAACACTCGGTTATTTTTCATGAAGGAAGTCCGGGGTAACTCTCACGCATAGCTGGACTCCTGTCCTGAACACCGCACAGGGGAAATGAAAGGCTGTATGCACCCCCTGGTGTTTTGGGTGGTACAAAAAACGGAACAATAATTCTTCAGAGGCAGCAGTAAAAAAACTGAATCGAAGCCCAAATAGGGAGGGAGAGGGTACGAGACACGGCCCCGCTTCGCCCCGGCCGACGATCCACCTCGGTGTTCCCCTCTTTCGGCGTCCACCGTCAACCCCTCTTCGTGACCACTTGAGGTCCGGACCCTGAACGAAAAACAATTGAACGTTGCTGTTATCCTGCGACCTGGGGCTTTCGTTGCAATTCCGGGGTTTATCGAAACGCATGCAACCGTACTCCTGGTAAAATTTACGCCCAGTTACTGTCGCGCCCCGCTAGCTCACTCGGGCAGAATCTAGAGGATTCATCCGGTAGAGCGGATGATATGGGACAACAGGTCAGGTTTTTGGTGCCCAGGAATTTAGAGCTACTCGTAGAGGTTTATTTATAACTAACTGAAGGAGACGCCACTGATCCGGCATTTGGCCACCCACAGCATTACCTAAAAGAGGTAAGCCAACTCTCACAGATTCATACGGGGCAACAAGGTATCCGGACGCTCGAGATCCGGGGCGGCGGGGTGTGACCATGGGCTGGGCAAAAACTTGGCCACGATGCCGATATTCAATTTGCACGCGCGCAATGTGACAAAGGATTCCTTTTCCCGAATCCCCCTCTCTCTCAAGCTCTACGTTATCCAAAGTGGTCTCTTCGTCTAAGAAGTTCGGGGCGCCATCGACATCTAACTCTGGTGCCGGCACTGCTCGTCATTTCGGAGGGTGAGGGTTGCCCTTAAACCCCCGAGCGCAACTTTGGTCCTAATTAAAGCTAAGCCACGCCAACTACTAGGAGAATGTGTCACGGCAGTAGCCCAAAGGAATGCCTTGTGAGTTTATTCTATAAGTGAGTATTAGGCGTGATAGAAAAAAATACCGGCAACGAAACATAGATTCTGGTCTTTGGTGGTGATTGGGGGGGTTCGCAGGCTCAGGGACAATCCACGCTTGCTGGGTTGGCTTACGGTAACCACCTGATCTAAGCTCCATGCGAGAAGGCACTGGTTAGAGGCAATTTAGCAGTCTCTTGGATAATCCTGTCGGCTGGGACCGAGTCGCCAAGATGGGGCGTGGCTGTTGGAGGGCATTCAAAATAAGTGGTCAGTTGATTTCCCTGCCGATTTCCGGAGCCCTATGGGAATTCGAATCAAAAGTTCCTGACCGCCCCTTTCCCAATCTCTGGTCGAACGGGAGGGAAAAAACGGAAAGGTAAACAAATCGTTTCTGTTACCCATGGCGCCATAAAATCCCATGCACTTCCGACGCCGGAGGCGGCGATCATTAGATGGTTTTTTTTTGGTTTCGTTTTTCGTTTGCCTTTTGCATTTCCGTTGCGCAAAGGTGAAAACCGGCGGTTTCCACACAGCAAACGCTATTAGATAATCGTTATCCTGAAAGGGTATCCTTGGAGTTGTGATCCCCTCCGCCCCATAAGAAATCATACTGGGGCGGAGGAGGAGGCATCTGACAGGTCAACTCCCACCCTCCACTGGGCCTTTCTCGCTTCGCTCACCCTCCATACGTAGACACACAATGAGATTTCCATCCTCATGACCGCTCAGCAGGACAATTTTCCGCTTCACCCAGACTTCTCTAGAAAAGTGGGGTCCAGTTAGCAAAAAAAAAGAGGGCAGCCCGTTTCCCCGCCGACGACCCGACTTTGGGAGCGATTTATGAGAACGCGGGCTCGGTTGCCTCAATTTCCGGAAGGGTAATGTAGCGTGTTGGATACAGGCGCGAGAAAGGAACCTCCATCCAAGTATCACACAAGCTTTGCCTGGATTTTAGCCGGGGCTAGGAGGAAGAATTGGGAGAGAGCTCGACTTAGCCATCCTGGATTTTCCTGTCATCAATCAAATCGCCGAGGTGGGAAAGGGGAGAAGAAGGATAAGCAGCATGCTTGGTTGGTGTACTGGTAAGCCTCTTTTAGCTCTCTCCCAGGATGCGGGGGGAGATATCGGTAGGGAGTGAAGGAGGGGAAAGCTGGTTAGTGTAGCTGGGCTGGTACCGGTACTCGAGTACGGTACTGGTACGAGATGGGTCATCTGCACTTCGAGTAACTAGAGCTACTCTGTCATGGTGGATTCCTCGTCGCCATTAGATTGAGTTCAATTAAACAGAGAACTAATCCCAAATCATCAACAATGGGAAAAAAGAAAAGAAAAGACTAAGCAGACGGACTCGGGATAATAATCTCCGGCTGCAGAATTTGGAAAAAACTAAAGGGAAAAACTCAAGTGTTGTTTTCGCTCGATCAAATTACCGGTATGGCAGGTGGGGTCCTGAACATTGAGGGTAAGGATAAGCGCATGAACTATTGAATGATTGATATTAAGGGTTGGGGGGGGGATCCGCGTGGTGGAATCTGAGATCTGTGAGAGGGTAAAATGTGGAAAATCGAGCGTAAGATTCGTGCTTCTCCCTCGAATGACTTTTGGCGAAAAGGTGTTGAATATGATATCGTGAAGCACTCATTGTTTTTTCGGTCTCTAATCTTGGAGTCCGAAGAGGCTTTCTCGGCACGGTACCGACATCCAGTCGTCTAATATCGAGATTGCTGCATAGGCTCCTCTTGACACCATAACACAATACCTGCCGGATTTTAATCCCAATGCTTTCAACGCTATCGGATAAGGTGTGTTACGAGCAGTGCCCATCCATGGCCGGTATAAAATAGGACAATCCAAGTACCGGTATTCGGGTACAGCCAAGCTCCATTTCCACGATTTTCCGGACACCATTTTCCACCTTCCTGTTTGGGGGAGGGGTCGAAATGTGGTTGAACAAGACAAAATCTCACGGTCATACCTGGCCATGGAACTTGGAGCTTCATAAGCGTGCCTAGATGGAATTCTTGTAGGAAAAAACATCAGTTACCGACCGCTTATTCGTGTTTTAGTGGCACCTCTTGCGTACACAGCCGTCTTCAGGGCTCTCTTAGACTGACTGGTACTAGTACTTGACTTGGCTAAGTTATAGCAAATGTATGATTATTCAGTAGGAAGAAATCAATAAGTATAAGGAATTAAGTTATCAAATATTTCGCATGTCAAGTATTAGCTGAGGTTACAGCTGCCGCATGGTGAGGCATAGTGTTGAGGGGGAAACTGTCGATGTTTGTTCAAAGAGTGAGGGGATGAGGTTGAGAATCAAGTAGTATGAAGTTAGAATAACAGTAAGAATTGATCATGCTACATAACAGGTAACAGGCAGCGGGTATCTGAACAGAGGGGTTATTCCTAGGGAAAACCTTCCATATATTATACCATGAAATCTGAGTGAAATACTAGTACAGCACTTCTATCCCGGATACGATAGGTTTTTGGAACAACAGCAAAAATCACTAAAATAAAAAATACAATAGAAACTAAATTAAATCAGAGACAGTTTTTCTGTAAACAAATTAATTATTAAATTGATAAACTGTGAATAGAAATAGAGGACGCAAAGACAGAAAAAAAAGTAAAAATTGAAAAAAAATCACTAAAGGAGAAGAGAATTAAAGAAAACATTATTGATGTTCAAAAGTACAGGTTTTTGTATTATGATTTCCTAAATTACCAGAAGTTCTACAATGTTGGCAGTAATCATTAACTTTAACCTGGTGATGCATATAACAAGCCTACTGACAAGCTGCAAGACCATAATTACTACAATTACTCATTATTAGTGTTCATGAAAGCATAGTAATATTGCCAAATTCCAGATTTCGACTATGATTATAACAACTCTTATTTAATACAACACTTTTAAGAACAAATAATTCAACCATGGTTGGCTGATTTGGATAGGCTTCCGAACAGAAAATATTTCCTTCTAAAATATTACAATACAAAATGACATATATTGAAAAGTGAATGAATATTACTTTGCAAGGTAGACTTTTAAGAAGATATTCTTCTCTAATTACTGATCAAATAATTTCCTTGGATATTTAACTTGAAGATATTGGCTTGCAAGAAGAAAATGCTTCTGTTGACAAGGCATATAAGATTATGGATTGGTTTGAGTGAAATTGTGTTGAAGTTAAGAAGACACTTCATATTTCCCAAATTTTAAACCAATTGAATATGCATGGGTTGAGCTTAAAACACAATTGTGCCAGCAGTTACAAAGGATTGGAGATAGTTTAAGAGGAAAAGAAGCTATTAAGAAAAGGCTGGGACTAGCATTATCATTGGTTTGGGTAAACCATAAGGGAGATGTTGTTTAAGAAGTTGTGAAAAACAATGACTGATAGAGTAGCTGCAGTATTAGAAGCAAGAAGAGGTTATACAAAGTATAGGTTAGAGAGATTTTTATTTCTTTCTGGTAATTTATTAATTATTATTTGGTAATGTGGATTGTTTGGTTGATTGTGTACTTATACAATATGGGTATATATACATGTATAGGGGTACTAGTTAACAACATGACCAAATTAAGAGTGCAAGACCAGGCCGAAAAATGTGAAAAACTAGGTGAATCATGCAAGGCCAATACATAAAATTACTTTATAGGACTTTGTATAAAAATTCTCATATATGCATAAAGGCTGAGGAGAGACATTGACCAATAACCAAAGATATACCTAGTATTCAATTAATATAAGATGATTCAAGTAGTATAGGAGTAATTAAATATGTCTGAGATTACAAGTGGTAATGACCAGGTAATGTGAATAAAGTATATATTCATTGAAATGGGCCGGGCAGTAAGAAGATAGCTGGAGGACAAATTAGACTATTTTTCAATATTCTTAATACAAATATAGATTTAATTTTGCAAATAGGTTGGTGGGTACGTTTGGATGGAGAGACCATAGGGAAAAAAGTTGATTAGAGGTTTTTGTAAAAGGAGAATAAAGGTATAGGCATGTGAACAAAAACTTGATTTTTCAGATATCGTGTAGAAGTATGTGATTTTGTATAAGCTGGAGAAGAATGAAAATAGTCAGCTGAGTAATTACAATAGGAGCACTTAGTATGAAGCCCAATTCTAAGAGTGCAATCATACACATGACTTAAGGCGGAAGTATTGATCAAAATGAGAATGTATAATTTAAAGTAGAATCAGGCTGTTAGACTTAATATCATTTAGGTTGAAAGTTGCACTGAATAAGTTCTCTTGAGAATTGTTCGTCATCAGAATCAGTTGTCTTTCATTTTAATCAAGTAGAATAATATAAGATTAGAGAATACTAGTTAATTATTTTAATCTTCGTGAGCAACATACTCAGCTTAAAGCTGTTCAACTAACCAGTTTAGAGTAAGTTCATATTGGGATATCGTAAGACTGCAGGAATATTAACTATGTTCGGATATAGAAGAGGATCTCTGTAATGTATTTCCAACTACATTAGTATAAGTGAAAAATTGTTTCTATTTGTAGCATTGTAATTACCCAATGAATAGGTAGCTACAGTGGATAAGACTTCAGCCAATATGGGATATGATGAGGTAACCAGAGAGAGACTAGACCAGTACAATTGATGGATAGTGAACAATAGGAATGAGCAGGTGCAAGTGCTATAAAGTAACTTTGTGGCATAGGATTAGAGAGGATAACCTGGGTAGGCCATAGTTAGCCTGCTGGACAGGGTAACCTTTGGAGGGGATATTCTGTAAAGTCAAGTAAACATAGTAAACATTATACGGGTTTCTAGAGCAACATTATATATAGTTATGCAGACTTCCGTAGACAATCAAGACATGAAAGGGGAAAATTACCCTATTTGGGAAACATAGCTACTATACCTTGGGGACTCAGTTACCCTACTGAGGAACCCCAGTTACCTTACCTTTACTGACAAGGTCATCTGGTGACTTAGAGGAAAGTTACTCTATTATTCTAGTACGTTTAGATGTTTACAGAACGGCTTTCTATCGTACAAAATGGACTATTGATGGAGCAGGAGTGGTCTGAACCTTTTGTGAATCTGAGGGGATATTGTTAATACCCCCCTCCTACCTCAGCATTGGTGCAGCACAATAGCATAGTCTGGCTGTGTAGTGGTGTGCTTTCTAGTGAAGCAAAATCCATCAGAACGCTTTCACAGCTATTACCCTAGCAGAAAGAGCTTACCAAATAATAAGAGCGAGGTATAGAGCTTCATAAGATGACCGTATATCAGAACTGAAGCTCCCAAAGTTATGAGCTTCCCAGAGGCATCTGGAAGACGAATTGGAATACCAGATGAGAGCATGTTTCAAGATATGTTTAACAGATTGGAATGATGTTTAGCGAACACTACTGCTCTCATTTTCTAGTTGTGTATGCATTAGCTGCACAATGCTTTGATAGCTGGATATTGGAACTCATCACTCCATATTCCATATTACTATTAGTATGTAGGAATTTGGACCACATATTCATATAGAGTCTATAATGAGAAAGAGATTGAAGACAGTGTAGTGGTGGAGTGAGGACACCCACAGATGGAATAGCAGTTCCGGAGATTCTCTGAGTTGAGCTGGGCAAGATTTCAGGGTCAAACAGTGTTCGTACTTTGTTCTGACAAACTGAATTGTTAAGAAGATACTTCTTAACTAAAGAAATCAAAGTAGCATAAACATGAGTATAAATAGTAGGCCACTCCCCAAGTGGTTGAAGAATCAAGCAAGTAACGAAGAAGAGACTTTAACAATATAACAGGTTAACAAGTGAGTTATATTCTAACGCATTGATATTTGATTAGGCTTGATATCTTTGCGTTTACCAATGATTATTTTATGAGCCTTCCTGACTATTAATTTGTTGTCTCAAATATCTTCAGCCTAGTTAGCTCAGAATCCAACCATGTTAGCTATCCAGTAACAGCAGCACTAGATGTGTCATCGCTATCCATTTGAGCAAAAACTGTTGGCAGGATATCTGAGGGGTATGAGGGTGGCTGCCTCTTGGAGCGCAACCAGGATAACGCCTGAGAACCGCCTACAGGTATCCTTTGACCTTGGGGTAGTTGTAGTGTTAACTGTGGCAGACTTAGGACTGACAGGAGAAGCTGCAAGGCTTCCAGGACAACCATTTCAAAGCTAGTACCAGCCTACCCTTATCAGCAAAAAAACATTGTTCGTTGGGATGT
>Ga0307510_10006837_pt1 | contig 13603 bp, 11 predicted proteins | sample 12_EM_MG_FD_207224 | JGI IMG/M metagenome (GOLD analysis project Ga0307510, IMG submission 207224) | Populus trichocarpa ectomycorrhiza microbial communities from riparian zone in the Pacific Northwest, United States - 12_EM | ecosystem: Host-associated > Plants > Roots > Unclassified | place... | reverse complement strand
GCAAGCGCTGGCTCTAACCCTCCAGCACCTGCTCCGCTTCCGCGACTGCGCAGAGAACATGATAGAACGACGACGCAGGAATGGTGTCGACCAGCGATTTGCCGTCGCTATCGAACTGGTCGTACCAGCCGCCCTTCACAGGATGGCTGAGATAATGCCGTTCGAGCCGCACCAGCGCCGCGCGCGCTTCGTCCGCCGCTCCTGCCTCGCCGGACTCAGCCTGCGCGATCCACGCCTTCGCCAGTTCGGTCTGCGGCCACAGCCGGCGCGTGCCGCGGCGGATGTTGCCGGTGTCATCGCCCTCGTCGATGAGGCAGCCGGTCGCTGCGTCGCGATAGCGCAGCGCGGTCGCCAGCAGCTCGGTGCGGCGCTGGCCGGTCGGGCAGCCCGTGATGCGTTCAAACCCCTTCAGCAGCCAGACCCACTCCGCCTGATGGCCTGGCTCGACGCTGACTGGCTCGATCTTCGACCAGTCCTCCTCGAAATATTCGCCGAGCGCGCGCTTCTGCTTGTCATAGAGATTGGCGAGGAACAGCGCAAACAACTCGCCGGCGCGGTTCTGGAACGACAGATCGTGGGTCGCGTCGAAGCACGCGATCATCGCCTCGAACAGATGCATGTGCGGGTTCTGCCGGCGCGGCAGCGAGACCGGCAGGCCCTCGTGGACGCCGCCATGCGGCGAGCGCAGATGGCCGTCGAGGAAGGCAAGCAGCGCGTCAATCTCGGCGCGGATCTGCGCGTCCTTGTCGAGCGTATAGGCGGTCGCGAGCGCGAACAGGACGAAGGCGTGGTCATAGGCATCGCGCCGCGCATCCAGTACAGAGCCGTCCGGCGTCAGCCGATGAACATAGCCGGGCCGGCCGTCGGGCGCCTTGGCTCTGCTGAGCAGATGCTCCAGCCCCTTCAGCGCGATGGCGCGCCCTTCGGGGTACCAGCCCATCTGCGCCGCCTTGGCGTAGCAGTAGATCTGCCGGGCCTGCACCAGCACGCGCCGCGGCGCGGCCGCATCCGCCGTACCGTCGCGGTGCAGCCGGTCGACGAAGCCGCCCGTGGCGGCGTCCCAGCCGACGGTCGACCACAGCGGCAGCGCCTCCTCGATCATGCGGCGCTTCAGGCGCGCGACGACGTCGGCCGCCTCCCCCGCTGCAATGATGCCTTCGTCCGCCATCGCATCCTCTTCAAGCCGTGCCTATGGCCGTCTGATACCCATGCCAGCGGCGGCGCGCAACGGATGCCAACCCGGAAAGACCAGCCATGACCGTCCATTACGACGCCCTCGAGACGCGCGAGCAAGCCGCGCGCGAGGCCGAGCTGTTCTCCCGCCTTCCGGGCGTGCTGCGCAGCGCGATGGCCGCGCCTGCCTATGCAGAGCGGCTGAAAGGCCTCGACCCGGCCGCCGTGACCTCCCGGGCGGCGCTGGCGGGCTTGCCGGTGCTGCGCAAGTCGGAACTGCCGGCCCTGCACAAGGCCTCGGCGCCCTTCGGCGGCTTCGTGGCGGCGACGCCCGGCTCGTTTGCCCGCCTGTTCACCTCCCCCGGCCCGATCTTCGAGCCGGAAGGGCGGCAGACCGACCCCTGGCGCGGCGCGCGGGCGTTGTTCGCGGCCGGTTTCCGCCCCGATGACGTCGTGCTCAACACCTTCAGCTACCATCTCACCCCCGGCGGCTTCATCTTCGATGCCTCAGCACGTGCACTCGGCTGCGCGGTGATCCCGGCCGGCCCCGGCAACACCGAACAACAATTCGAGCTGATCGAGGCCTATCGGCCCGTCGGCTACAGCGGAACGCCGGACTTCCTGAAGATCCTGCTCGACGCGGCGGCGGCCTCGGGGCGCGACGTCTCCTCGATCAAGCGCGCGCTCGTCTCGGGCGCGGCTTTCCCACCCTCGCTCCAGGCCGAGATCAAGGCGCGCGGCATCGATGCCTACCAGGCCTTCGGCACCGCCGATCTCGGCCTGATCGCCTTCGAGACCGCGGCGCGCGACGGCATGGTCGTGAACGAGGATTTGATCATGGAGATCGTCAAGCCCGGCACCGGCGATCCCGTGGCGGCGGGCGACGTCGGAGAGATCGTCGTCACCTCGCTCGACCCGCATCATCCCTGGATCCGCCTCGCGCTCGGCGACCTCACAGCAGTTCTGCCGGGGCCGAGCAAATGCGGTCGCACCAATATGCGCATCAAGGGCTGGATGGGCCGCGCCGACCAGACCACCAAGGTCAAGGGCATGTTCGTCCGTCCCGAGCAGATCGCGGAGATCGCCAAGCGCCATTCCGCGCTCGGAAGATTGCGCCTCATCGTCAGCCGGCGGGGCGAGACCGACGCAATGACGCTGCGCGCGGAAACGGCCGCCGCGAGTGATGCCTTGCAGGAGGAAGTCGCCGGTACCTTGCGCGCGGTGACGAAACTCGGCGGCAATGTCGAGCTCGTCAGCCCGGGCGCGCTGCCGAACGACGGCAAGGTGATCGCGGACGAGCGATAAAGACCGAGGCGACGCGGCTATTTCGTACCGATCGCCGCCCACGACATCTGATTGACCCATTCCAGCTGCACGTTCTTCAGCCCGGCCTCTTCCATCAGGCTCTGGACCGTCTCGCGGCGCCAGTAATGCGCGATGCGCGGCAGCATCTGGTCGAACACGATCGAGCGGATGTGCCGGAACGAGAACGTCCGCAACAGGTCGAAATAGGCGAGACGTCCGACGCCGAGGCGGAGCAGCAGCCAGAGCACCGCGGTCGGATACAGCGAGAGATGGTGCACGAGGCCGATCGGCAGGCGCGAGAACAGCGCCTTGCGCAGCGGATCGGCGAAGCGGACGATCCACTCGTTGTTCTCGTAGCCATAGACCCAGATCATGACGCGCCCGCCGGGCTTTGCCGCCTTCACCATCTGCTTGAGCGCAAGCTCCGGGCTCTCGAGGTGATGAATGACGCCGATCGAGAATGCGATGTCGAAGCGGTCCGTAAAGCCGATGTCGAACGCACTCTGCTTCAGCACGGTTGCGTTGGGATAGGGCGCGAGGTTGTGGCGCGCGACCGCGAGCGAGCCGTCATCGACGTCGATCGCGGTGGCTTCGCGCGCGCCGTATTTCAGCGGCCACAGCGAATTGCGCCCGGTGCCGCAGCCGACATCGAGCGTGCTCGCGCCCTTCCAGTCGTCCGGTCCGAGGAACGGCGTCCACTTGCGGAACTGGGTCTCGTAGTCGGCGCGGATCTCGTTGTAATGACTCCATTCGTAGCCGAAGCGCTCGGACGAGCCGGTCGGCTTGCTCATGCCGGTGCTATTCTCGCTCATCAGAATCTTCCGGTTGGGGCGACGTGCGCCTTCAGCCGCGCGAGGCTGTCGCGGATTGCGGGCGGCAATACCCTGACGACGCGCTTGCGCAGGCGGAACCAGGGCGGCGACACATCGGCGATCGCCACGCCCTCCGGCACGCGCGTCGCTCGGATCGCCGGATCGAGCGCGGCCTGATGCTCGCGGCGGACATAGAGGACAATGTTGTAGCGATACCAGTACGAGATGCGGTGATCGCTCACCACCCGCGGCCGGACGAAATCGTAGGCGTCGAACCCATGCCGCGCCAGATGCTCCCGCCAGAAATCAAGCGGCTGTTCGTTGACGTGATATTCGCCGCCCTGCCCCGGCACCGCCGCGGAGAACAGCAGATATTTGTCCGCATGCTTCACCAGGTTCTGCACGAACTGGCCGGCGAACTGCGCCTCGATATGCTCGGCGACCTCGAGCGATTGCACCAGATCAAAGCGGCGGGACAGCTCGAGCGGACGCGACAGGTCCGCCGGCGTGAACAGCTCGCGCGGAATCTCCAGATCGTCCTGATTGACATAGTCGCCGTCGACGCCCCTGATGTCGGCCACGCCCGCGGCGCGCCAGACGCTGAGCCAGCCGCCGCCGGCACAGCCGATGTCGGCCACGCTCGCAATCGGCAACGCGCGGAGCAGCAGCGGAATGATCTCCGAGGCGGCATAGTGCGACGACACGGATGCGTAATCCATGAACTTCTCGTCGTACTGGCGCTGCGCCGCTTTCTCCGTCATGCGCCGACGACCTTCAGATAAGCCACGTCGTGCATCGGCCCGTTCAACACCCGCGTCCGCGCGACACCGGCGGCGCGCGATACGGTCGCGACGAGATCCTCGAGCTTGCGCGGGAACCGGCCGCGATCCATACGGAAGAACATCTCCTTGGCGCGGTCGCGCGGATTGACCGGCAGGATGGCATCGATGATATGAAAGGCCCCGCCCGGCCTGACCACGCGTAGCGCCTCCAGCGCCATCGCCTGGAGCTGCTCGCCGTCGAGATGATGCGTGGTCGCAACCGAGATGACCTGGTCGAACGAAGCGTCCGGGAAGGAGAGTTTCGTCGCGTCCATCGCGATGAACTCGCCGCCGGAGCGAATTCGCTTTGCCGAGGCGATGTAATCCGGATTGATGTCGATGCCCACGTAATTTCCGGGAATGAGTTTCCGCGTCGCGCCGGTGCCACAGCCGAGATCGAGCACCTTGGTCTCGGCGCTGATCGGCACTTCCTCCACGAGCAACTGCGTATAGCGGCGCACGGTCGGCTGGCCGATGAACTGGTTGAGATCGTAGACGGCGGGCAACTCCAGAACCCGCTCCAGCGCTTTCCGCAACATCCGGTCCTATCCCGTGGCTACAGGGCGGCGAAAGGCCTGGAGGCCGAGCCAGACCCACAGGGCGATGGCATGGTTCGAACGCCTGTTGCGGTGTTGTTGCCACAAATCGGCGACCTCGGCGAGGTCAATGCCGGCGATTTTCTCCAGCGGAATGCGCTGCGGAATCTCCCGGAGCCAGGCCGCGAGCGGGATGCCGAACCCCTTCTTGGGCCTGGACACCAGATCGGCCGGCACCTTCCGCGCCAGCACCTTCTTCAACAGGTATTTTCCGACACCGTTGCGGTATTTGAACGCGGTCGGCAGGCGCGCGCTGAAATCGACGAGGTCGTTGTCGAGGAAGATCGCGCGGGTCTCGAGCGAATTCATCATCGCGGCCCGGTCGACCTTGGTCAAAATGCCGTCCTGGAGATAGAACTGGGTGTAGAATTCCAGTGTCTTCTCGACGAGACCGAGGCCGGGAGACGCGTTCCATAGCGCCAACGCCTCCTCGTAGAGCTCTTCGGTGTGAACCTCCTCGCCGAACAGCCGCGCGATCTCCGGCGGCGCAAGCGGGCCGAGCCAGGTCGGGTTCCACAATTCGGGCCCGTAGGACAGTCCGGCCAGCGTCCGCTTGAGCTTGAAATCCAGGCTCATGTTCCGCGTGGATACCGGCAGCCGTCCGGCCACGCCGCGGATGATGTTGTGCAGCACGTTGGGAACGCTGCTGTTATAGATCGACGCAGGGCGCAACGCGTGGAACGGATCGTACCCGGCAAAGAGTTCGTCGGCGCCGTCACCAGACAGTGCCACGGTCACCTTTCGTCGCGCGAATTCGCACAACAGATAGGTCGGCAACAGTGAGGAATCGCCGAGCGGTTCGCCGACCTTGTCGAGCAGGGCCGGAATGATGTCGCGCGCCTGCGTCAGATCGAGCTTCTGCTCGTGATGCAGGGACTCGAAGATCTTCGCCACCCGGCTCGCATGGCCGGACTCGTCGAACGAACGCTCGTTGAAGCCGATTGTGAACGTCTCGAGCCGGCCGCGGCCGACGATGTCGGTTGCTGCAGCGAGTACCGCGCTGGAATCGACGCCGCCGCTCAGGAAGACGCCGAGCGGCACGTCGCTGATCAGGCGGCGGCGCACCGCCTGTGTGATGAGATGATCGAGCTCGTCGACGAGATCGTCTTCCTTGCGCGAGGACATCGCCTCGTCGGGCGCGAGCGAAAACTGCCAGTATCGCCGTGTGGTGACGTTGCCCGAGCGAAGATCGAAGCACAGCCAGGAGCCGCCGGGCAGCTTCGTCGCATGGCGATAGGGCGTTCGCGGCGCCGGGAAGAAACCGTAGGCGAACAACTTTTGCAGGGAGCGGACGTCGAGCGAGGCGTCGAAGCCCGGATGGCTCGCGAGCGAGCGCAGCTCACTGGAGAATGCGAAGAAATCAGCACCCTTGGCATAGAAAAGCGGCTTCTCGCCGAACCGGTCGCGCGCCAGGAACAGCTGGGCCTTCTCGCTGTCCCAGATCGCGAAGGCGAACATTCCGTTCAGCCGCCGCGGCAAATCGTGCCCCCACTCCTCGTAGCCGTGCACGAGGACCTCGGTGTCGGAATGATCGGAGGCGAAGCGGTGGCCGCACCGGATCAGCTCGGCGCGAAGCTCGACGTGATTGTAGATCTCGCCGTTGTAGGTGACCGCGATCGTCCCGGTCTCGTTCCACATCGGCTGGGCGCCGCCGCCGATGTCGATAATGGCGAGCCGCCGGTGCCCGAGGAAAACGCGATGGGTCTCGTCGGCGTGGTAGCCGAACCCATCGGGCCCGCGATGCGCAAGCGCATCCGTCATCGCGCGGATGTCGCCGATGTCCCCCGCACCGCAGAATCCGGCTATGCCGCACATCTCGTCAAATATCCCGTTGACCGGTGCTTGTGGCCGCCCCGCCCCGGAAATTGATCAGCTCACGCACGAGATAGGCGCGGGCCCCTTGCGATTCGTAGTAGGTTCGCACCAGCATCTCGGCGACGAGGCCGAGCAGGATGCTGATGATGCCGACCAGGAACAGCAGCGCCGCGAGCAGTGGCAGCGGCGTCTGTATCAGCGAGATATGGGCAGCGAAGCGCAGCAAGATGGCGAGCGCGATGGTCGCGAACGACGCGATGATCGAGATCAGCCCGAAGCCGCCGAACAGATAGATCGGCTTGGCGAAATAGCGCCGCAGGAACATCACCACGAGAAGATCGAGCACGACCTTGAAGATGCGCTCCAGGCCGTAATTCGACGCACCGAACTGCCGGGCATGATGCGCGACGGGAAGCTCGGTGATGCGTGCGCCCTGCCACTCCGCATAAATCGGAATGAAGCGGTGCATCTCGCCGTAGAGACGAACGCCGCTCACCATGCTGCGGCGGTAGACTTTCAGCGTGCAGCCGTAATCATGCAGCTTCACGCCCGAGACGCGCGAGATGAAGCGATTGGCGACCCGGCTGACCCAGTTGCGCTTGATCTCGGAATCCTTGCGCTCCTTGCGCCAGCCGGAGACGACGTCAAAGCCCTCGTCGAGCTTGGCCAGCAGCCGCGGAATGTCGGTGGGATCGTTCTGCAGGTCGGCGTCGATCATCACCACGATGTCGTTCGAGGCATGATCGATGCCCGCCATCAGCGCGGCGGTCTGGCCGTAATTCCTGCGGAAGTCGACGACCTTGATCTCGGGATGCGCCTGCGACAGCGAACGCAGCAGCGCCAGCGAGCCATCATGGCTGCCGTCATTGACGAGCACGATCTCGAAGCGGTTGGGCAATCCACGCAGAACAGCCATCAGCTTCTCCACCAGGATGGGGAGCGACTGCTCTTCGTTGTAAACGGGCACGATGACGGAAAGGCCCGGCGGAGTCTGGTCAGTCATGGCCCATCGCGTCCATCCGATTTCCGACGCACGGCAAGATGCACACAAGCCGCTCAGCGGCGCGCATGAAGGCCGCGGCAGCGACCTCAATTCCTGGAGAAATACGCGTCAAAGCCTTTGCCTCCAAGATACGCGTCCCTGAGCATCAGATAGTACCACGGAGTTTCCGTAATGGAGAACGAGGCCTCGCTCGGCCCATAATGCTGCTGGCGCACCTGCTGGTCGTAGGCCCGGGATTCGGCGACCAGGGCCGCCTCCGGGATCCACGGCCGCAGCCACAAGATCCCCGCAAGGACGAGCATGAGGCAGGACAACCCCACCATGGCCTCGCGAGTTGCGGTCGCGCGCCTCTTGAGTACCCAGGGCCAGGCCGCGTAGATCAGACCGGTGAACACGGGCAGCTGGAACAGGCCAATGTAACGCGGATAAAGCTCCGACCAGAGATAGCCCACGCGATAGACCTGGTCGTGCCGCGAAAGGACATAGCAGAGGATCACGACGGCAACCCAGCCGATCAGGATCACGACCGTGTCCGAAACCGTAAGCGACAGGCGCTCGAACCAGCGCACCCGCAGGCGATCGATCGTCGACCACGCCGACACCACCGCTTGCCGAATTCGCGGGATTGCAAAAGCCAGAACTGCGATCCCGATCAGCGCGGCGACGACGATGGCGGCCGTCACCCAGGAATATCCCATGATCGAGAACATGCGCTCACGCAGCGCCGTCAGGACCACAGTGGCGAGGATCGGCACGAAGCAGGCCGGACGAAGCAGCGCCTTCGGCTGACGGACGAGATCGCACGCGATCATCACACCGAGCAGGATCGGCGCCTCGCTCTGGTGAATGAAGCTGACGGCAATCGGCGCCCAATAGGCCAGCCCGCCGCGCCCCGACCACCGCAGCGCAAATGCGGCGAAGGTGATCATGGCGCAGAGACAGCGGGGAAAAATGGAGAACGGCGAGAACGCGCCGGTGGGATTGATCCACGTGTGGAGGCCGAGTGCGAATGTCCGGTGCAGGCTGACGATCGGCGCGGGCGGCGCGGGCGTCTGCTGGTACAGCGACCAGGATATGTTCGGCGTCGGCACGACCCAGTAGAACAGCGCGGCCAGCGCGATGGCCCCGAACAGCGGCAGCACCATCGAGCCCCTGGCTGTCCAGAATACGATCGCGAAGCACAGGGCGGCGACGAGCGCGCCGGACAGCATGACGCCCCATCGCATCGCATGAAACAGAAATTCGGGGAAATCCCTTGCAGGATCGGTCAGGCCGAGCGAGCTTTGCACCTTGCCCGCAGCGTACATCGAGAGCGATGTGAGCAGATAGTTGTTGCAATAGGCCGCGCGCATCTTCGCGCGATAGACATAGTGCTCGTGGGCCGACGCCGCGACGAGATAGTCGACGAGCTTGTCCTGCGGATCGTGCGACGCCTGCCCGCCATATTCGACGCCGCAGAGATACACATACAGGATATCCTTGTCGAACCGGAGGCCGGCATCGCTGACCCGTCCGAAAATCCCGGTCCAGACCGCCAGGGACAACAACAATGCGATCAGGGAAGCGAGTGTGAATCGCCGCGTCGAAGCCACTGCATCTTCCGTCATCGTCCGCGCCGATAGCCCTCTCGCCCAAGTTGCGGCCGGGACATTATCGACGCTCCCCCGGACATTCAACAGACATTCTTCGACACAAAACGCGCCCAGGAACCCGTCTCGAACGCGCATATCGCTCGATGCGACGCATCGTCACGCAAACCTCAATCGATCACGGTGCCGCACGACCTCGGCAGGCCAGATGCGCCGGTGCGCGGGACGCGATTCGCCGTCCTCGCACCCTCACCACCGGAGGCCCGACGCAGCCCCCGAGATCGTCGGCCCGCGTGAGGATCGCGCCGCTGCCATAGTCCTCGTTGGGCAAACGCGCTAGGTTGTTCCCGGCAGGTCGCGATGCTAAGCCCCGCGCAACCCGATGGGCAGATCAGGATGGAACTCACGACAAGGCTCGGCTATCGCGCCGAAATCGACGGCCTGCGTGCGATCGCAGTTCTTTCCGTCCTTGCCTTCCATTACGGCGCGCCGCTTCCCGGTGGTTTTACGGGTGTCGACGTCTTCTTCGTCATCAGCGGATTCCTGATCACACAAATCCTGGCCGCCGAAATCACCGCCGGCACCTTCTCCGTGCTCAGCTTCTACGACCGGCGGATGCGGCGCATTCTGCCGGCGCTCCTGACCATGCTGGCGCTGGTGCTGCTCGCCGGCCGGTTCCTGCTGATGCCGGGCGATTACGCGACGCTCGCAACGAGCACCGCCGGCGCTGCGTTCGGCGTGTCCAATTTCTACTTCCTCAACCACACCGGCTACTTCGACCGCGCCGCGGATTTCCAGCCGCTGCTGCACACCTGGTCGCTTGCCGTCGAGGAGCAGTTCTACGTGGTGTGGCCTCTGTTGCTGCTCGGCCTGACCAAAATCGGCTCGAGATTCGCGCTCGCCGCAACGCTTGCCCTCGTCGTCGCGATCGGCTGTGCCGCCAGCATCGCCTATTTCGGCATCGAGCCAAAAAGCGCATTCTACATGGCACTTCCGAGGGCCTGGGAGCTTGGGCTCGGTGCGCTCCTGGCGTTTCTGCCTGCGCTTCCGCGCCGCATTGGCGAGCTGGCCACCGTGGCCGGCCTCGTGCTCGTGGCTACCGGATTCTATGTCATCTCGCCGGAGCATTTTCCCGGCGCCCCCGCGCTGCTGCCCTGCCTCGGCGCCGCCCTGGTGATCTGGCCGTGCGCGCGGCCGACCCTTTCGGGACGCCTGCTCGGCCTGCTCGCACCGATCGGTCTGATCTCCTACAGCCTGTATCTCTGGCACTGGCCGATCTGGGTGTTGTTCCGCGCCTATATCGGCAACCGCATGCCGGATCACACCCAGGCGATCGTCATCGCGGCCGCTTCGATCATCATATCGGCGGCCTCTTATCGTTATGTCGAGCAGCCCTTCCGCAAGCGGCGCTGGAGCGCGCCCCGGACGGTCGCAACCGGCTTTGCCGGCATCATGACGCTGTTCTGCGCGGCGATGTATGTCGAGAGCTCCGACGGATTGCCGCAGCGGATTCCGCCGGCCGGTCTCGCCATGCGCAGCCTCGCCGTGATGTGGGACTGGCCCTGCAAGGAAGTGACGATCGACACCATTCCCGGCGGCTATTGCGTATTCGGCGCGCCCTGGAAAACGGCGAAGCGCAAGACGTTGATCTGGGGTGACAGTCACGCGCAGCATTTTGCGCCTGTTATCGATGCCATCAATGGCGACAGCGAGCGGTCCCTCCTGGTCTATGCCGGCTGCTCGGCGGCGCTTGGCAACGGCCACGACATTTTCCCCGTCGGCGCCCCACAATATCCGGACTATTGCCGGCGCCTTCATGCCAATGCCATGAAGCTGCTCCGGGAGGACGCCGCGATCGATCAGGTGATCCTCACCTCCAGCTGGATCGAATTGCCGGCCCGGATGGACGGCAAGGACGACCCCGTGGCCGGCGTGGAAGCGATGCGCGGTGCGCTGGCGAAGATCATTAGCGAGGCGGCGATTCCGGAGCGACGCTTCATCCTGGTCGGTACCGTGCCCGAGCTTCCTCTCAACACCGTCGAATGCGCTCATCAGCTCCATTCGACGCTGTGGCGGGCGCCCTGCTCGGCGACGATCCAGCAGGCCGACGAGCGTCTGATCCGAAAGAAGACGGACGCCATCGACGCCATGTTCGTTGAGATCGCCGGCACCGTCCCGAGCGTCGCGGCCGTGATTCCGGCGGAGCGGCTGTGCCACAACGACACCTGCGACGTCACTTTGGACGGCGAGTTTCTCTGGCGGGACAAGGGCCATATCCGCCGCAATCTGAACCTTCAGACACGGCGCGACTTTGCCGAGAAGATCGGATTAACCGCGGCGCTGGCAGACGGCCGCCGTGACGCGGCCGCTCAGCCTGGAGCCGCCGGCGTCCAGACCAGATAATTTCGCTACGAATGTGCGGCGGTGACGAGGCCCGACGAGAACCGCCTGAACGCGATCGGCTTGCGGTGATTGACGACGCGGTCCCATTCGCAGGCGAGCGTGAACGGCCCCTCGCCCCGGGCATCGAAATCGACCCGTGCGGCACCGTGCGGATTGAGCTTGACGGCGTGCGCGAAGGAATTCGACGGCCCCGTCAGCATCAGGTTCGCGTTGGCAGTGACCTGGCTGGAATTCATGATGAAATAGCTGATGCCGGTCAGGTTGCGGTCGCCTTCGACCAGCGCCGAGCTGCGCACGAATTTGGATTTCAGCGGCGGAAACTGATCCATGTATTTATGCGAATGCGTGATCTGCGGCGCACCGCGTTCGCTGCGCGGCATGAAGATGGTCATGAACTGCGGTGACGTCATCCCGAGAAATTCGATTCCCGAGGGCGAGCTGTAATGGCAGGTGACCGAGAACATGCCATGCTCGTCCGGCTCGCGGCCGAGCAGCTCGGAGATCGGCTTCTGAAGCGTCTCGAAATGCTTCACCCGGTGCTTGCGAAATGCAACGAGGCCGCCATTCCGGTCGAACGCCTTGATACCGTAGATGATGTCGATGTTGGTGTCGGGCGCGAGAAAGCTCAGATGATGCGGAATGCTGATGACGGTGTCGAAAGCGCCATCGTGCCGGTACAGCTGCACCATGTTCTGGCGGATCGGCGATCCGAATACGGCCGGATGCTTCTTCTTCAGCTTCATATGGGCCGCATCGACCATGCGGCCGGCGCGCGCCAGAGCCCTCGGAATCAAGCTCGTCATATCTTCAGATCTCCAAAGGCGGCCTTCTGAAAGCGCGATCTCAGAGCGGGATTGAACGGCGCCTCGGTGAAATAGATCGGTGGCAGCGAATGCTCGATGCCGAGAGCACCACTGGAGAGATTGCGGAACACGGTGAACACCGCGAACTGGCTCGCGCCGCCGCGAATGCGCAACGACAATCCCTGCTCCGGCGCCACGCCGTTCTGACGCGCGAGCTCGCCGATCGGAAGCAGGCAGGTCGTATTGATGTCAGGCCCGATCTCGGCCACGGCCATGACCTCCGCGGCGAGATTTCTGATCTCGACCTGGAGCTTGTTCGGCCGCAGCGACTCTTCGCCTTCGCTGGAGAGATTGGCGAGAACAACATAGGTTTCGCAATTCGGCATCAGGACGTTGTAGTGGGCCTGGTGCAGGATCGGCGCGAACTTGAAACCGGGATCGCGGAGCGGCACCATTCCCGTCAGAACGGCCATCTGCTGATCGTCGTTGCGAAAGGAGATTTCGCCTTCGAAATCGGAAAGCCCCTCGCCTATCAACTCGACCGTGTTGATCTCGTCGGCAGTGGCGGCAAGGTCCGGCGCCCATTGCGACCGCCACATCCTTGCGGCGCGATCCGGCTTGAACTCCGCAACTGCGGCAAGCGCGCCACCCTGAAAAGTCCTGATCCTGATCAGGTCAAGCTGCGTGTTTATCACGAAGCCCGCCTCTTGTCCGAGCGCGGCAAGCGACGGGATCAGCAATCTTCGTTGCGCCACGCGGAGGTCCCTAAGTTGATCAAGAAACAGCAGAAAACTAGCCCGCAACCATTCCGCGTACAACCCCCAATTCGTCGCGTCACCGGCTCGTCACAGGGCATCCCTGGATGGCGTCGGCGAAGGCTCCTAGCTCGATTTCGACAGTCGATAGTTGCCCAGATACAACACGTCCAGACCTGAGCAGAAATAGGTGTGCAGCGCTTCCAGCGGCGCGTTCACGGTCGGCTGCTCGTTGATGTTGAGGCTGGTGTTGATCAGGACCGGCAACGAGGTCGCTTTCGCGAACTCGCCGATCAGGCGGCTGTAGAGCGGGTTACTGTCCGCATGGACGCTCTGGATGCGCGCGGTGTTGTCGACATGGACCACCGCCGGCATGGTCTCGGCGACTTTCTGGTTGACCGGGAACGTCACCACCATGAAGGGCGCGTCGAACGTGTCCTCGAAATACTCGTCCTGGCGCTCGTACAGCACCGACGGGCAGAACGGACGGAATTCCTCGCGATACTTGATCGTGAGATTGATGCGGTC
>Ga0307510_10006836_pt1 | contig 13603 bp, 23 predicted proteins | sample 12_EM_MG_FD_207224 | JGI IMG/M metagenome (GOLD analysis project Ga0307510, IMG submission 207224) | Populus trichocarpa ectomycorrhiza microbial communities from riparian zone in the Pacific Northwest, United States - 12_EM | ecosystem: Host-associated > Plants > Roots > Unclassified | place... | reverse complement strand
GCCTCTAAGAGCGCCTCGCGAAGATACTGGATATGTCCATCATCAACTAGCGATAACAATAGCAAAACAAATGAAGAAATGAGCGTATAACAAAGAAATGGACTGTACAGACCGATGTCCATGAGTGAGAGTAGCTGCCGGGAGCAACCAGAGTTGTTCGCGTGACATTTGTGTGACCAGTTCGGTGACCCGAGTCACGAGGGCGAAGTGAAAGTGAAACCCACTTGAAAGTTCTTTCTGAAGCCATATCTCGAGACTCGTCCAGGTTACTGTATTCCCAATGGCTGCACTGCAAGCGGCAAAAAAATACGCAACCCTCCCACCGACCGTGCGCACGCTCGCGTCAGGCGTGCCGGCCGCTCCCTCCCTTAATTTATCTGCACGAACTCCCGATACCCACCATCATGGTCACGCAGGCAGCCGTTCTGATCTTCCTCCCAAATGGGCCGGCGGGTACCAGCTCGCGTCGGGTAGTTTGATCAACAAGTCCTTCACGACTGGTACGCCTGCTCCATCCCGAGATGTGTCTCCTCATCCCTAACACGTAACCAAAAAAAAACCGTACATGACACAACCCACAACCTACCTCCGTGCATTGGTCTGTCAAACCGCCTCTTCGACACAAACTGTGCGAAATGAACCTCCAGTCCCCGCGAGCGGAGCATCCACCCATCAACGCACGATGCACACGTCGGCGCCTCGCCGCGACGCACCCGAAGTTCCCGACCTAAGCGCATACCAAACCCCCTCGGCCTCCGGGAACCGCGCGCTGTCCTACTTCATGATAGGCTCCATGGGCGTGCTGTCGGCCTCGGTGGCCAAGTCGTCCGTGGCCGAGTTCCTGGGGACGATGTCCGCGTCTGCGGACGTGCTGGCGCTGGCCAAGGTCGAGGTGGAGCTCGCGGGCATACCGGAGGGCAAGAACGCGATCATCAAGTGGCGCGGCAAGCCCGTGTTCATTCGGCACCGCACGCAGGGAGAGATCGACGAGGCGCGCCAGGTCGACTGGAAGGGCCTTCGCGATCCCCAGGCCGACGACGCTCGCGTCAAGAAACCCGAGTGGCTCGTCATGCTCGGCGTGTGCACCCACTTGGGTTGCGTGCCCATTGGCGAATCGGGCGATTACGGAGGATGGTGGGGTCGTCGTGCTCTCGTCACATGAATTCGCTCACCGTTTCTCTGCTGCAGGTTCTGCCCGTGCCATGGTTCCCATTACGATATTTGTGCGTGTTTGAATAGTTTGGGAACGGAAACTCCCATCACTAACGCATTACCAGCTGGCCGTATCCGCAAGGGTCCTGCTCCCGTAAGTACACTATTCCCGTTCGCTTTGCATATGTTTATTCTTCATTTCTTTCTAGCTCAACCTCGAAGTTCCCGTACACGATTTCAATGAGGCGGAAGGAAAGCTTATTATCGGCTAGGTGTCCCGTCCCGTCACGGAATTCCTGTTCCAAGTAGTACAATGCGTAATTGGTACCCTGAAATCATAGACCTTCTCACATCCACGGACACCCATTTTCTGGGTGCAAATTTTACTCAAGGACGACAGGAAAACCTCAAAGGGGTAATATATGATAAACCACTAACATGGGTTACATGGGTGTGAAGTAGAGATATGCGGATCCATGTGCGAGAGCAGGCATTGCTAATAGTAACATTGATGGGACAGACTATTAGTTGTCAGCCGGTAAAGTAGGGGTAGAAAGATTAAAGGGCAAAAGGCTTATAACCCTCATGACGTTGCCACTAGCCACTAGACGGAGGGAGGTAGAAGCTAAAACGCTGGTGTGTCAACGCCGCAGGCGAGAGCCGAAACCGTGCCAGCACTGTCATGACCCTGTGAAACATCAAACCCTCTCACCAAACAACGCTCTCGAGCGTTGTCGCTTCCTCATTCCAATCCACATCCAACCATGGATGGTTGGCCATTTCTCCTGCACTGGCACGTTCACGCATATTAAGGGCAAGCATCGGCTCCAAAAATGAGCAAAAGGCATCCGCGTCGGCTGGTTCGAAGAGATACTTCTCACGCATGACGCGATTGAGAGGCCATGGTTTGAGGTGTTTGATGTAGCGCAGTGCCCCTGAATGATCAAAGAGCTCACGGCTATATCGTCCCCCTTGCTTGATTGATGGAGGAAGGTCGCCCAACAACTCGATGATCTGGGCCAGATGGTCGTCATCTTTAGAAAAGACCTGGCCCTGCGATTGTGGCTCGAATAGATACTCCGCGGTCAATAGCTCGAACATCTAAGTTAGGCCTGGTCAGCGGGTAGCAAATGTACCTCAGGGCTTGGACGCACCACGCATGCGACGCTCCAAATATCGACCTTGCAGTCCCAGTCGCTCCGCCCAATAATGGCTTCTGGTGAGCGATACTGCCGCGTCTGAATATCCTCCGTAAAGTGTCTCTTGGAGGGTGTCGCGTTCCCAAGATCTGCAATCTTGACAAGGACGGGGCGGAAAGGGGGCGGGTTTAGAGACGGGGAACTATCGGATGATGACGAAGAGGAAGAAAGCGGAGATGAGGGGGATTCGGAAGAACGCGAAGAAGAGAAGGAACCGTTCCGAGAAGGTTTAGAGTCATGGGGGTAAGAAGGTGCTGTCTGCGTCAGCAACGAAGGTCTTGGGGGCATGACGCGGGCAGATGAGCCATCGTGTGGCTCGATATGGAGAACACTATTCGTTCCTGTTGGGCGCTCCGGTGACGTCAACTTCAACTTGGACATCGCGCTGCCTAGGCTAGTCGCCGGAGAGGAGAGAGAGGAGCTTGGGCGTAGCAAAGAATCGGTGTAACTACCCAAACTGGCACTAGAACCAAAACGGGAATGAATGCGGCAGTGATCGGGAGGGGTAGATAGAGGCTGTGACTCCACAATGTGAACCGAGCGGCTCGGAACCGAGACTGCATGCGACGTGAGGGCAGCCACGCGGCGACTTCGGGGATTGGGAGGGATGGGAAGCTTATGCATTTGGGGTGGAGGAGAAGTAGAAAGCTGAGCAGTGATGTGGGACTCGATGTCGGGTAGGCACATCACTAGATGAGACAACGCGGTTAAACTCGAGTCTGGTGCAAAGCGGCAACGTGTGACTAACTAATATTCTCTGGCTTGATGTCCGTGTGCACGAGGCCGCATTCGTCGTGTAGATACTGCAAGCCAAGGAGGACTTGCTTGGCTATGCTTTTGACGACGCAAGGGGGAACACCTTTCCTGCGATTCTTCTCAATGAGAGAGAGTAGGTTCGCGCCGAGAGGCTCAAAGGTGATACATATGTGGTTCGTGGAAGAGAGCGTATGGGTGAAAGAATCAAGAAAAGAGACCACATAGGCCCTCCCTGGATGGGACGGGGATGCGTTGGTTATTTGGCGTAGCAGTTTTATTTCATCCCGAGCTGTGTCTGAGTATCTTCCGGCGGACTTGATGATCTTTAATGCCGAATGACGCTTCTTCCTGTGCGGCAAGTTGAAGTAATCGCGAACGGAGAGAGTAAGGGGGTGAAATGACGTACAGAGAGTCCTTGACGAGCCATACGGTGGAAAAGTGGCCCCAACTAGAGGAAATTGAGACGGGCCGACGCCGACGACGAAAAAGGGGAAAGAGAGCGCACCCGAGTTTCCTAATGATGGTATATCTTCCATCTTTGAACGCGTCGCCTACTTTAACCTGGAGATAACCGCCGTAGTTGTAGTCTGCAGGTGATTCCTCGTCCTTCGGGGACATTGAGGAGATGAGAAGAGGATGGAGTGGAACGGGCAAGTGCAGAACGATTTAGGTGAGGCAGAAAAGATAAGAAACCGCACCAGATCACGTGATTCAGCCCGGTTACTGGGTTACTGGTATTCGATCGGTCGTCCGTTATCGTTTGGTATCATGTCTGCACTCTCACGCCCGTCTAACCTTCTCATCACGCCAACAGCACCCTTTATCGGTGCTGTCAAAGACGAATGGCAGCTGTTCAGGTTTGTTTTCACCCCGTTTTCACCCCTCTCCAATTTTAACTCTTCCCCGCGACATAGCGACCGCACAGAAGATTATACCCTCGGTCCGCGCATCGGATTTGGCTCATCTTCTATCGTCTACTACGCAACATACCATCCAAAGGATTCCCAAGGCACGCCTATACCATGTGCCCTCAAGGTTCTGGACCTCGACAAACTTCCTCAAGGGTCGTTGCGCCTTCTTCGGCGGGAGACCCAATTAATGTCCCTTTCGAAGCATCCAAACGTCCTTCGCGTACGAGGAAGCTGGTTGGATGGTCATAAATTACACATCGCTCTCCGCCTAATGAACGCAGGAAGTGCCGCCGATGTCATGCATTATGCATGGCCCGGAGGAATGGAGGAGGAAGTTGTACGTTGCATCCTCAGGCAAGCCCTTGAGGGCCTCAAGCAAGCTTATTCACCTCTCCCATCTCGTTCTTCTTCTGAACTTGTCCCTCCCCTATTCATAGTTATCTGCACATCAACGGTTTTATTCACCGGGATATCAAAGCCGCAAATCTCCTCATCGACGATGACGGGACCGTACTCCTCGGTGACCTTGGGGTCGCCGCCCCATTGAATGACGAGGACTACAACCACAACCACAACCACAACCATGTGAACGAGTACTCGATGGCTTTCCGGGCCGTTATCTTTGACTCGGATGTCAAGCCCGCGCCACGACTCTCCAAGGTTGGCAAGCGGCGTTCTTTCGTTGGCACGGTTGGTTCATTCCCTTGGAAATCTGGAGTATCACAGGACCCTTAGCACCTCTCTCAGCCATGCTGGATGGCTCCGGAACTCATTTCCGGCATCCAATACGATTCGAGCGCCGACATCTGGTCCTTTGGCATCACAGCCCTCGAGTTGGCACAGGGTCGTGCCCCTCGATCACGAGAATCTTCTCGGACCCTCCTTTCTCACATGTGAGTGAATATTCCGCGTTTCCATCAACTTTGCTACCCTCACGTGGTTCAACTCCTTGGCCATCTTCTACCAAATCTGGGGTGAACTATCCACTTTTTTGAGCTTAATCTGATCGTCGTTTGCTGACAGCGTGGAAGCCGCGCCACCTACCCTCGATCGCGATGGCGGCGTGCACAAATACTCTCGAGCGTTCAAGGAAATCGTGGAGCGTTGCCTGGTGAAGGACCCTTCCCTCAGGTTCACACCTTCCCTCTTCCTGCAGGTCAGGCACTGACAACGCGTTGCGTAGGCCAACAGCCGCGCAGCTCCTCCAGACCCCGTTTTTCAAAAACGCCAAGAAAGGATCTTACCTCGTCGGAACGATACTCCGTATGCACATGCTTGCTTTTTCTTCTCACCCTTTTTCTTCTGATTGGCCGCCTGCAGGTAATCTACCCCCGCTGGCGCAGCGTCTTGAACGCCTTAAGCAACCCTCACTCCTACCACACGGCACGATCGACTCTTGGGATTTTCCGACAACCTTACTGATCCCTTCACCGACCCAATCGATATTCCATCGCTCTCACCTGATGAATCGTGACGGCCCGGAAGGCATAGACGAGCAGGACGAGAAAGAGAATGTACAGGAAGGGCAAACAGGCGCCGCCACTCCGGGTGACAGCGGGGGCTTGGGTCTCGGCTCAAAGTCGGATCAAATACAACGAGCTGCTGCGCGCAGCGAAGAGTCTCCGTCGACCACGGATGCAATATCTCCGAGTTGTGATGCTGGCGATCCGGCCTCGACTCCTAACTCCGAGTCCCTGTCCGCCAAGACTTCAACTGGTGCCGCATTATCCTCTACAAAGACGACATCTGTTTCAGCCCCGGTTTCACCGAGCGGACACGTGTCTCCACCCCCCAATCATGGCCTATGGCGTCGCTTCCGAAGGTCTACAGGCCATAACAAGGAAGCTGTTCAGGAGCGAAACAGCTCTATTAACAACATGCCCCACCGTGGAGAGGGAGGTAGAGAGGCCACGCCTTGACATCTTCCCTTGACTGTGACACCCATGCAAATTTACCGTCTTATCACCGTTGGAATGTCTGACTAGTACCATCACCCGCAGAATTAAGCCCTGCATTCACAGCTAATATAGGACCATCTTGTACACTGTATACCACACAATGCATACGACCTTTGCCACCTGGAACACATTCTCTGCAGTGATTTTGGGTTCGCAGCACGGAATTCTAGGTTTGTGACATAGGGTGACTGTAATCGTCTCAACGCATTGAAATTCAAATTGACCTGATCGTGAAATCTAAGAACCAACTAACACCACCACGACGTCGCGAGGTTGAAGTAACAACAGTGAGAGACAGCAACTTTCGCCATGGCTACGCGTAATTAACCAGTACTACGCTCCGGATGGTTCAATGTTCAGATTTGCAGAAATGAAGTGGGTAGGTAGGTATAAAACGTTAAATGCATATAAGGTGCCTTGCAAAAGCGGAGCACGTCCATGGTATCTTATATTAGTGAGTGTAGTGAGTGGCAACATTCAACAAATCAAGGTCCAATCCAACTGGAAGTACAATCTAGAGAGTGAGTGCCATAGCACCGAGCATGGCGGCGGCGGTGACGACAGCGAGAGCATTCATCTTCGCAATGCTCACGGCGATGGCACCGTTCTGTTTGGTATTTCCTGAGCCACTACCACTTCCTGAGGAATTCGTTGAACTTCCAGCAGCTGCGAATGTAAATCTATGAGAACAATGAATTCGTCATCAAGTAGGGACGCACAAGTGAGCGGCAGTGGGTTCGTGGTGTTGTCATTTGTTTCAAGGTAAGCATCGCCTGGTGGACGGTTCAGACAAGTGTTGACCGTAGTAATATTCAACGCAGGCTTGCGCGCAAGAGCATCCGGAAGGATATAGCCAGTGGCAACCTCAACGGTTTGTTGGAATAGATCGTGTTCTAGAACAATGAAGCCGGTTTTCAGGGTCTGGGCATTTTGCATGATGTTCTCCCAATTGGCAATGACCTGCTGAACATTTGTAACGCCGCCATGAATGTCGAAGTCTTCATGCAACATATCAGCAACAGTTGGACCAGAACGATGACTGCTCACCGTCGGTGTCAAAGGTCGCAGTGGCATTGATGCGAGTCCAAATGACTGGGGTGAGGTTCATGGCAGTGCAAATGGCACGCACACGGTCGCTAGGTGGTGGAGACATTCATCAAATTCCATAACACGTCACGTGAAGAGGGAAAATACACACTCGATATCACCATACGGAGGCCTCATCGTAGTTGGAGTAACACCGAGAACATCATAAATGACCTTTTTGGTCCAGCCAAATTCAGCGATGATTTGCTCATTTGTCAGAGAGGTGAGAGGATAATGGCTCCAAGTGTGAACACCGATTTGATGACCAGCAAGATATTCTTGCTGGAGAAGACTGGGGAAGGAAATGACTCGAGAACCTACGACGAACATGGTCGCGAGGAGGTTAACTTGGCTCAGATATGCGAGGAGATCAGGGGTGTAAGCTGCAGGGCCATCATCATATGTAAGACCCCATTGGTACTGATTGGGACAAGTGGTGACATCTGTTTCGCGAGTGCAACCACCACAAGTCCACCAGCAACGGCTCGAGTCGGCTGCCGCAGCCGCGTTCGCAGGGCATCCACCAGCGACAGTAGCAGCGATGTTAGGGATTGTAACACCGGACTGGGCGACCTCCTGAATCCACGCCTGGACCTGGGGAGAATCCGTAGGCGGCGGCCTGTCAAGCGGCGGATAGTTGGCAGGAGACAACTTGGAAACTAGTGAGAGGAAGAAAAAGGGTGGGAAAGTCAGATTGTTTCACTTGAAACATGTGTCAAGTGCTCACTATCAGGAAGACCAGGTGCGCTAGGAATGTTGCTGGGCTTCGAACCTGCTGAGAAGGCCGGCGGTAACCCCTTGCTCGGGGCAGCAGGAGCGTTGACGGCGATGGAAGAAAGGGGAACAGCGGTTGGATTTTGTGACGCCAAGGTGAAGGTAGGAGTAGGCCCGGTAGGCGTCGGGAGCAAAGAGGTCGAAACGCTCGCGCTGGAACCGCTGGAACCGGAAGCAACGGAACTGGAGCTGGCAGCGGGGGTGCTGCGGCTAGATGAGGATGAGACGGCGGCGACGACTTGACGGTTGTGGTGGGGACTGTTGCCGTAAGCCAAAGCAAGGATAGGGAACGAGAGAACCGGAAGTACGTGGGACGAGGTGAGCTTCATGGCTGGGTACTCTAAAGAGAGGGAATGGAAAAGAGAGAAAGAAAAAGAAGGTGGGGAGGGTAACTCGAGACGTTGTCACGTCGTGCAAGGAGAAAAAGGGTCGCAGAGAGGATATAAATAAACTGCGAGTGAGAATGCCGACCGCGGCAAAATAAAACTTTGCATGCTTAACATCACAGGTCACATGAGCGTAATATTTAACCGAACACTTGGAAACAGACTAGAACTGTACGGCATACGAGCACAAGAATAAATCATATCACTCTCCCTAAGATCAACCCTGCTTGGCCTTCTTCGCACGCGGTTTCTCAAGGTCAATCTCCTCGTTCTCATCGTCCTCATCACTTTCCTCGTCTTCCTCGTCAGAATAAAGCTCGTCTCCTCCTGCGTCTCCTCGGAAATACTCAATTGCGTCGGGGAACACCTCATTGGCAATCACCACTCCAAGCTGTCCGTGCACTTAGTCCCGACCTCACGTCTGACACGAGTCCAAACAAAACTCACGTCATGATAGTCCCGTGCAGCCTCGAAAAAGTTGAAGAAGCTTCCCTGGTCGGACAACGTTTCACCATCATCCTCATCAACTTGGAGAGGATATAGCTTTGTCAGTTTCTTCGAGTCATCCTTCCATTTAATTGTTGTCGCCTACATCACACATAAGAGGCACTCTAAAATCATGGCCGACATGAACTGACCTGAGCTGTCACATCCCGCTCCCACGAAAAGTCGAGCATTGAAGGTGTTATGCCATCAGCGTCGGGCTCTTCATCCTTCGCGGCATTTGACGGTTCAAATTTGTACTCCTTCTTCAGCACCGAGTCGCTGAAATAGGGATTCTCTTTGAAGTACTAAGCGATCAAAACTCAGCCGTCAAATTGATTCCAATCATCACAAAAGGAGACGCACAAACTCCAAGGTGAACACTTTGGGTTCGCGTGGATCACGGACAACCCATACGTCCTCCAAATAGCTCAATGCGAGCCGGTCTGCCTCATGCTGCGCCTGGAGAGCGAACAGCGAATGTTTCAAAAGTGCGACAGGCCAGAACTTGGGGATGCTTTTGAGCGCCTCGCGACGCTGTTGGTACACTGGAGTCAGTTGCTCCTGCGCACGACGCTCTGCAAGCGAATTTGTGATTAATCCAACGACAACGTGCTCATGTGATCGTAGAAATACAAAAAGATTGCCCACCAAGAATAAGCTCGACACGCTGGATTTTTTTCTGATATTCAGTAAGGATGCTCTCCTCCGCATCCCCGATATCAACATCGGCGAATGGGTCGCCATTTTTTGCCGTATCCGCACCGGGCGAGCCACGCTTTTTACTGTTGGACATGATGTGTTGTTGTGGAAAAGATACAATGCCTGTCTGTCGCCACACAAGCGTGCGGCAACTCGCGAGATTGGTAAGGTTTCTTTTCCCAACTCCAACCGAGGACCCGGTTCGAAAAATCTATAATTAAATATATACCACCACAAGTCCGGAAAATGTAAATAGGGCCAAAGAACGAAGGCACTGGCAAATGGTCCGGAGCGAAGCTCTCTCAATCATCAATCAACATGTCTCTTGGCACCCAGCTCAATCTCCTCCATCTGCATATCTGAGCGTCGGATACCACGAGTCACCCATTGTGCATTCGCTCCAGACTTCAGTTTACCAAAGTCTAGACCGAATCCCGTCCCATGGCGACCAGAGCGGAAACCTGCGCCACTGTAATGAATGGCCTCAGTGAGAGGAATGAGACGCGGCCAAGCAACGTAGTCGAGGCCATGTATGAAGATGAAGACGGTGGAAAGGACCACCAGTGCAAGCCAGAGAGTAAAGTAGTATATCAGCGAGTAGTCTAAACCAGAAACAAAAGTTAGTTGAGCAGACGAGGCACAAGAACCTTGGGCGTACTAGATGAACGAGGCAATGTGAGACCCGCTAGGATCATGAACAACGAAAAGCTCAAGACGTAAGGAACCTGAGGTGACACGATTATAATTAGAATCGCGTCAAAAATAATTTATTGCAGGAACCTACGGCGCGGAGAATCAGTGGTCGCGTATCTGTGATCAGAAACACCGCTGAGGACGGTCCCTTTCGTGGTACCCAGGCGCCTGTCATAAGATCATAGGCATCCTTGCGAAGGATAAGCGATAAGCGAGTAAAGTCATTCCCAGAGTGACGACGCCATACCTGACGGGCACCATCAAAGTGGCTGTTCCTCAGGTATCTCAGCACTGACTTCTTCAAGTCATCGAGTGCTCCCTGGCGCGTGCGCTTGCCAGTGCGCGTGAAATCCGTCTTCAAAGCTCCGCTTCCAGCATACGCTTTGGCGATTAGATCGGCATGGTCCGACCACACTGGAGGGTTAGCATCAGCATGGAAACAAGGAACAAAGAAAACCATTTCCATACTCTCACGCAAGGCAATGTCAATCTCATCCTGCCGATCTACACTATCCTTCTCAGATAGGATACCAGCAGCTTTCAGCTGTACATCGAGTATCCACCTTGCGATGGCTGCCTGTGCGACATTGGTGCGATCTAAATTGTCCATACAATTTGTCCTAACGACGCCCAATTGCCATTTCATAGGATCCTCAGATTTCGAGTCGAGGTGAAAGTAACTGGATAGTGGATGTGAAACAACGTTTACGTTGGCTTCCAGAAGACGTACCCGTCTCGCAATAAATCATCAACAAGGCTGTCGACCAGAAGGCTGATGCGGTCCCAGCGCATATGTTTGCACTCATTGTGGAAGTCGAAATATTGGTAATTGACTTGAGGCACGTTCGCCTAAACACGGTCAGCGAAATACTAAACAACGCTGCGCTGCGCACTGACTTTTGCGACGTAGCGCTCGTAGGCCTCCTTGACTGGCTTTTCGTACCCCTTTTGATCAACCAGATTGACGAGACTCTGATCTCCGTATAACGAAACTTGCTCTTGGAGATGACGGCGCGTGGCCTCCACCTTGATGACAGGTTCAATTCACAGAAAAGGAATTCCCGAGCGAGATAATTACAGAGTCTGGTAAATCCATGATTTGGAGGTCTGGTTTGTAACGCAGAGTATTGATTTCAGCCCAGAAAACTGGGACGCTACCACGAATCTGGACAAAGCTCAGCGTCGTGGCAGCCTCGTTTGGATCGGCCTGGGATGGGACAGTGGCAATCTGCTCCGTCTCGTTGAAATTGGCAACGTGGCCGTCATGGTCGACGCCACGCCTGAAGTACCTCGTTCCGGCCCTGAAGCGGGACCGTCGACTGATGAGGTACAGCTGTAGCTTCCGACCGCTGACCATCACCGTACGTGTGTCGAAGGCTGAAAAGCATGTTAGATGGTACTTCACCGCGTGTTAGACACGAGGATAATGTACACACTTCCGTTTAAGACTGGAAGGACATATGCGCTCATCTGTATAGAGAGTGAGAACTACCACATCAAATGCCCTTCCACGACTCACATCATTGTTGAGGTCCGAGATGGAGCTATCCATTAATCTCGATTGCAGAAACCTGTGAAACAACAATGAGTCTGACATGCGTTTTCTGGGTATCACTCTCACTTATTCCAGAAGAACCTCTCGTCCGCCTGAGCGCTGAACATGAGAAAGTAGTCGTCTCCCGGAGAGAGCTATACGCACTGTTTCCCACATGGGTTTACTCTCATCATTTTCTCTCGCCACATATTGAGCTTGCAGCCGTCGTGTGACGTCGAATTCATAGCTATAAAGGAAGTGACCGCTGCTCAGATGAGAACGAACGAGTGCGAGTAGATGTATTTCCACGGGGTGAGAAGGTTTAGAAACCGAGACGCCGGGGTCCAGCGGGAGGATGTCAAAATCTACAGCACGATAGATGGGATGTCCCAAAAGGTGGCCCTTCAGCGTTCGACCCGTGATTACGATGAGGTATTCTGCTGCAGGCACATGTCTAGTCGAGGCAAAATTGTAAAGGTTGGGGTCCCTTACATTGGGTCAGCGTGATAAAGCCAAAAATGCCATAGATTGTCTTTTTGTAGCGTTTTGCCGAGGGGGGTATCGCAGAGTTGGGTACTGTAGCACTCATTCGTTCCACGTCATCGTTTAAACGCGTGCATGGAAAACTCACGGTCGAGCATGATATCTCCTGAATGCCTATGTACCACTAGGGGTCTAGCGCCTACAGACTCCGCGGGTGCAAAAATATAAGAATCGTCATCGTTGGTGTACCTGTTCTGCTTGATTAGACGGGATAAAGGCCAAGAGAAGTTGACTCAACAGGTTCAGGCGTTCGTGAATAGGCTTCATGGTGGATTGTTGGAGAGGAGGTGGACCACGTGCAGAGCTTGTTGAAAGCCAGGTGGAGGGTGGGACGTGAGTGTAAGGCACGCAGCAGGTACGGACGCCAGCGCCGGCAGTCTCCTGCTCGCCCTCACTTAGCACCAAGCCTGAGTTCGCACACTTCGATCATTTGAACCATGAAGCTCACCCCAGAGCTACTTGCCCAGGCATCATCCGCAATCAATCCCGTTAAAGAGCGTCAGCTCGACCTTCGCGGTACGTTGACAGGAATTTCGCGTCACGATCACTCGTCAATCGTCATTTCAGGATATAAAATTCCTGCAATCGAAAATCTTGGTGTGACCAAGGTGCGCACACGATCTCAATTGTCCCGGACTTGGTGAACGCATCATCTGCAGGACCAACACGATGCCATTGACTTTACGGATAATTCACTCGTCTCACTAAGCAATCTACCTCTTCTGAGGCGGCTCCACACCCTTCTCTTAGCCAACAACCGAATATCAAACATCTCACCCTCCTTACATCTCTCTGCTCCAAACCTTACGACTCTCATCCTCACGAATAATAACATCACAGAATTAGGCGATCTTGAACCACTGAAGGGAGTCAAGGGAGTCAAGTATCTGAGCTTGTTGGGGAACCCTGTTACAGAAAAAAAATGGTACCGCGAGTGGCTTGCCTGGAGATTACCAGGGCTGAGAGTTTTAGATTTCCAGAGAATTCGTGACAAGGTGCGCCCTCCGCTGCATACAGTGAGGACATGAACTCAGTATTGGGTGTAGGAGAGACAAGCAGCGAAGAGCTTGTTCTTGACTCCAGACGGACTTATGAACTCCCTCGCTACCACACTATCAACGACTGTAACAACAGGCGTGGCGAAGAATGTCACGATAATCGAAGAGCCTCGCGCTGCGGTTGCACCAGGAAAGGCGGGTCGGCTTTTGACCAAGGAGGAAGCAAACAAGGTCAGGGAGGCCATCGCGAAGGCTACTTCGGTCGAGGAAATCCGTCGCTTGGAGAGAAGTTTGAAAGAGGGTTTCCTACCTAGCATGGAGAGCGTGGGGGCATAATCGTCATCATCACATTATATTTCCTACACCCATGCGACATGCGGTCTTTTGTCAGCTACCAGATGACTTTGTACAGAGAGCTTTCCCCAAAC
>Ga0307510_10006834_pt1 | contig 13604 bp, 21 predicted proteins | sample 12_EM_MG_FD_207224 | JGI IMG/M metagenome (GOLD analysis project Ga0307510, IMG submission 207224) | Populus trichocarpa ectomycorrhiza microbial communities from riparian zone in the Pacific Northwest, United States - 12_EM | ecosystem: Host-associated > Plants > Roots > Unclassified | place... | reverse complement strand
GCATGTGATGCCGCCCTTATTGCCATGTGCAATCTATGGTCACGCACACCAATGTGTGCTTCTCATGAGTATCCAAGTGGATTTGTGACTGGACAGAGTAAGGCGTCATAACCACCGCCGCCTTACAGTAGAACAAGTATGCTACGAATAGTAGTGAGTAAAGAAAAAGGGAAAAGAAGGGAATGTGCTTCGCCGGCGACACTCCCGCGTGGCGATGTAATTGAAAAGAACGTTTAGTATTCAATTTTGAGGGGTAAAGAGCATTGTCTCAAGGGGCGCGACTGTGGGCGCGTGGTCAGAGCGTTGACAGTGTTTGTGCTTGGGCCGTCGGACTGAGTGAAAAAGGAAAAGTAAAGGAATGTGTGCAGGGGAAGGGAAAGATAAGGAAAGCAGGATTTAACGATGACAAGGGAGACGAGGTGACAAGGGGAAACGTGCATTGTTGTTGAAGCGAGGGTGGTGGGCGATTCGAGAGTCTTCGGTACGGAACTTGAACACAAGGCTTGACAAGGCGATAGATCCGGAAATGGACGAGGTGAGGGGCGGTGAGGCGGTGGATGGCGGTGGCGATGAGTGGGTGAGGAGGCGATGACGACGAGTGAGCCGTGGAGAATAATGGGTCATGTGGATTCGTCAGCACACACACAAGATGTTCACACAAAGCGCAAAGGCGGATCCGCGCTCAGAGATAAGGCGTTGTGGGTCACGGGACTCATTTCTGAGGTCAACGCATACTCCATCCTTACAATACACGTCACACCACCCACAAGGATGATCTCATTAATATCTGAGGATTTGACTCCAGCATCAGCCTCTGCCTTCTTACACGGCTCGACAGTACGCTGGACAAGAGGAGAAGCAAGTGACTCAAACTGCGAATGTAGCAGCTTCTGGTTGATGCGCTGCGGGCCACTACGACCTGACAAGATGAATGGCAAGTTGATCTCAGTCTGGGAAGTCGAGGAAAGGGGATTTTTCGGATAAGATCGCTAGAGCTAGTTAGAAGGAATGTCAGGTGTGGACAAGAGAGACGAGCATGCTGAGGGATTTCAGACAGAGGGGCTGGCACAAGTTAAGATTCACTGAGACATAGTAACCGCACTCCACAATGGATAGGAGGCGGAAGTATCTACATCAGAGAGAATGTACATTCATAGCAAATGAGGGAGAAGGGATTACGAATGCAAATGTCAAATGATGGAATTGAAGCGAAGTTGGCAACACCGCAAGAGAGTGTTATAGCGCAGTCGATAGGTGGGCGGTAATGGGTGATGTCGGACATGGAAGAGGCAGCATTGCCTCAAATGATGATGCTAAGGCCACGCTGCAAGAATGCAAGATATTTTGCAAGTGCAGCTCAGAGGCGGGTGGCGACGATGGGTGATGGGTGATACTGGCGATATCAGAAATGAAAGACTGGAAAGAGCCAAAATAGACGAAAATGATTGGTCTTGCACAGGAGAGCCGTATGAAGAGACTGTGGGGAGTCAGACAAAAGGCACCAAAAGGAGACATGAGTAGTGCTTACACGCTTGACTAGATACATCAACCAACTAGGCAGCGCTGTTCCACTGTGCGAGAATAGGGAAAAGAGAGACAAAAAGAATGGTGTATGGCAGGCAGTGAAGAGGGACCTTGAACATTAAAAAGAGCGTAGACATTTGCACCTCAGGTTGCGGGGACGGATGGGTTGTCAACGTCAGGATGGAGAAAGGAAGGGGCGGTGGGAGGTTGTGTTGACGGAGAAGTGGCTGATGTCGGGGAAGGCGATGGTGGTGATGGTGGTTCTGGGGAAGGAAGGATAGGTAGGGAGTGGCGTCTTGAATCAAGAATCCAAAAGAATTTGCAATGTAACTCACCAGAAGGTGCTGGGCTGTGTCTAGACCATCCTCCACATGGTGACCATGACGCAAATAACAATGGCACTTGTCAGGGCCATGGTTCCGTGCTAAAAATGGGAGGAGAAATGTGAAATGAATCCAATGAAACAACACCACGATCAATGTGCCAGAGGGCCTGTTCAATGGTGTCTTTATGCAATTTACTGCTGCTACAGCAATTACACTCACTGGTTCTGTGCTCGTAATCGAAGGCCCGCTCTGGCATTCCGATGTTTTCAGGTGGAATGGCGGTCAGCTACCATAGTACACACTTGCAGTACTTTCCCGCCTGCAACAGTTACACAGTGCCATTTTACAGCCATTTGACCAAGCGCGGGCCATCAGTGCATCAGCAGCAGAACTGCATGATTGATGTACTAGAGGACCTGTTCAAGGGTGTATTTATGCAATTTACTGCTGCTACAGGACTTAGACTCACTGATCGTATCCCAGTCATCGACGCCCTACTCTGAGATTCCTTATTTCCAGGTCGGATGGTGTTCAACTTTCAGTACTTCCCTGCCTGCAACAGTTATGCAGCGCCGTTTTACGGCCATTTGACCAAGCGTGGGTGGCATCAGTGCATCATGTATCAGCAGCAGAACAGCACGACCGACGCACCAGAGGGCCTGTTCAAGGGTGATTTATGCAATTTACTGCCGCTACAGGACTTAGACTCACTGGTCATATCCTACTCATCAAAGGAATGCTCTGGGATTACTGTGTTTCCAGGCGGTATCAAGAGCCTGAAGTGAGAGGACTTGCGTCAACTTGTGTGAGGAGAGAGGCTGGTGGGTGATGAGACAAGTTGGCTCTGCCACTGGTGCTACTACCAGTAGTAGTCTGGCCATTTCACCTGCGTTGTTCCCCCTTCGTGACAGCGCCCCGAAAATCAGATCTTGATAAATGGGGACTGATGGCCCTGAGGTCAGAATGCTGCATTTAAGCGATATTTTGAAACAACTACACAGATCCACAGCACCAAGTATATCCGGTGGGAATGTAGATGTCCCCATGATTTGGACAGGACACATGGCGGCATGGGATCCCTGGGTCAATGTTGCTACGAAATGGAAGTACTCTCCATCTATTCACTTAGGGCCAACATTTTTTTGGCTTGTTGAAACGTTGACGTGCCATCGTGATACCTTCAACTAGAATGTCAAGACTACTGTGCCCCCACCCCGGCTGCCTGCAAATGTTCAAGAGCCAGCATGGACGCACATATCACATGCGCATCGTCCATCTCAACACAAACAGCCGTCCAGTTGACATTGGTCACCATATACCACAGAGTGCTGAGTCCTCCAATGGTGGCGGACTGGGAGTGGCACCGACAGCTAATAATTGGGGCCCAATCAGCAAGAGGATTAACCATCCTCATTTAACTGGTATGTACTAGTGGTACATTGCCTGACGTGTTTCTGAACCATTCACTTGCTCTTGATAGCACATCCATGTGATGAATATGGTGATTTCTTGCCACCAGGCATGCCACCATCACCCCGGGAAACACCTCTGCAAGGGGACTGGACCCCTTTTGGCAGTGAAGTCGAATTCAAGTTAGCTGAACTGCTTTATTGTCGCGCTGAGCTATTGGCCTTAAATATCGACACCCTCCTTGATCTCTGGGCACAATCATTGGAAGGATTTGATGCAACACAAGGCGCTCCATTTGACAATCATGAAGACCTGTATGGCACCATTGACTCATCCACACTAGGGGACATCCCGTGGCAATGTCTTGTAACCAAGATCTCAGACGACATTAATGAGCATTCTCCAAGCTGGATGCGGACACAATACGAGGTCTGGTACCATGATCCTGAGGCAGTGGTATCTGCAATGCTATCAAACCCAGATTTCAATGGACAATTTGATCTATTCCCCTATATCGACCTTGATGCCTGTGGAAAGCATCAATGGAACAATGTCATGTCAGGAAACATGGCTTGGTGGTGTTCAGTGAGTATTTCAGTCCCCTTTGTACCGAAGATGTGCCCTTATGATGCTGCATGCAGGATAATATCTTCGCATCTGACCCAACCACCGAAGGATTGATGTACTGCCCCATTATCCTTGGGAGCGATAAGACAACAGTTTCCGTGGCGACTGGGCATGTAGAGTATCACCCAGTCTATTTGTCTATTGGCAACCCTCACAACGCTGTCCGGCACGCTCATCAAAATGCGGTTACACCCATCGCCTTCCTTGCCATCCCTAAATGTAAGTTACTTCTCTTTCTTATCCGTTTTGGCATGCTGATACCATTAACTCAGGTGAACGCGAATGTGACGATAGCCCAAAGTTCCAAGCATTCAAATGCAAGATATACCATGCATCCATTGCGGCTATCTTACGGCCACTGCATTCAGGAATAACGACACCTGTGGTTCGCAGATGTCCAGATGGCTACTTTCGACATGTCATTTACGACCTCATTGCATTTATTGCCGATTATACAGAGCAAGTGATGCTCACTGGCATCGTTCAAGGCTGGTGTCCCAAGTGAGTCTTCTAAAACGATATCATTGCTGAGCTGATGGTGCCATCAGGTGTACAGCGTACCCAGACAATCTGGATGTCCCTGCTGACCTGCGCACACCAGCCTACACAGATGGCTTGGTCCACAACTTAGATTCTTGGACATTGTGGATTGAATACAGGATTGACAACGACATAATTGTATGTCATTTCTTTATCATTCCTATCTATCACTCATCACTGATAGTGCATTCTCAGCCATTCACTTCTGACTTCCTACGTGGCAATATCTATCAGATGATCTCACCAGATCTCCTGCATCAACTGATCAAGGGAACATTCAAAGATCACCTTGTAATGTGGATATCTGAGTACCTTGTAATCCAGCATGGAGAGCGTCGCGCAGGTGTCATTTTGGATGACATAGATCGGCGGTATGTCCTTCCTATAGCTATGACAACTCATAATGACATTGCTGGCTTGCTTGCAGAATTGCTGTGGTGCCACCTTTTCCAGGTCTCCGTCGATTTCCTGATGGTAGGCATTTCAAGCAGTGGACAGGTGACGACTCCAAGGCCTTGATGAAGGTGTGCCCTCTGTGGTTCATTGAATGTGAAGCTTATGTTTTGCAGGTCTATATACCTGCGATCGTTGGGTATGTCCCAGACCAGATTGTGATGTGTCTATCAGCCTTCCTAGATGCTTGTTACATTGTTTGACAACAGGTAATCGACGCTAATGCATTGGACACTCTGGGAACAGTCCTAGCAAACTTTTGGCAGTTGCGAGAGATATTCCGGACCTCTGGCGTCTGGGCGGATGGTTTCTCCCTTCCTCAACAACATGCATTATTTCACTACTGGCGTCATATAGAGGACTTTGGAGCTCCAGGCAGACTATGTTCATTGATCACTGAATCTTGCCACATTACTGCTGTGAAGAGGCCATGGCGCCGTTCTAACCGGTATCAGGCACTAGGCCAAATGCTGAACACTAATCAGCACCTGGATAAACTTGCTGCCATACGCAGCGATTTTGTTGCATGCGGCATGTTACCGACTGGGCATGCTCCTGGGAGAAACATCTTGCTTATTCTACTGTCTCATCAAGCATGAATTGAAGATGTAGGGGCTAAGGATGAAGATAAGGGGCCTGTAGAGGAAGAGAACGTTGATGGGCATGTTTCCTTGGCCCGCACATGTGGTAAGTCTACCTCTTTGCATTAACAACCCATCTGACTTTCTCAAGAATGCAACTATCCACAGGACATGGAAAGCCTTTCAATTCACATAGGCGAACCGGATTTTATTTATATGACCCAAGACTGTCTTGCAATGCAGACCGACACAAGCGTAGGAGATCTATCTCCCCTTGGTGCTGTGTCTGTTTTCCACTCAGCAGTCGCAACCTTTTTTGCACCTAGCAACATAAGTGGTACCTGTGGGATGCAGTGTGAGCGTATCCAGTCAACCCCTTCATGGCGAGGAGGTGCACCATGTCGGGATTGCGCCTTCATTGTGGAGGATGATGAGAAGGATGGGATGAGTGGGATGGCGGTGGTACGGATTCTCTTATTCTTCTTGGTGACTTACAATAGGGTGGAATATCCCTGTGCATTGGTAGAGTGGTTTAAGAGGGTAGGACTCGACCCTATCACAGGAATGTGGGTCGTGCGCCCTGATCGTACGCATGGGAGATGGGACAAAACAGTTGTCCATCTGGACTGTTTCCTGCATGCAGCGCACTTGATCCCAGTGTATGGTAATCAGAAAATCCCTTGGGAATTTGTTCATAGCTATTCTTTGGATACCTTTGAGGCATACTATGTGAATAAGTACATAGATCATCATTCATACGATACAGTCTTCTAAAATACAAGTGTAGAGGAAAGGGGAGGGTAACCAGTAATCTACCAAATGCGTTGAAATGACCAAAGGGGATGCGGATTAATGGTGTGCTATAGATCGAGATCCATGAGTGATATCATGTTCAGGGGCATCAAAGCTAAAAGGCTAAGCTTGTGTTTGTACTGGGAGGGTGGATCATTCCAGGAAGTAAATAAGCTCTCTTTTCTGACAACACAAAGTTTTTCCAAGATCACAACTCAAATAGTGGAGCACACCACATGGTTCTCATTTGAAATGCATGGGCTGAGCATTCTAGGAACATTGTGAAACTCATGTAAAGATTCGTCGTCTGCTAGAGACCCTAAGACTCGCCCTTATTCCACTTTACCTCATCTCCCTGTGCCAGTCCAATGTTCAATGTTCAACTTCCACATTCCCCTATACTAGTCCATCATGGTCGGAACCCGCAAATCGAATGCCAGGCGATATTGTACTGAAGTCACAACAGAAGAAGTGTACTAAACAGGAGATTGCGGACGATATCGCCAAGGCAAAAGCAAAGTCTGTCGCTGCGAAGAAGGCAGCAGCCAGCAAGCACCAGGCTGTCATCGCGAATATTGCTGGACTGAAAGCATCTGTCAAACAAGAAGAGGAAGTAATACGAGCACAAAGTTATAGGCCAGATCTCTATTACAGCCTCCCCAACAAGACTCAAACAGCATTGACCCAGAAAGTTCGAATTCCAGTCAGGGCTCACAAGTACACTGACAGAATGCCTAATAGCGCAGGGTAAGCTACCAGAATGTGACAACAAGTTCAGCGGCTGAATGATTTCATCAGTGCTAGTCTGGAAGACAACCCAGACAAGATAGTGGACGACTTGGAGGGCAATACTACCCACCTCCCCAATACAATGGATGACATTGAGCAAGGTAGTGAGGGTCCTGCCATCAACAATGAAGAGGTCATCGACTTTCCTGAAGATGTAGGCGACAAAATGATGGATCTGGACATGGATCTGGACATGGATCTGGATATGGACCCTGATGGCGTCATGTTGGGCTTGGTCCTACCGGATGCACCTGCGCCAGACATAGCTGTGCCAGACTTGGAGAGCTATGCAACCACAAAGGTGACACAGGTAGGTGCTCGATCAGTAAATCCAGTCAGCATGCTAACCAGTGCTTACAGAGTAGCAAGAGGGGTACTCTGAGACATCAAGTCAACGAATTTGAGGAGTACTTGTCTTCAAGCAAGAAACGAAAGGCAACTGAGATGTTCCCCGCCAGTAAAGCTAGTAAAGCGTCGACAACAGTTGGCCCAAAGTCCCTCAAGAGATTGTATGCATTCTCAAGCCAGGGTGGACTCAGCGGAAACTGGAAGGCCAAAATAAGCCACAGTAAGTACTTATAATCTGTCCTGTGCCATAGAACTCTCCATGACATATTTCCAAAGTTTCCCAGAAACGTGGCAGCTCTGCAGCTACTGCTGGTCAGGCGAGTGATATCTGTGATAGCAGTGGCGACAGTGAAGGGGGACCAGTGCTGGTCCCAGGCGAGTTTGACAATGATGAGCCCACTGAACTCCTAGAAAAAGTAAGGTCAAGCAAGTCTGCAGTACTGAAGGCGCACATCGTTCTGCCAGTTCAAAGAAACAGTCCCATAGCAGCAGTGCCACAGCCAGTGCGAAGGACGCAAGAGGTAAGACAGTACCCCCTATCAGTACAGTAACTTACTGGCCTTGCTGCAGATGGGCATGAAGCTCGTCGCGATGCCAGCCTCATCAACTCAGATGGGGAATTCCAAAGCCAAGGATAGGAGGGGGCGCACTTGCAAGCTCAACCCGACTACACAGGATCTGCCCCTGCCCCTGGACCCTGAATACTTCGGAAAGTGGGGAAAGGTATACCTGCCTCAGCTGTACGCCTGGGCAGGATCCACTGATGATCCATTTGGTGCAAATGGCAAAATGGCTGGTGAGGTCAAGGTCATATGGAAGCGTGTCTTCCCAGATGTTGACATTGACAAGATGGACCAATATGTGATCCTCAAAGTGGTAAGAGCACCTTCCTGGACTCTAATAGCACCGCATTATAATCTGTGTATGTTTATTTAGGCTGGAGGCGCTCTCTTCAACTGGTGTAGCAAGGTGGGGAAGGCTGTGCATGGTGCAGTGCTCACATACTGGAACTCCCAGGTTTTAACTATCAATACTCCGGAGGTCCGTTCACTACATGCTAAGCGACTGGGGAAGGACCTCTGATTTGTGTACAAGGATCCCACTGCAAATGTAAGTCCATTCAAGCTGAAGGGTCTGGACATCTGACATTGTGTCATCTAGGACAAGGCTCAGCACGGAATATTCTGCTCCTTTGTCATTTCAAAAGCGTTTTCAAAGCACATCGCGATGGTGGGCACAGCGGGGAATATTTATGGGATTCAGACTGGTGGCCTTGCCCTGGCCACAGTAGCAGTGTGGCCCTTCATGTCATTCTGATTTCTACTACCTGTACTGAACTTCCTAGGTCAAACATGCGCTGTTGCTCTATGAGGACGAAGACTCTATCATTCACAACCTCAGCCCCAATGATACCAACTGGAGTGAGGGCTTCCTTGAGAAGTCTTGGGGAAAGAAAGCAACCTTCCTTCGGGGTACAATCGGCCATCTCAAAGCCCAGAATTGGGCCCTGATCAAGGACCACACGTATGCTCATTTCAGGAAGGCGAAGCTCCTGGAATTGGAAGAAGAGATGCCCGATGGCGAGGACGAAGACTTGTCATATCTGCATGCACATCTGATAATATAGTATATTGGTGCATTTCATTTAACTGAAGGGATAAGAACAGGGTCTCATCCAGTTTACCTAGAACAACTGCCCCATAACGTGCATAACGCACTGGCATGGTAGCCTTTGCAGGGTACCACATAGAGCCAGTGATATTATTGGAATGTTACATGTTTATAGATTGGATACTGTGAACACAATAAATGGGTTGATTTTCAATATTACAGGGATCGATCCTGGGTGCGATGTGAGCGCTGTGAGCAGCTGCAGCTGGCGGCATGCTGTAAATCGTTTTATTGACTAGACCTACTATAATGGCACTAGAGCGAGCCTACAAAACATCTCTAGGACAGTGTACTAGAGAGGCTAAGGGCTTGCTGAGGGATCAAACAAGTGAGCGCAGCGGGCGCGAGGGGGACAACAAGGCAGAGACAAGTGGTGGAGAGTGAACGGGAGCAGGCAGAGATCATGCACACACACACAACCTAGAAGGGAGTCACAGATTGATTTACCAGCCCATTGAGGGTGTGTTTAAGTAGTCCGAGAGGCAATAAAGCATAGTGGAGCACTATCAAGTGACTCCACTGTGGGATATGAAGGCGAAATGTAATCGAGCGGTCGAAGGGAAAAGGAGAATGAGCATTGCTAAGATGCTGAGACAATGTGGGAGGAAAAGGGCACTCGGCCTGGGGTGCTGCGTTGCCAGCATTGCCCATTGACGCTGGCCGAGGGTCCGTGCTCAGGGGCACAATACGAATTTGAAAGGGGAGCGGACAACGCCCTGGAGATGCAATTGGCACCGCCCCTGTTTGGAGATAAGATTGAATAATGTCAGTAATCAGTCCAATGAAAAGTAAATGTGCCGGAGGCATTAGAAATGAAAGTGAGACAAGGGAGTGCTCTTGGCATCATCCCCGGTCATTACCCTCCTCCTCCTGCCTGTGCCCGTCCCTCGTCATATCCTGATTCCAGCATGTACTAGGTCTAGTGAAATTTACTAGATCTAGTCGGAAAACTAGACCTCCTAGGTCTAGTCCCGCGGACTAGATCTAGTCCAAGTCGCTCTGGGTCTAGTCGAAATCCTAGAGCCACTAGAGCCACTAGCCTAGTCGCTCTAGTCGGGTTGTGGTTTTGCTGATGTAGTATCCACGTGAGAATGCATGAACGCACAGGTCACCGGTGGGAGATTGATCAAAGACACGTGACGCACCCAAAACCCGTTGTGCTCACCGGTTGTCATTGCGCAACCATCCCACCCTCGTCCACGTCTCTTGTACCTAGGTAGTCTCAAGCATTATTGCCGCAACAAAAATCTCCACGCCTTCGGCGTCCCTCGCGTGCCCGCGCACCGGTCCTCGCATGGTTTGGCCTTCCAACTTGGCTTCCCCGGAGTTCCCCCCTTCCACATTAGGACCTTTCTATATCCGAGTCCTATTGCCTAGCTCGTCGACGCGATTTCGAGTGCAACATTCGCTGTTCGACGTTGATCTAAATACCCCTCTGCCTCTTGCGGCATTATAACGGTCTCATAGCATACGCATTACATGTACGCCCATGTCATCACTGACGCCCCTCGTCTCGATCTGCTACTTTCTTGTCGCAAGTCCTCGAACAAAGCCGCACTGGGGTGGGCCCAAATTTGGCAGCCGCCGCGACAGTCCTTCCAACTCCGGTCGCCGAAACTATAACCCTGATTTTTTAAACACTGGCAGCTCTTAGGGGTATCTCATGGCGAGCTGTCCAGGCAAACAGCTCCTCTCAAGCTGCTTACACAGGGCCATTTCATACCTTGTGGGTGCGAACGATCTCAGGAAAATGCACGTCGATCTCCGGACGCATATTGTCGGTGTTGCAACCCCAGCTTCCGTTTGTGACGGCGATGGAACCGTAGCTTTCTGGACCAAAGTGACGACTAGGAACTAGCGCTTTCTGGAATATTTCTGGGGGACACCTCGTATGTCGCGACGTTTCCTTTCCGCTACGATCTTGCCACTACCTTGATCTCACCACTCTTGAGCTTTATAAGGTCACTTATTTCTACCTCGCTTGTTTTCCCAACAGGTGTCACGTTTAGGGGATCTAAGCTCCCTGATCCGAACCATGATGTTGGGAGGTACTCTCGCATGCATTGCATGGGCCAATTCGTAACTTTCACTGGTTTGGATTCTTAAAATAATAATGCTGAGTTGGAAGCGTATCTGCCTCAGGTTGCGACCCACCCCCGAAGGTCCGCTCGCCATCGTCTCGTCCTCGATCGTCCCAGAATGACTTTTATGATGCTTTCTGAAGCGGTAACTTTGGCCTTTCGAAATCAAGTTGAGCCGCCGAGTGGTTCCCTACTTCTGATCCTGTATCTCAAATCCCCGCGCTTCCTATATCTGCTTCTCTCTCTCAGGTCTTAAGCGTTTCTCGCATCTAGATGCGACCACCTTTATCCCAGACGCCTGCTACGGTAGCTCGTTCCTTTCTCTCCCTTCTCCCTTCCAAACTACCACTTGCTATCTCTGCAATCGCCCACACTTGTTCAGACACCAGACTCCCAACACGATCAGAGCCCGTAGGACTCTTTCCGATCTCTATCGCATTTTCCAATGGGATGTCATATACAGCCCAGAGGATTCCGCATGATTTGCGAGGTTGTCTCAGAGGGTTAGGGAAAGGGAATCTCCAACATTACACTTAATGAAACTGTGGGTGGGAGGGGCCCGAGACCAGGACCTTGATGAAAAATGCGACGCATGAGACGGAAAAACACAACGGAGCACATATACTCGATAAACGAGCTGTCCATCCTCAGGGCCATTCGTCGCATAATACTCCTATTCAAGGCACGCCTACTGTATGTTGAGCACGACCAATACAACAAGCCAATTTCTCAGCGTAACCAGTACAAAACGACTTGCGTTGTCCGAGTCGTCCCAATGGACCAGCAGCTCACTGTGGACTCACATAGCTTTACACGTCATTCACATAACCAATCCAAACACTAAGTTAACTGAAAGGGCATCAAAGTCATAACATTTGAAACGACGTCTCAGCTAGACGCCCTAACTGTCACATACTCATCCGTGTATCAATATTGCTAGCTATACATGCCTTCTTTCCTTTTTCCTGGACGAACAACAAACTATTGCCTACCATACGATCAATCAACGCAAATCACAAAGTAATCAAGAAAATCGTCTGAGATGAATCCGCATCAGCACAGCGTCGTTTCAGCGCCAGGTTGTCACAATGGACTGCACTCCCGACAGCGGGGTGGTATCCTCCCTGTTCGGGTCCGATTCCCACACGATCTGTCCATCCAACGTGTAAGTGGTGACCGCTTTCACATACGGGGCCGAGTTGAGGGGAAGGGAAAATACGTACACTACCATCAGATCCTTTGCGGATGAACTTGTACTGGAAGGTTATGTTCGGGGGTAAGTACGCCGTCGCGCCCCACACTGGGTAGTGGACTGGATCCAGCGGAATCTACGTGAAAGTTGTCAGCGATCGCTGTCTCTCCAAAACGAATACGAACATACCGCGCTAGACGGGTCCCAGTTACCGAGCTGCGGTACGCTGCCCACTACGAAGATATCCTGGCGCGTGATTTACATACAGTAAGTTCGATCGCTCAGCGAGCCTACGAAACTAATGGTGCTCACCTCGCCAGGCGTGGTCGTCGCAATCTCAGAGAATATGACCGATACCGGGCCTGACGCCTTCGGAGTTGGTGACCCTGTGCCCATTGCGCCTACATGCACCGCGATCGCCTGCCGCGGACCGATGGTAACTGTCAAGCTGCCTTGGAGCCCGATCCAAAACCTGAAAATAAAATAAGCATGGGCTGACCCCAGTACGACGGCGAGAAGCATCTTTAACGTACGACGCTCCGTTACAAGCGCGCGGGTGGGGCGCGCCGAGTTTGTCGATGACGTTACAGTAAGCCCCCACGGGCAAGCCCGTCAAGAATGTCGCGCTCCATGCGCTATCTGCGTTGTTGATGGCCACGAAACCGAGAGATCCTGTGTCCCTGCTGCTTCAGCTTTTTCTGTTACAAGAAAAGAAGGTGTGGGTATGTACCGCGAGCAAAGGCGATCTGTTGGGGCGACGGCGAAACCCAGCGCGTGAGCGGGGCGTTGCCGACGATATTCCGGAATCCGACCATGGCGGCGATAGCGGGCCACCGGTGCTGGCAAAACCTGTACGTCATTCGTTCCCATCATGGTTATCGCGGTACGAAATAATGAATTTGTCCTTGCCAACTATGTACTTTGTCGGTGTCCGAGCAGTTTCCTGTGCCTGGGGAAATTCAATTGGACCCCGGAGAGTGGATGTGAGGAGAGGAAAGAGATAAAGCAGGAATATGTAGTCGTACCGCCGTTTGGACTTCCAGCGTTCGTGTCGGAGAAGCTGTAGCTCGACAGGACGCTAGGTGTGCCATATGGATGGGCGCTACATATTGCATGAGGATCAATTGCCGAACGACGAGAAAGTTGAGCATACAGGGAGAATATGGTAGCCAACGTGTACGTGTTTGATGGCGAGTAAGGATTGAGAGAGGTCAAGCTCTACGTGGTTGTGTCATCAACAAAAAAGGGCCATTAAAATGGACATACGCGT
>Ga0307510_10006833_pt1 | contig 13605 bp, 13 predicted proteins | sample 12_EM_MG_FD_207224 | JGI IMG/M metagenome (GOLD analysis project Ga0307510, IMG submission 207224) | Populus trichocarpa ectomycorrhiza microbial communities from riparian zone in the Pacific Northwest, United States - 12_EM | ecosystem: Host-associated > Plants > Roots > Unclassified | place... | reverse complement strand
TTGTCAGGTGATTTGGTGACGGTCCGAGCGGCGCGTGAGGGAACGAGTGAGGGACGAGTGACCGAAAACGCGAAATAAAATGGTGGAAAATAGCGGAAAGTTGGGGTAAGGGCCCAGGATCGTAACACTTGGTAATCCCGGGATGGCCGGCTGTCACATGATCGTGGAAAAGGGAAATTACCCCCCTCCTAAGTTCGTTGTCTGCCACGACAACCAAGGCAGTCCCATGATGCCAGTGGGTCCCGTCCAATAGGGTGAGGTTATGTAATGGTGCCCATTGCTTGAGTTCTGATTGGTGCGGATATTGCCCTGTTTTGACTTTGCTGTCCCAGTTGTCATGGATGCTGTCTATGTCGAAGACGCGGATATGCGTCTCTTCTCCACCGGGCCACCTGTCTCCGGGGTGACTCCTGACCATGGAGGTATGTTGCTTGCAGAAGTATTGGTCTGGCCATACAAGCACTTCGTCGTTATCTGGGTTTGGTCCTTCATAGTCTGGTCGCCTAGATAAGGCATCTGCTCTGTTTGTTGCTCCAGGTTTGTATTCCAGTAAGATGTTGTATTGTTTGCGCTCAGGTATGTAACCAGCGACGCGCGGGCCGATCTTCCGGGGGTCTCTATAGTAGCGTAAATTGGCGTGATCTGTGTATACCAGGACGGGGATATGAGTTCCTTTGAGCAAGTGCGTCCAGCAGCGAAGTCCCCTCATGATGGCTAGGAATTCGCGGTCATAGATAGGGTAGTTTTGCTCGGTTGTGGTGAATTTCTGGGAATGGAATCCCACTGGTCTGCGTGGTCCTGGTTTTTCTGTGCCGTTTGTACATGTAGTTGGCGGATCTCTTTGGTATAAGATTGCCCCTGTGCTGATTTGTGAAGCGTCCACTTCTAGCTCGAATTGCCTAGAAGGGTCTGGTTTGACTAGTACTGGTGAGCTGGTTATGAGCATGATTATTTTGTCCTGTGCTTCGCGTTGTGCTGGTCCCCATTTGAATGGGACATCCTTGCCTGTAAGCTTAGTAATAGGTGCAGCGATAATCGAGAAGTTCTTGCAGAACATTCTGTGGTATCCAGCGATGCCTAAGAATCCTCTGGCCTGCCTAAGATTGAGTATGTCATGTGGGTAGTCGCGTAGCCCTGCGACTTTAGCCGGATCAATAGTGACGCCTTCTTTTGAGATTCTAACGCCGAGGAAGTCCATTTGTGGCTGTAAGAAGACCGATTTTGACAATTTGAGGTGGAGTCCATGTTTCACAAGTAGATTGAATAGGAAATGGATGATCTCGATGTGTAGCGCTAGATCCTTGAGTAATGTGCCAATGCCGCAGTCGTCCATGTAGTTCTTGAATATTTCCCTGATGTTGTGTATGCCTTTCCTCTCGAAGTGCTTGTAGAGCTCTTCGAGGATACCGTTCATAAATCGTTGGAAGCTGGCCGGGGAGTTTGACATGCCGAAGAACATGACCTTTGGTTCGTAAAGGCCACGGCGTGTTTTGAATGCTCCCTTCCACTCGTCGCCTTCCTTGATCTGGATATTGTTATAGCCCCATCTGATGTCGAATTTGCTGAATACCTCCATCCCTTGTAGGTCTTGGATACACTGCGCAAGGTTTGGGAGTGGTGTGACATCTTTGTGGGTAACAGCGTTGAGGGGTCTATAGTCGATGATATACCAGGTTTCCTTCGAGTCATTCTTAGGGACGCTGAAGGTCGAAAAGCCGTAGGGAGAGTGGGATGGTACGATGTAGCCTTTTGCCAAGTTTTCATCCAGGAACTTGTCCTCCGCTTCTTGTTCTTTGCGGGACAAGGGGTAAACTTTGCAGTTAAAGCTGATTGGTGCAGTGTCCATTAGTTCGATTTTGTGGTCTCCTTTTCCACGTGAAGGTGGGAACTTGTTGGCCTCTTCATCCGAAAATAGTAGTGTGTGACGTTTAAATTCCTCTGGGAGGGTAACTTCCTCCTTCCCATGTTCCGTTGCATACTTATGGGCCATTTCGATTGCGTTATGTGTATGGTTGATTTCCGCCGGGCCTTCCTGTGTTTCTACAGGAGTTACTCCCGACCGCGGAAGGTACTGTGTGCGTTTGTTTTCTGCCAGGCCGCCCATTTCTGGGGTGACTCCCGACCGCGGAGTGCACTGTGTGCGAGCTATAGCGATGCGCGCTTGAAGTTTGTCTTTGTATTCTTTAAGTTTCTGGACGGTTTCAAGTTTAAGCGTTTCCATTTTGATCTTTGGTCCGTGTAACTGAGCGCTAGTCCAGTCGATATCTGGGGTGAAGGCGCGGAACCAGGGATAGCCTAAGATAAATCTGTCTCTGCCTAAGTTTGAGACATAGAAGCATTGCCGCTCCTTCCAGTTTCCTTGTTTGACCATGAGGTCGCATACGTGAGTGATGGTGCCATGACGGTTATTAGTTCCGTCCACATTGAATACAGGTCTGGGGATGGTTAGTTTCTGAGTTCCCAGCCTAAGCCTAGCGACAGTTTTGTAGTCGATAAAGTTTTCTGTAGCACCAGTGTCTAGTAGTGCTGTTTCTTCTGCTTGTCCTCGATAGTGTGATAGAACGAAATTTATTTGAATGTGATTGAGTCGACTGATGTACACACTATTGAGACCGATGGCCCTAGCTACAGCAGCTAGTTTAGGGCCCTTTAAAAACCTGATGGGACGTTCCCTAGGATGGTGTCTTCCAAGAAGGAGATTTTGAATTCTTCATCCATGGCTTGGAATTTATCGCTCCTAATCATTTCGTTGACGAGCTTTGGGGTGATGTCATTTATGGTGATTTCTCTGGTGTGGGTCTGGTTAGCGGCGCTTCCGCTGCTCTGGGCGCAGTCCGCTTGTTTCTTGCGACAATCTTTGGCACGGTGTCCTCTTTTGAAACAGTAGAAGCAGGAGTTGTTGGCTTGTAACTCTGCTTTCTTGGCTTCAGAAAGTTCTGGTCCTCTACCGGTAATATTGGTAGCAATGGTAGTGTCGACGTCCATATGGTGTCCTCCTTGGGATGTGGTGAGGCGTTGTCCTCCTCCTCCACGTGGCTGCTGCTGTGGTCCGCGGGATCTCTGGCCAAGTGCGGCATAGTATCCTTGGCGTAAATTGGTTTTAAACTCTTGGGTGTGTTTCCATCTAAGGTTACAAGCGCGTGCGGCGTCTTCCCATGGCTGGAATGTGGCCCAGGGGTTACTTGGGTCGTAGCCTTGACTGTTTATTATAGCTGTGGTTAGACCGGCAGCAAGTCCCTTTTTGAACAAGTGGATGATGCCATGTGAATTGATGTCTATCCCCGAGGCGGTGATGTATCTCTTGAATTCGGATATGAAGACGTCCAAGTTGTCTTTCATTTTGAGGTTCTCTAGTTTCTGGTAAGCCTCCGCTTTGATGTTGGTGTTATAGAATGTGTCTTTGAACGCCTGTTTGAAGGTCGTCCAGTGGATTTCTTCTGTGTCTGCAGTTCCTCCAGCGATGCATGCCTGAAGTTCCGTCATCTGTTGTTCCTTCCATGGGTCGACTAGAACTCTGCCCATGTAGGTAAGTGCTGTGGTGACGCATGTGGCTGGGTTGCTCATGGCATCGTTGTTCCTGTTAGCGAACCTGAAGATGCCAAAATTGACTAGGAAGTTGTGACTGGTGTCCCTATCTCTGTTGAAGTAGGGAGGTGGGGTGCCTTTGAGTCCGCCATTGGATGATACTGCTGCGACTGTGACGGTTTGTCCTGTTCCACCTGTGGTGGCTGCTATGCTGGCTACGCCTCCTGCACCTGGTCCCGATCCTTGTCCTGACATGGTAGGTGGGATGTATGTGAGTGTGTTTGATCCTGAGGTAGCGACGATTACTGGTGCACTTGGTGCGACTGGGAGTGTGGATGCAATTGGTGCAGTGTCAACGGGAATAGCAATGCCCTGAGTGGCTGCTGTTTCAATCTGGGGTAGGATAGGTGTCTGCGGAGTGAATGGATTCGCTCCCTGGAGTGTGGCAATGTGGTGAAGACCTCCTGCGAGTGTCTCTTCTGGGGGTGCTGGTGCATGTTCCGGGTGATGTATAAAGAAGTCTGGGTGCTGGGAATCATCGGTGTTCCACCAGCCTAGTAGCCTATTTTCTTTGGGAATGAGAGCTTCTTTGGTAGTGTACCAGGTGCCGTCTGTTTCTCTTCCGAGTTGTGTCCAGTTGTCTTCTCCGTTTGCTGTGACGAATTCTACAGCAAGTTTGTCTGTGCCTGTGCTGATGTAATAGCCTGTGTCTGGGTTCGCTCTTCCCCTGAGTCTGGGATGCGATTCGAAGTATGCCTGTCCCTTAACGTGGTTAGGGAGGTTGTCTGTTTGTCTTCTTTGTACGCGCTTGTGAGTGTCGTCTAATTCTCCAATGAGTTGTATACCCGCCAGGGTAGATGATGTCTGTGGTGCTCCGCGGAGCCTGTGTGGAAAGCCTGACTTGTGTTAAGGGCCAAGGACCCTAAGGTGCGACGTGCACGGGTTTGTATAATGGTGGCGGGACTTGTACTTCAAGGGATCGCAGGTAGCGAACACTGGCCCTTGGATGTGCTGGTATGACAGGTCTGCACGCATGCAAGACACTAGTGGGATAATAAAAGATGTAGAGGAGAGTCTCGACGGTGTTCGAGACGACTTGCACGTAGTGCGGGCTAAAACTGAAGGCGCTGTGGAAGCTACAACACTTGGGATTAAACCAAGTCAGGCTTAAGGCCCAACTCTAGGAAAACACGAGGGTTTATATACATGTGAGGAGGCTGTATGACTCAGGCCTAATACTACGAGTACTTGTACTAGTAACGAGTCATAGTCCAAAAGATGGAGTCATATACTGCGGAACTGACTCATGCGTGAAGGTAACAAAAGAGGGAGTCAGTATGAGTCGTGAAATGAGGCTATGAAGAAAGTATAGTAAGCAGGCCGAGAATCCGGAAGCGAGGCTGAGGTAAGCAAGATAGAGACGAGTCAGGGGTAGGGATAGGGTCATGTGAGGTCAGGTGAGGGAGTATCAGGTGATGTGCAGGTGACTTGGGAGCAGGTGATGTAAGACGGGTGACTTTGAGGAGCAGGTGATATAGGACAGGTGACTTTGAGGAGCAGGTGACTGAAGTGGCATGTGACTGGTCATGTGGGTGGTCAGGTGACTAGTCATGTGATCGAGATGGATGGGTAGTTGGTCACGTGATGGGAAAGGCTTAGTAAGCAGGTGGAAAATGAAAAATGCACCCTGTGTAAGCCCAAGAACGTAACATGAAGCCTTAACAAGTGGGATTCCACTCCCAAAAGTTCACCCAAACTGAGCAAAATTACCCCATCTACAATCATGAATTCTTAGGGGTTATGTGTGGATTATTTTGCTGGTCTCATCTGCTTAAAGGAGCAACAATTCCCATTTTAGTCTTCACTGATCATGCAAACCTCCAGTACTATCAGGAACCCAGAAAAATTGGCCCTTGCATTGCCGGGTACTTACCAGAAAGGGAGCAATACAATATCATCTTGGAATATAAACCTGGTGCCACCAACTGTACAGATGCATTATCTAGGAGACCTGACTATGAGGGACCCAATCCAACTAATGATGACATCACTGTATGGCCAGACCACTACTATCATTGCAGGGCAAGTGGGGGGCAACCCATCAATGGTCAGGCACATGTCACAGTGACATGTTTCACTCTCTGCCATTCTCCACCCAATGAGTGGCTGAGTGGGCTGAGCCATGCAGCAGCAGACCATCAGAGGGTGCACACAGAGGGTAAAACTGAAGCACCAGTGAAGAATGGATAATTGATAATGAACAGGCATGATATGTTAATTATGTGTGTCTAATAGGGAGTATGGAAGAGTCTATGATGTCCTCACAGTCTGGAGGGGCCAGCTTCACCACTGAGATCCCCATTGCAATTTTCCCCATCAAAAGTGTGCTGCCATCAAGCCTGAAACAAACCCATGAACTGTGGGTTTTGCATCAGCTCATTCTTGTGTAAATTAAGATAAGTTTTGATATGTTCTTTAAGGGCTGGAACAATCCCCATTGTGTCAAGTTCAAGTGCACCAGCAAGGACAATGAGCTCATCCTTGCATTTGTAGGTGGTGAGTGGGTGGTCAAAATTTTTGAGGACTGTATCCTTGATGATCTGAGACTGGCATGCATGGTGGTCAGCTTGTTTCTGAGCTTTCTTCTCAGCATTGCACCATTCTTGTTCCTTCTAACTTGCCTCTTCAGCTTCAAATGCATCCTTTAGCTCCAGTAATGCCACCTATTGTGCCTTGATTTTTGTTGTGCCTTGTGTTTTCTTCTTTGCCATGCTAGCAAATTGTCTATTTGCATCAGCTAGGGCTTCAGTCATGATCATGCAGTGGGCTTCAGCAGCTTTGAGCAAGGCATCTTTCTGGGAAAGTTTGTGATGCAAGTCATAGTTTTCAACAAGCAATTGCTCCTTGGTCTTCTTCTAGTCAGGGATTTTAGAGGTTGGTGTGGCTGATGATGAATATGACCATGTGGAGAGTGTGGGTGGGCAATCAGAAAGTGAAGTTTGTGAAGGGCCAGGGAGTTCTGGGGGCATGGAGGTAGAGCTGTGTTCTGGGGTTTTGCCAGCTGTGAGGATGTCTGTGGGGGTTGTCCACAGCATGTCGGAATTAAGCAGTGGGGTTGCCTGCATTTTGTCATTGGGATCAACATATGTGAAATCATCCTTGACCTTACATCCCTTGTCATCAGAGTTGTCCTTGTCATTACCACTGTCCATCTCCACATCTGATGAGTATCCCAGAATAAAGTTATCATTGCTATCCTCATCATCAGTTGGAATAGCAGGGGGTGAAGAGGGTGTAAGATCAGGATATGAGGTTGGAAGATGTAGACCCAATGATGATGCCATGCTTGGCCTGAAATCCTCTTCCAAAAACATAGAGGGGTTGAATGGGAAGATCCCTGTCTTCCAAAATGCCTTGATAATTAACTCCAGTGTGATTGCTTTCTCCTGAACAGCCAAGTACTTAGGTATGAAATTGTGGTGATCAATTGTTATCCTTTTGGCTGCCAGGTCCCTGGAATGTGCACTCCAGGAATGCTGCAGGACTGAGAATACACCAACATCAAGTGGCTAAAGTTTATGTGTCATTTTCAATGGGAGACAAAACAAAATGATATTGCTATCATACACAAGTCGTTTTATCGCAGGTATTTCATGGGACTCATGGCCATCATATGTAAGGACAATTGGCTTATTGTCATTAACACATCAAGCCACTACATTTGGAATAAATGACTGGTGGAACCAAATTTCACAGAGCTCATTGTCGGTCTACCCTGAATCAGATCTCATGGTACTGGGAAAAGTAAATTAAGTTATGAGCATGCAAAAAATTTGAGCACTTACAGCCCATAAGAATCTTCTGAAATCACCCACAAATCTAGCATGGAACCATCTTTGAGAATGACAGTGGGCAGAATTGAATCCCCAGCTACTGATACACATTTAATAACTGTTGTGAGTTCCAGGTTATCACTCTAGATATGATAGCGATCCTTGGCCTTGACTGCAAAAAGAAAGCGTGTTTGGTTATTCTGATACCCACCCCCAAATTTTGACACCCCTTCTCATCCATATTCCAATCCTGTTCAGGTGGAATACCATTATACTTTTCATTTAACCATTGTTGCTTTGCAAAATAATCACTGACAACCATCTTGTTAAAATTATTAGTGCATTTCAGATCTAGTCCCATTGGTTTGCAAGCCTTTAGCTCAGGGCAGTGACAAAGAAAGCCTTCATACCACCTCCAGCTAGGAAACTCCTCCCCCCCTAAGATGAGGGCAGCCAGAGAACATATTCCATTGTAGCTGAGAGGCTTTGCAGACACTGCAAAATGAATGCACCACTCAGCCAAAGTTAACTTCTCTGACAGGGTAAGAAACTGCTGACAGACAGCAGCCCTCTTGCATGTCAAGGTACCCCCTGCCCATCAGCGTAGTGTTGTGTGCGGAACCTACAAAATCAATATGGTCAGAGTATACAATGCAGCCATGAATTGGGGTTACACACATCAAGAGCCCTGGCTGCTGCTGTCTGAGTTGGAAATTCACCATTGCTAAGTCCAGCAATAGCCTCATTGAGTTGTCGTTCAAAGTCCAGGTCCATTGCACTTGGCTGGTGAGGAACTTGATGTGTTGGTGGCATTGTAATATGTCAGCATCACTGGTATTGCACCATGATGCAGAGCACTTCATGTCATGTAAATGCTTTGCCAGTTTCAATGTCTGCACCAGCAGACTCAAGGTGTGCAATTATAGCGGACCATGACAGGTAGAGTCACATCCTATAAAAGGAGCATTTCTGGAAGTTTGGTGGAGCTGTCAAAATATTCGTACTCAGAATAATAAAGAGATCTTGGATTGTTCCTGTAACTAAAACAAACATAAACCACATGTTGCTAAATGTTCATGTTGTGAAAAAAAAAAGAAAAAAAACATTTGTCGCTTAATCACGCAATTTGTACATGTCATCAAATTATGCAATGTCCATGTGCCACTAAAACTTGTGTGTTGCGACTAAGTCAAGGGTCCCAGGGTGAAATGTGGGTGCATGAACACATTTCCGGGTGTTATTTCCGCCCAGAAAAATACCTGAGCATTAGTCCCAGCATATGCAAGTCCTGGAGAGGCTGCAGAAGGTGGCACAAATGCGCTCCTGGGCCAGGCGGTGGGAAAAGTCGAAAATGTGAGCCCTGGTACTGCGCTTGAGGGCAGATATGTAAGTGGACCACCCGTAGATGGGTTCGCGTGAGTGATTGAACCCTCAGCGGAGCCCGCTGCTGCAGCGGAAGGGGACATGCATGTGGGGGAAAGCACGGTGGCACTTGGGGGGGGGGGCAGAGGCACAGTGGCGCGGGCATGATCATTTGCAGCAGCAGAGACCGCATCGGGCTTGGTGCACTTACCCGATCTCTCGCCCACAGCATACGGATCACTGTATTTGCGGCGCTTGCCTTTGACAGTGCCAATGCACTGTTCAGTGATATTCCTACTGGACAGACCGGGTTTCCACCTTGGGGCTTTTTGGGCTCCCATGCATTTGGCTATTTTAGCCCAAGTCTTCTGATTTGGATTGAAGTCATCCTTTTTGGGCAATGCCTGGGATCTGTTTGCCAAGGCAATCACTGGCTTGAGACTGTGCTTGACAGTTTTGAGTGCCTCAAGATTGGGGGTTGCATCATTGCTTAGAGCAGTGAGCTGCTGACATAACACATTTATATCCTTGAGAAGGACAACATGCTCTTTGTCTGCATTTGGTTTAGGAGTACTTTGGGGCAGATCTTGATTACGCATGCGTTCTGGGATCTCAGAGAAGCTACTCCCCTTCAAGCGGAGTGCAGGGAAATGCTCATTGATGGCAGCAATGTGCTTGCAGAGCTGGATCCTTGGGAAGTCCTTGCAATTGCAAGTTGATTGAGTAAGATCAATCGGGTAATGATGACCCGGATTGGATTCAGAAGCGATGAGGAATTCTGTGTTTGGGTGAATTGAATCCAGGGATATGTTCCTGGCACTCTCCAGGATTTGTTTGCGACATGCTTCCTCAAGGTCTGGGCCCTCTAACCTGACAAGTTGTCGCTTATGCTGGTTTTGGCAGTCTGAAATGAAATAAGTCATGAACTTCTCAATGACATAATCGATGCGCTGGTTGTGCTTCCTGCTGAGACAATGGGACTTCAATTTATGGTGGTATCTAAGATTTGATCAGTAAATTTCCTTGGCAAAAAATAGAATAGAACACATATGATTCGATTAGCATGTTGGTATTCCCTTCTTCAAAGATAGTTCGGTTTTTCCTTTCAGTCCCAGACCATATATGCAGCACCAGCAACCATTCTTTTTGAAGGTATTTGACAATGCTTTGAGGTATTGAAGGATCGCTTGAGATCTTGTCCCAGATGTTGAAAAACATTGCAAGATCATCTGTTATCACCCAGTGTTTGATCTTTTCCCACAGCACCTGAAACTGGTTTGTTACAAAATGGGACCTGATCATGTGGAGCACATGCCACCAGCAAAGAAAAATCCAGCTGTGTGGATACACTGTCTCCAGGGCAGCTATCTGCGCTTGATTGCGATCAGTCATTATTATGCCAGGCCAGACAGACGGACTTGTGTCTCTGACATGTCTGACAAAGAACGTAATTATTTCTGTTGTCGCGCTTGACATCAGCATCCAGGCAACAGGCATGCCTGTTTCTGAGTCAGCCCACCTTATCAAAGGTGTCCATAATCATTAACTACTTACCTCATCCCCAACGATCCCTAGCAATGATTGTAAATAGTAATAAATTATAATATTGGGTGATGTTATAAGTCGCATCTATCCCAATAAAGCTGTTGCCAAGGCACTGGAAAGCATCCAATTGGAAACTTGTCTGAATGCACAGTACAAAGGCATCTTCTGGTAATCCTGAACCGATTGGAGCGCAATCTTGCTTATCTTTGTAGAATGTGAGCGTGCCATTTTCAGCTAGGTTCTCCATTACAAGTCTTGTTGAGACTGCATCAGACGGATGCAGTCTGGTCTCATCATTCTCAAGGGCTTGAGCTATCTGATTTACTTCTTTGAGTGCAATCAATTGATCACGACTTCCATCAGGCGCTGAATTGCAAATCACGCATACCTTCAAATGTATCAGATCAGCAGCTAAACTGTTTTGGTTCAGCAACTCACGATCTGATCCCAATCAATTTTTTGAGTAAGCATCATTTTGATTCACTCCCAGGTAGTGCTGGACAAGCAAGTAAAGGCAATATTGGCTTCGCCAATCTTGTGATCGTGCTTGGCTACGTAGCGTCCCAAAATGGTTGGTGTGTGGGGATAGAATTTGATCAAGACATGGCAATGGCATCCAGATTTTCTGTTCCAGATCTTGCGTTTCCTTGAGGGATGTTTCTTTTGATATTTCCTTTGCCCTCCGGAGTACTGGCACCTGCAAACAAAGCACTGTGACCGGCTATAATTAACCCCAGTCCAGGTGCTGGATGCAATGAGCTCAATGGAGGACGTGCATTCCTCTACCTGGTGCCACATTTCAAACTTGGCTAGATTAGCCCATTTAAGGTTAAATCTGCCCTTCTCCCAATCCCAATCGAAGCCTCCCCTTTTTGTCAAAGCGGCAGGGGAGCCAGCGTTGTCTGGGGTGCCTTTTCCTTCGGATTCATCTAAGGTGCTACACATGTCTTCCTCTTTGGATTCATCCGAGATGCTCCCACACAAGTTCCAAGTGTTTTCAGGTTTGGATTTGGATTCATCTGAGGTGTTAGCACGTGAGCTCACAATGCCTTCCCCTTCGGATTGATCCAGAGTACGTGTGCGCAAGTCCAGGCAAAGCTTGAGGGGCAGGGCACTCGGTCCAGTTACAGCCAGGTGCTTGCGCAAGGCTTGAGGAAGATGAAAACAGGTCAAAAGTGACATATTGGAGTGGAAACTAGACTGGGATAGCTAGGAATTGTGAGGGAAAACAATATTGTTACTCCTGTATTTATTTATTTTTATTTTTCAATCAACAAACAGTGAAAAAACGATCAACACATTTTTTTATGCATTTTAGTGCGTTTTCGTGAATTAATTTACATGGCTAAGGACTAGTGTGACATATAACATTTTTTACTCACTCCTATTTTTAAAATAAATAATATACATGGCAATGAATGGTCCAACTGTCGGGGTGGGTGGCGCACATCCCAATTATTTTCACCAAGTTGATTTTTTATTGACAAAGCAGAGGGCCTGTGTTACGATCCTGGGCCCTACCACCAATTTTCTCTTATTTTCCACCATTTCATTTTCGCGCTCTCGGTCACTTGTTCCCCACTTGTTCCCTTATGCGCCGCTCGGACCACCACCAAATCACCTGACAAGTCACCTGATGGATCACCTGACCATTCCGCAGTCAGATATCACATGCCATCACTCCACAGTCCGCAGCATTCCGCAGCATTACCATTTAACCCATTATGGATTGCCAGCTCATTGCCACGTCATGATAAACCGCCAGCTTATGATGGAGCTATACTTAGAACTGCCAGCTCATGATGAACCCTACTATACATGACAGTATTATTCTGTGACTCCTGTGACCTGTTACTTCTCACTTGTATATAAGTGCTTGTACTTTTAGCAGTTAGGCCCTAAGCCTAACTTGGTTTTCAATCCAAGACTTGTAGCTTCCACCCAGGACTCTCAGAGTCAACAGCCTGAACCCTCAGTCGCTTCAATCCCCTCTTGAAGCTCTCCCCTCTCATCATCTATCAGGACACTCAGAAGTCACCCTTATCATCAGGGACTTACTTGTTATACTGCGTAGCCAACCAGTACCGTGCTACTCATGTGATCATTGCCTCAGGAGGACAACCCACTGAGCAATCCCAGTCATCGCCAAACCAACCCACGCACGTTGCGTCTTTAAGGCCCTTGGACCTTAACACAAGTTAGGCTTTCCTACAAGCTCTTGGAACACAGAGCTGTTACCACCGTGGCGACCATTCAAACATACACACTCAGCAACAAGTTTACACAAATCTTCAGGAGACAACAGGACGATCTCCCAGAACACGTTAAAGTTAACATATACTTCGACGATCAAGAACCAGGACATCCTAACACCGGATACTACCTTGATACCCAAAGAAAACAACACGCGCCTATCGAATTCATCAAGGCCAACAGCACCTATCATTGGGTCAAACTCCGCCAAACAAACAACCAGTGGGAAACCAATCAAAGAGGCATATACACAGGCCCAGAAGTCAGCTGGTGGATCATATCAGACCCTCAGCATCCCAACCACAGCATTTACCAACAAGAGGCCAGCATCCCTCTCACTATCGCAGCAGTTACCACAGCACTTCAGCAGCTTCCTACCCACCCCAACACCCCAGATCATCCAACCACAATGGAAGGACAACAGGAAGGAATTAACGTCGCTACTGGGCAAACCCAACAAGAAACACAGAGGATCAATGTTATCACTAGTCCCTCTAATGGAGCACTCAAAGGAAATCCTCCATTTATATTTGATGGAGACAGAAACAAAACTACCAAGTTCCTACTCAATTGGGACCTATGGCACGCAGTAAACCGAGCCAACGACACCATGAAGAAACCCTTCTCTAGGATTGTCACTATGCTCAGTTATATGGACGGCACCCATGTAGATGCCTGGAAAGGAGAACAACTCCTGAAACTCCAAGAAGCAGCAGACAATGGAGTCCAAGAAACAGACGAAGATCTCTGGACCGACTATATTGAAAGATTCAAGAACGCCTTCACCAATCAGAACCGTCAATCCGAAGCTTACCAGGAGCTATGTACAGTCACTCAAAAAACTGTCCCAATGTTTTGCCATTTTGGAAAGAGTGACTTGGAATAAATCAAATAAATTATCAAATATTGTGAAAATAATGTATGTTATATTACATCATCTTGGCTTTCGGAAATATCCCAGATCATGTGATTTGGATCAGAAATGATGTAATAATAAGCGAAATAAAATGCCCTATCATTGGGACAGTTTTTTGACCCTCTATTTTATAAACAATGTATGTGTAATTAGTACTTTGTATGACCTCCA
>Ga0307510_10006832_pt1 | contig 13606 bp, 22 predicted proteins | sample 12_EM_MG_FD_207224 | JGI IMG/M metagenome (GOLD analysis project Ga0307510, IMG submission 207224) | Populus trichocarpa ectomycorrhiza microbial communities from riparian zone in the Pacific Northwest, United States - 12_EM | ecosystem: Host-associated > Plants > Roots > Unclassified | place... | reverse complement strand
TTGTCTATCATCTTCATGGACGCTACCTTTCATCTCCCACGCTCCCTCACCCCTGTTTCCATCAAGGCCCGTTCGCATAAATATTTGTATGCCTTGACCCATCGCATAATCGACAGAGGCTGCCGTACGCCGCGGTGTGCATCTAATAGTGTTGTGTTGTCAGTGTCAGTGATCATGTGACCGGATGTCTGGCGTATGTTTTCTTTCTTCTCCATAAGGCATTTTACACTTGCGTCCATTCTTTTGTCACCTTTACTGTGTGTGGTATAGAAAATCCCCTTGAGGAAATCAAGCGCCAATTACCAAACATTTCTCGTCATGGTGAGGCGCCAAGCAAAGCGCGCATATATCTACTTGTCTCATTTCCACAGGCACCCCGCGGCCTCTCTGCAGAAGAGAAGAGAATAAAATTGTTGGAGATCTTTCACGAGACGGTAGGCGCGTTGGGTGAGGGCCCCTTGTAACCACATTAACGCCCAGCAGAAAGACTTCTTTCAGGCGAGCGAGCTTTTTACCCCTTTTGAGCCAGCACCTTGTGGGCTTTAATTTTAATGATCGTCCAAAAAAAAAAATAGCTCAAGGAGCTGGAGAAGCTCGGCCCCAAGATGAAGGGCATCGGTGATTACAGTACTCACATGGATTCTGTTCGCTTCCGTCTTACACCACGAGGTAAAAAATTATAGTTTCGCAGTCCGTCAAGGAGGTCCTGCAGTCGCTCGTCGACGACAATGTCGTCCAGACGGACAAAATCGGCTCGTCGAACTGTAAGAGGTTCATTTTGTCCCATCCTACCACCTGTATCACCCTCAGACTTTTGTCTAAACGCGCGCTTACGCTTGTTGCATGCAACGCATCACGTCAGTCTTCTGGAGCTTCCCTTCTCAGAGAGGTGCGATCGTGAGTGCTTTGTGGGTTCTATCTGTCGAATTCGTGTCACGAAAATGACGGTTTTTATTGTTGTTCACTCCCAAAAACCCCAACGACATACTTGTGCTACTCCACCCTGACGCCTCTGGATATCCGTCCGATGTGATCGAACTGTCGTAACTGTCGTACTGTCGGCTCGCCCCCCCAGATGCAAAATCGCCTCGATGCCGCGGCAGAGGCGCAAGCAGCAAGCGAGAAGCAATTGGCGGACGTGCAATCGGCAATCGCAGCCGAGCTTGCCGCGCGACCCGAGAGCGTGCGTAAAATGTTTCTTCTTTCTTCCAACTGAAGAGAGCACTTTGTCGTCCCCCACCTGACCTCCTGTCCATCGTTTTACGATTCATTATTATTACGTCCACATGGGCTGTACTGTTACTGTAGGATCGGCGCGGCGCGGCGCTAGCTCGTCTCGCTTCTGCGAGGAACACGTTGACGGAGCTGCAAGCCGAGCTCGAAGCGTACGGCGCGTGCGACCCTGTCAAGGTGGAGGAAAAGCGGCGCGCCGTGGTGCTTGCGCGGGAAGCTGCGATGCGTCACACGGGTAAAGTATACTTATACCGCTTCATTTCGCCATTCAAAGGCGGGCATCACGTGCAAGGAAGCTGATGAGATTGGGCAGACAATTACTCGATTTTGATGTCTCATTTTACCCGGCAGCATAACGTTGATCCGCAGGATATTCGTACTTACCTTGGAGTTGGGGTCGACTATGAAGAGTTGTGTTGAGGGAATAGACGAGCAATCGTAGTTGTGTGGGTTGTTGACATGAAACACTGGCATATACATATACACCCCACTAATACCCTAGATATTGACAATCCACAGTGCCACAAGCCATGTGCTGAGGAGCAACGGCGAGGTTCTCCCTCGAAGCCTCGTCGCTTCCAGCGCCAATTTCCGAATTGTGTGGTCCCAACGCGGAGCCGAATGAAACATGGATGTCAGTATTTGGTGGTTTTGTTGCTATTGTTGTATGTGTGGCAGCTGCGATAATAATGATGTCGACACAAGGGAAGGTAGACAGAGAAGGGGAAGGAGGGAAAGGGGGAGAGCAAGAAGGAACGAACATGCACACGATATATTCAGAGTGAAAAACGAACTTTTAATTCGCCGATCGTTATCTTCTACTGGGATAGCAAGGAGGTGAGACTATATACGTGTCAGTGCCTACGGGCGTCTTGGTTGGGGCTGTAAGTACTGAACAGAGGCAGTGAGAGGAGCACAGCAACGGAAGGGGACTACAGAACGAGGCTAAGAGACGGGGAGAATGGCAGGAGGACTTGTGGCTTCGACAGATGTTCCGCCGTGGCCGTTCACGCGTGGCCGTGAGGCTTGGCTTTCAATTTCTATCTGGGTGCTTGTTGCATGTACTGGCCCAGCAGCGAAGCCCATGGGTTCCATTTGTGAACGTTGACCCCCACGGACGTCTATGATGGAGCTGGATGAGAAGTATGTGACGTCAAGCGAGCGGTTGGTATCCACGAGTAGAAGTATGATGATTGGATACATTCCCTGACCGTTCGATTCACGGCGTTAGTACAATTAGAGGTTGTGGTTCCAGAAGTGATCACGCACAGCAAGCTGCGAGGTCAGGGGCACTAAGATACTGCCAAGCGTCGAGAAGGGCAGTGGAATGAAGCCCGAGACCAAAGCCACGACCTGACGAGAAGGAAAATGCATTATGACCCGTGCTTGTGCCCATGCACCAGACAGGCGGAACTTACACAAATGAAGATATAAAGCATACCCGACTCGACTACCAGAGCCAATATCCTGATTCCTCGTGTGGGGGTTCGGATACCGACCCCGCTTGTCATCAGGGTCTTGCGGTATTTCCTTAAGGCCCGTGACGTTCATCAAGGTGTCGTCAACAAAATGATTGAAGGACACGACCACCGGCTGGGAACGTACCAGGCTTTGACGGCTATGATGGATGTTGCAAAAATGTTGACCAGCAAGGAAAGCACCACATTTGCAAGCATCGTGTTGTTGATGATGTCGTTGATGAGACTAGCATTCTTCCCGGGCCGGCCTGCCTCAAAAGCAATGACCAACCAGGCGATCGCTGCGACCGTAAACAGGTAAATGACTGGAAATGATTCGAAGGAGGACGGGTAAGGCAAAGTCAAGAAGGGGGACGAAGAAAACGCACCCGTGTTGATGGCAAGCATGATGACCGGGATCATCAAGACGACCCTATTCTGGTCAGAACACAGGACCCAAGTCCGCCAGACCACGACACCGTCTGTGAAAATATACTAAGTCAGATCCCCGGAAACAATCCGAGTCAGATGGTCAGTTCAGGGATGCTCGCGAATGATGATATGACTACGGGACTCGTAGTGCACACTGACGTTGACGATAACGAAGACATTACATATAAGCGTCCAAGATGGTTGGTTGCGAGGGACAGGGCCGAGCTTGCTAAGCATTACGTCGATGTTGACAATGGTGGCCGCGGTGTTCATGACTGAATTCACGGACGACAACACGAACATGGTGATGGTCATAGCGAAGAGCCACTTCCGTGATCGAGTTTGGAATCCCTTGGTGCTATATACCATCACGAAATTCATTGAGAAACATCATGCCGCAAGCATGGGGCGGATTGGAAGGGAAATATCTTACACCATGGTGTAGATAGAGATGGGAAAGAGACAAAAATATATACCTAGATAGACCAGGATTCATGAAGAGATCAATAGATGGTATGCATGACGGGGTAATCAGACAGCCTCAGGCTGGGGGCTCACCATAAAAGAATGTTTGGCATATTATACTTATCACTAGAAACCGAACGACCGAATCGGTCAGATCAAGGTATGACTGCCACTGGGGCGATTCGACCGTCATTTTCTGTGACTAGTGCAGGCCCAAAACTGCGATGTGAAAGGCTTTTGCAACGAATAGCTGCTTTTGACGGTACCAGCACGCTGCTCTGCGGCGGTCGCATTTTATAGAGGGCATATGCGGTGCATGCATCAGATCCCCGTATTGTGATTATTAAAAAGATCAGTCCGGATGCCGCAGCAACAGTGGCAGCGCCGGATGCCAACTGTTGCCAGTGACCAAGCATAGCACATCAGTACGTTGACTTTCGATCCTACAGGAGTTCATCGTTAACGTTCATCACCGAGAGACTGGGTCTGAGTTTCCCAAGCCCGCTTACACATCGCATCCCATCAGGCTTTCTAAACACGCCCGTTGAAGTCCCCATACGCCATAGGCACGGACGGCCTCACAACCACGCGTGAACGACCAAGAAGGAGCGCCTGTCAACGCTACAAGTCCTCCTGTCACTGTTCCTGTCTCATACAGTAGCCTTGTTCCATAATCCCTTCCCGTTGCTCGCTGCCTCTTTTCAAGACGCCTGTAGATACCAACATCTATATAAACTCACCTCCCTGTAGAGGACGGAAATCGAACAATAAGGAGTTTTAGGGTTTTGTCCAGAGACTTTCATGTGCACATGCACCCGCTTCTTGCTCTCCCCTTTTCCTCTTTCCTTTCCCTCTCTCTGTCTACCTTCCCCTTAGGTCGGCATCATTCTTATTGCAGCTGCCGTACATGCAACGCAGTAACAATCTCGAGGTCCATCTGTTCTCTAACGTGATGGCGCAGCCACAGGGGATATTGTACATTCCAAATGGTCTGAGACCTGCGACTGAAGCATCAGAATTTCTTGATTGACTATAGCAGTTTAACTACCCTGACTTCTAATGCGGTGCTGAAGCGGTATCCCATCTACTTGGTGTAGTCTTGCTTGCTGGAATGTAGTACTGTTGGTTGAATGAAAAGAAGTAAGCCAAGCACAATACAGGGCCCTGGACCGCGGATGAGAATGAGAGGCGGGTTCAAAGTTCAAAGACCCTGTGGTGGCGGTCATTGCCGACATTACTTTCCCACCTGTCACTGGCTGGCCCACTTATCCACGTTTCAAGTTCTTGCATCATCTTGACCTTTTACCTCTGTGAGTCCATACTTACTGGTGGACACGAGGAATTCCAGACACGGTTGACTTTTGATCCTACAGGAGTTCATCATCGAGAGACTGGGTCTGAGTTTCCTAAGTCCGCTTACATCGCGTCCCATCAGGCTTTCTAAATACTCCCGTTGAAGTCTCTTTACGCACTATAAGAACGGAAGGTCTCACAGCCACGCGTGAATGACCAAGAAGGAGCGCCTGTCAACGCCACGAGTCTCTTCCTGTCTCATATAGTAGCCTCGTTTCGTAGTCCCTTTCCGTTGCTATTCTCCTCACTGCCTCTATTCAAGACGCCCGTGGGTACCGACATGAATATGAACTCACCTCCCTCACTGCAGAGGATGGGAATCGAACAATAAGGAGTTTTAGGTTTTCGTCCGGAGTCTTTCATGTGCGTGTGCGCCCGCTTCTTGCTCTCCCCTTCTCTTTCCTTTCCCCCTCTCTGTCTACCTTCCCCTTGGGTCGACACCATTTATTCTTATCGCAGCCGCCGTACATACAACGCAGTAACAATCTCCCGATCACCACTGTTCGCTGTGTTACAACAATCTCGAGGTCCACTGTTCTCTAACGTGATGGCGCAGCCAAGGGGATGTTGTGCGTCCCGAAGCCCCAATGGTCTGAGACCTACGGCTGAGAACATCAGGATTTCGCATAGTAACTTGTCACCTTGCCAATGTTTTCCTTTATATTGGAGCCCATGTATTAAGAGAAAAATGGTCTGATTTCAAAATATCAGAATTAAATCATAGAGCCTTCAGGCCTCACTTTGTATATGGTCCTCAAGCCACTCGGCTAGACCCAACGCAGAGCCGAATGAAATATGGATGTTAGTATTTGGTGGTTTTATCGCTATCCTGTATGTACGGCGGCTGCGATAAGAATGATGTTGACCTAAGGGGAAGGTAGACAGAGAAGGGGAAAGAGGGAAAGAGGGAAAGGGAGAGAGCAAGAAGGAACGGACGTGCACACGATAGGTACTGAGCGAAAGACTAAACCTTCTTATTTTCCGATGGTTGTCCTCTACAGCGAGGTGAGTTTATATACTACATGTCAGTACCTACGGGCGTCTTGGCTGGGGCTGTAAGTACTGAATAGAGGGGGTGAGAGGAGCACAGCAATGGAAGGGGACTGTAGAACGAGGCTATGAGACGGGAAGAACGTCAGGAAGGCTTGTGGCTTTGACAGACGCTCCGTCGTGGCCATTCACGCGTGGCTGTGAGGCTTGGCTTTCAATTTCTATCTGGATGCTTGTTGCAAGTACCGGTCCGGCAGCGAAGCTCATGGGTTCCATTTGTGGACGTTGACCCCCACGGACGTCTATGATGGAGCTGGACGAGAAGTGGTATTAAGCGAGCGGTTGGTCTCCACTAGTAGGAGTACGACGATTGGATACATTCCCTGACCATCGAATCACGGCGTCAGTACAATTCAAGGTTGTGACTCTATGAGTGATTATGCACAGCAAGCTGGCAAGCTGAGGAGAAGAGGATATTGGTAAACATCACGGTCCTCACAAGGTTAATGAAAGGCGAGACCAAAGCCACAACCTGAGAAGAAAAAAAACGCGTGATGACCCGTGCTTGTGCCCATGGACCAGACAGGCGGAACTTACGCCAACAAGAATATAAAGCATACCCGGCTTGACTACAAGAGCCAATATCCTGATTCCTCGTGTGGGGGTTCAGATGCTGGCCCCACTTGTCATCAGGGTCTTGCAGTATTTCCTTTAGGCACATGGGTGACACCCATCAAGGTGCCGTCAACAAAATGGTGGAAGAACACGACCATCTGGTCAGAACGTACCAGGCTTTGACAGCTATGAGGGATGTTGCAAATATGTTGGTCAGCAAGGAAAGCGCCAGATATGCCACTTGCGCGAAGCCGAGGATATCGTTGAAGTGACTACCCCTCCGGCCTGCCTCCAAGGCAATGACCTTGCCAACGTTCATTGCAACCGTAAGCAGGAAAATGACTGGAAATGATTCGAAGGAGGACGGGTGAGGCAGAGTAGATCAAGAAAGGGGAGCGAAGAAGGCGCACCGGTGTTGATGGCAAGGATGATGACCGGAAACATCAAGACGGCCCTACTCTGGTCAGAACACAGGACCCAAGCCCGCCAGACCACGACACCGTCGGTGAAAATATACTAAGTCAGATCCCCGGAGACAGTCCGAGTCAAGGGTCAGTTCAGGGATGCCCGCAGATGATGATATGACTACGGGACTTGTAGTGCACACTGACGTTGATGGGCTGGAAGGCGGCATTGGCTATCGGCAACCAATCTGGTAGTTTGCGAGGGACTGCGCCAAACAGGCTCTGCCACACGTCAATCATGATAAAGGTGCTGACGATGCACATGATCCAATTCATGGTTGACAACGTGAACATGATGATGATCATAGCAAAGAGCCACTTCCGTGATTGAGCTTGGAATCCCTTGGTGCTATTCCATCACAAAATTCCTTGAGAAAAATGCTGCGAGCACCGGGCGGATTAGAAGGGAGGTCGCTTACACCATGACGTAGATCGAGATGGGAAAGGACAAAAGTATATACCTAGTGTAAGGTGAGCATCGTGACGCGTGTCGATGACGACAACAGCCCCACCAGCAGCATCAGCAACAAGCCGGCAAGTGAAACACCCAAAATGTACGCGTTTGATGGGTGGACAATGAACACTTACACAACCTCTAAAATGGTGTGTAGGAGCTACAAACAAATAGTGTAAAAGTATTAATCATGACATGAGATGGGTACTGCAAACCAAAAGTATATTCAATGCTGGTGAGATGATGCAGATGAGAAACAATATATTACACTGGCACGGAATCGAACCTATGACCTATCCTGCCATGTGTGGCAACAAAAATGTAGTAACCACTACACCATTTAGGTTTACCATGACTATCCTCTTTAAGCATTAATGACCAACAGCATAACGGTGACCATATATTGTCAGTGTCCCAACACCCCTCTCACGCTACAATGTCATGGCGGCAACCCATGTGGAAAGTTTAATTTAATTTTTTTTTATGTTTTTGGTGGAGGGCAAACGGGGGGTATAATCACCACAACCTGTATAGGTCATGTGACTGAAATTTACGAACTGGTTTGCGTTCTCATGCTGTTGACTAAGGAATCTCACGCTTGTGGCTGACAAGTTTTGCCAGCCGTCGGGGGCTGGTCAGGCTACACTAAGGTTCATGGTTGACATAATCATATTCGGCATTTCCCGTCTTGGCTCTGATTGGCTAATTCATACACACAGACACAGCTACCGCTACCAGGATCAGGCCTGACCAAAGCCCCCGACGGTGGGTAGGAGCCTGCAATCATATGTACCCCTGTCGGAGAAAGGCAACGCTAAGGTACTTATGGGATCGCTGCAGCACTGGCCTCATCGCCGACCACGTGACGCCTTCTGAACCACCCAAGCCCGCCACATGTCGACCTCGCCCTGTCTACTTTGGCCCTCTCCGCTTTGGCCCTCCTCGCCTTGCTTGCCTCGCCTTTCCTCCTCAAGTCCCTGTCGTCTCGCCTCAAGACCAGCTGCCGAACACAACGCGGATCGCCCACCCTCATGCCTCGAGCTGTCAATACAACAGCATGGGCCCTAGCTCGGAACCAGTCTCCTTATACCTTCCTTCTTTCGTACGTTTCTACACCACTCCTTGTCTTAAGAATCCCGTCTCTCCCTCTTTTTACTTTCCATTTTCGGCTTAGCCATCGGACTCAAGACACTCTACTAGCATGACATACATGTATATAATCCCCCTTGCCGGGCCCAGGTGAGGGTGTGCAACCGAAGAATAGAGCCCCACCTTCCTTTCCCCTTTCCACTCACATGCGTTCGTCATACACACACACACACACACACTCTCTCTCTCTCTCTCTCGCCGGCGGTCGAGCGACTAACACCCGCCAAATCCGCCCTCCCCGTTCGCTCCATTGCGCGTCCTTGTCTCGGGACGCGACGTTAGTTCTATTTTGCTACCCCCTTCCTTTCGAACTCACAGGCGTGGACTCTGCGTCTGCGCTACAATGATCAACAGGTGTGAACAACACTAACCTCAGTCAATGAAGAGAGGACTGAGGTTTACAAGCAAAAGAAAGTGTGTATAAGTACTCGAGCAATGATTGTCCATGAAATGATGGACGTGTGAAAAGGTAGAAAACGTACAGGTGTTCTATCTATCAAAATTTTGTCACTGATGATGGTTTTATTGTTTACTCCCAAAACCCCAACAACATACTACCCCTCACTCTACGCTACTGACGCGTCCGGACGTCTGTCCATGTGATCGAACTGTCGTTGCAGATGCAAAAATGCCTCGATGCTGCGGCAGAGGCGCAAGCAGCGAGAAACAATTGGCGGGCGTGCAATCATTGGCGATCGCAGCCGAGATTGCCGCACGACCCAAGAGTGTGAAATTTCTTTTTTCAAAAGCATTTTTCGTCCTCCCTCACCTGACCGACCTCCTGTCCATCACTCGATTATTACATCTGTCCTTTTGGCTGTAGGATTGGCGGCGCGCCGCGTCAGCTCGTCTCACTTCCGTGAGGAACACATCGACGGAGTTGCAAGCCGAGCTCAAAGCATACGGCGCATGTGACCCAGTCAAGGTGGAGGGAAAGCGGTGTGCTGTGATGCTTGCCCGGGAAGCCGTGCTGCGTCACACAGGTAAGGTCTACCACCTCATTTCGCCATTTTCCGGCTCCAAAGGCGGGTATCATGTGCAGTGAAGCTGATGAGATGGGCAATCGCTCGAGTTTGATGTCCCATTTTACCTGGCAACATTACGCTGATCCACAGGATATTCGTACTTATCTTGGAGTTGGGATCAAGTATGAAAAGTTGTGTAGAGAGAATAGACGAACAATTAGAATTGTGTGGGGTGTTGACATGAAACATACACATTTGCCCCTCTAATACTAGATTGTACCCCCAAAGTGCACATAAATCGATTCCAAAACAAAAATCCCTAGATATTGACAACCCACACAAGCCATGTGCTAGGGAGCAACGGCGAGGTTCTTCCTGGAAGCCTTGTCGCTCCCAACACCAATTTCCAAATCGCCTGGTTCCAACGCGGAACTGAATGAATGAAATATGGATGTCAGCATTTGGCGGGTTTGTTGCTATTTTTGTATGTATGGCGGTTGTGATAAGAATAATGTCGACCCAAGGGGAGGTAGACAGAGAAAGAGAAAGAGGGACAGGGGGAGAGCAAGAAGGAACGAATGTGCACACGATATATTCTGAGTGAAAGACTAAACCTTTTTAGTCCCCCGATAGTTGCCTTCTACAATGAGGAGGTGAGTTAATATACATGTCAGTACCTACGGGCATCTTGGTCGGAGCTCTAAGTACTGAATAGAGGCAGTGAGAAGAGCATAGCAAGGTAAGGGGACTACGGAACGAGGCTATGAGACAGGGAGAATAGCAGGAACGCTTGTGGCCTTGACAGACGCTCCATCGTGGCCGTTCACGCGCGGCTGTGAGACTTGGCTTTCAATTTGTATCTGGATGCTTGTTGCAAGTGCAAGTACCGGCCCAGCGGCGAAGCTCATGGGTTCCACTCGTGAAGGTTGATCCCCGCGGACGTCTATGATGGAACTGGACGAGAAGTATGTGGTGTCAAGCGAGCGGTTGCTCTCCACGAGTAGGAGTATGATGGTTGGATACATTCCCTGACCATCGATCCACGGCATCAGTACAATTCGAGGTTGTGACTCTAGAAGTGATTACGCACAGCAAGGTGCACGGTCACGGACCCGAAGATAGTGCTGAGCGTCCCGCTGTCGGAGGGCAGGTTAATGAAAGTCGAGACCAAAACCACGACCTGACGAGAAAAAAAAACGCGTGATGACCCGTGCTCGTGCCCATGTACCAGACAGGCGGGACTTACGCCCATGAAAATATAAAGCATACCCGACTCGACCACCAGACCCAATATCCTGATTGCTCGGGTGGGGGTTCGGATACCGACCGCGGCGCCTGTCGTCAGGGTCTTGCGGTATTTCCTTTAGGCCGTGCGCGACGTCCATCAAGGTACCATCAACAAAGGGATGGAAGGACACGATCATCAACTTGGAACGCACCAGGCTTTGACAGCTATGATAGATGTTGCAAAAATGTTGGCCAACAAGGAAAGCGCTATGGTTCCCACTTGCATGAAGGTGACAATGTCGTCGAAGTGAAAACCCATCATGATCCGGCCTTTGGCCAAGAAAATGACCTCGGCGGCGCACAGTGCGACAGAAGACAGATAAACGACTGGAAACGAGTCAAAGGAGGACGGGTGAGGGGGGCGAAGAAAGCGCACAGGTGTTGATGGCAAGGATGACGACTGGAAACATCAAGACGATCCTATTCTGGTCAGAACACAGGACCCAGGCGCGCCAGACCACGACACCGTCAGTCACAATATACTAAGTCAGATCCCCGGAAATAGTCCGAGTCAAGGGTCAGTTCGGGGATGCTCGCAGATGATGATATGACTACAGGATTTGTAGTGCACACTGACAGTAACGAGGATAAGGCCATCGAATATCGGCAACCATGGTGGTGGGTTGCGAGGGACATGGCCGAACCGGCTGCGCCACACGTCGATGAAGATAAAGGTGATGACGACAGACATGATCCAATACATGGATGACAACGCAAACATGGTGATGGTCACGGTGAAGAGCCACTTCCGTGATCGAGTTTGGAGTCCTTTGGTGCTATTGCATCACGAAATTCGTTAAGAAAAATGCTGCGAGCACTGGGCAGATTAGAAGGGAGGTGTCTTACACCATGACGTAGATCGAGATGGGAAAGAGACAACAATATACACCTAGATGGACCGGGATTTTCGTGGAAAGGTCAATGGATGGTATGTACGACGGGGAGATCCGGCAGGGCTCACCATAGAAGAAAGTCTGGCATATTATGCTTATGAGCCGGTACAGAACAACCGAATAGAGCATTTTCTGGGACTAGCCCAGACCCAAAACTGCGATGTGATAGGCTTTTGCGATGAACGACCTTGCCGTTACCCGCACGCTGCTGGCTCGGGACATCATGATGACTGCCAGCGGCTCACTTTTTATAGAGGGCATATGCGGTGCTTGCATCAGATCTCCGTATCGGTGGTTATTCAAAATAACGTTTTGGACGCCCCAGCAACGGTGGCAGGGTCGAAAGTCAATATTCAATACCAACCGTGCGTAGCACATCAGTCTTAAGCTTGTTGACTTGGGCTACCTCGGTGATCGCCCATACGACACGGTGATGACCAGTGTGAGGTGTGGAATCGCCACTTTCGACCACGTGACGGCCTCGACGCAGCTGCAAGCCCGACTCGTTCAACCACCACTCGCATTCCTCGCATTCTCCCTCCTCACCTTGCCTATCCCCTTCAAGCCCCCCCCCCCCCCTTTCGTTGCGCCTCGCCTGCTGCTAATGCTACGCGACCGCCCACCTTTGCCGGCTGACGCCACAAGAGCGCGCCCCTCAATACCTGGCAACCCACGTCACGCACGACGTACAGACAGCCCTTGCAAGTCATCAAGACGCTATCCAGAACCACATATCGCCGGGCTCGCGTCTTACTGAATATATTTTTCATTTGACCCTTCTTGTATGTTTCTTTATCTCCTGCCCTAGGCCTTTTTCTCGCTCTCCGGCCCCTACTTGTATCGTGCGTAGCATACCTGTATACAATCTCTATCGCCTGTTTTCGGCGAAAGGAAGCAATAGAGAACGTTCCCCCTCCCCCCCTTTCCATCTGTGTGTTTTCATCTCAAGTCCCTCGTTACACCCGTTACAATTCTCTCAGCTATGCTGTTGGAGCCACGAGTGCCAATCACAGTCTTCGTCGCAACGTCCAGTCTCAGCATCGCTCAAGCGGCTCGCGCGGAGCCCTCTCGCGTCATTCACACGCATACACACACACATACACACGCACACACACTCTCCCTCTTCTCGCCTTTGCGCTTTCGCTTTCCCCTCAGGACTGCGAACCCGCCCGAATCTCAGAACTAACCCTCAAACTCACCAGCGAGACTTACCATCCTCTCTACATCGGTCAAGATTGACCTTCAAGCGTGGGCATCACGGATGGTGAAGATGATGAGATGGCAGACAATTATTCGATTTTGATGTCCCATTTTCCCTGGAAACATATCGTTGATCCGCAGGCTATTCGTACTTATGTTGTAGTTGGGATCGACGGTGACGAGTTGTGTTGAGGGAATGGACGAGCAATGATAATTGTGTGGGGTGTTGACATGAAACATACATATCTACGCCCCACTAATACCCTAGATATTGACAATCCACGCACGCTGTGCTAAGGAGTGACGGCGAGGTTCTCCCCCGAAGCCCTGTCACTTCCGGCGCCGCTTTCCGAATCGCTTGGTTCCAACGCGGAGCCAAATGAAATATGGATGTCTGTATTTGGAGGTTTTGTCGCTATTTCTATCTGACTGCCTGTTGCAAGTACCGGTCCAGCGGCGAAGCTCATGGGTTCCATTCGTGAACGTTGACCCCCACGGACGTCTATGATGGAGCTGGACGAGAAGTATGTCGTGTCAAGCGAACGGTTGTTCTCCACGAGTAGGAGTACGATGATTGGATACATTCCCTGACCACCGAATCACGGCGTCAGTACAATCCGAGGTTGTAACTCTAGAAGTGATTACGCAC
>Ga0307510_10006830_pt1 | contig 13612 bp, 17 predicted proteins | sample 12_EM_MG_FD_207224 | JGI IMG/M metagenome (GOLD analysis project Ga0307510, IMG submission 207224) | Populus trichocarpa ectomycorrhiza microbial communities from riparian zone in the Pacific Northwest, United States - 12_EM | ecosystem: Host-associated > Plants > Roots > Unclassified | place... | reverse complement strand
CGAATCTAATTTCAACTTTGTTAAGATGCATCTAATAAGTCACTTTCGCGATCACATCTACATGTTCGGCAATATTCCCATGTATGCTACCGCGTATGGAGAGCTCGCACATAAGGAGCAAATCAAGGATGGATGGCGACGCTCAAATAAAATCGACGCATCACGACAGATACTAAACAGCTACGGTCGACAACATGCGATCCGCATGAGAATTTTGAACTGGGAATTCCTTCAACGTGCAGGAGCTGATTTACAAACTGAGGTAGTAGAACATTTAGAGAAGACCAGGCCCGCGCCAACCCCACCAGCCCATCGGAGGATTCTGAAGGGACGTTGTGATAATATCCACGACGTCGTTGATTTTGGCAGAGCATGCGATGTATCCCCGGAGACGATTTCTCAGGAATTGATACGATATGGCCGACTGAGCCTGCCGCCCAAGCGCCGACTGCCGGAAAATCCGGCAATACTTCGTGCTTTGCCGGTGGAACTACAGACACAACTGGAGATCCCGGTTCTTGCGTTCCAGGAGTCAGGTATTTACGACATACAGAGGGCCCGATGCATGGGTGCTCGACTCTTCCGTAACCAGACCAGTCGGAACGATTGCGTTTGGATACAGGCTGGTGGGGAGAATATGTATGGTGCGCTCAGGGGTCGTCTCCTGGCAAGGCTCATGGCTCTGTTCAAAGTCCGGTCGGGCTATATGCAGCAGGATACGGTCTATCGCCTCGCCGGGGTTCAATTCATGAGCCTGGTAAACTCCGGACGACCATCGGACGTACACGGTCTGGTAACCGTTCAGCTCACAGACGTTACCCGAGAGCTCACAATTGTGGATATCGGGACGATCATACGCCTGGCGCATCTGATACCGGAGACAGAGCAGCGCTGGCTTGTCAATAGTCGGATCGATTTACGCACGTTTAACGAGATCGATTAGGATCACAGAGGGAGCTTGTATAATAAAATAAACTCGGGGAGCGATGTAGCCTAGATGAGGGCTACATCGCTCCCCGACCGAGATGTAGCGTCACGATCACGACTAGACCATAAACGTGTATAATAGACAAGTATATAGTGGAGATATAGACATAGAGGAATAGAAACATCTAGAAACAAACAAATTATGCACGATAGTAGTAGTAGTAGGAGGCACACCGGCAGGAATGACTAGGGTGATATCGGCGGCAAGTTGTTATGACCACACCCGGAAGCAGAAGGAAAAGGGGGTACCGTGGGGAGGCGTCCGGATGCTGCGGAGATGCGAGGCAGGAAAAGAGACGTCAGGACGTGAGATAAGGGGGAGGAGAAGAGCAGGAGATGTGGGGTGGCGGCGGGATGTGGGTAAGGTCCGACGTTACGTCAGGACGCAAGCGGCGTTGGGAAGGGCGTCCGGACGCTGGGGACGCAGAGGACGGAAAAACGACGTCGGTTGTGTCCGGACGCGGCGCCCGTGCCTCAGACGCAGGATTAATTTTTGCTGATGTTCATGCAACCATCTAAGTACTTTTCTATACTACTTAAGCAATTGCAATACGATTACTCTTTATTCTTGCAACAAATTATCTCTACCCTATCAAAGCCTATGCTCTGAGAACCCAGAGCCTATTGTGATAGTCTTGGTAATGGGTCACACAAACATCGGACGATTGTGATAGTTCTATCCAGCAAGCCAGTTCCGTACTATCTGATGAGATAGTATCCTGCGACAGATCCCTCAAGACAAGCAAGCCAGTTCCGTACTATCTGAAGAGATTGTATAATCCTACTCCAACCAAAGAAGAATAGAAGTGCGCTCACGAATAAGACTATAGTCGTTGCCTGCTGCATAAGAAAGTGACAATAGGATTGTTACAACATCCCCCATTCTGAAAAAAGGCGGCCGAAGGGAGACTGTTGAAAGAAAAGCACTATAAACATAAAAGGCAAAACAGGGCTTGCAGCCACAGTCGCGGGGAGGGAAAAAGACCTAAAGAGACCAAAAGAGGGTAGCTTGCCCCTGGAGACCGGGGGGTTGTGCAGGGCAACGATTGAGGGGATGTGGGCCAGTTGTGAAAAGGAACCGACATGTGAGAGAGACACATCCCAGCTCCCGAGGCAGTTGTGTTGAACGAGTGTACAGTGTTTCGGAGAGGGAGGGGAGACCTGCTCACCGCCCCCAAGCGTTTGGTCCTGCAGGATTATTGGGCCAGGCCCAAGGCGGTTCAACTCATGGTGGAGGGGCTGGGGGGCTCTGCAGGAGGGAGCTATCCAAAGCACTGGGTGGGGCTCACTGAGGCAGGAAGAATCATCGTGCACTGGCCTCTTGGAGTAGCCATCACGAGCACCGATTGGAGTCAGCGGGTGGGAGTAGGGGGGAGCGAGACGTCCTGATTGTCGGTGGCCATGTCAATCGCGTCTGCAGCCAGGGGCGGAGCAACAGCCTCGGCGGCAGGGTTTGAATACCTGAGAGGGGGTAGTGCCTGACGGCTTTCGCAATCCTTATGTATGGCAATGTGTTCGCCAACGCAGTTGACACAACGGGCCGGTGAGGAAGAACCGCAGCCAGGAGTAGCCTTAAGGTTGGCACCTCCAGGGCAGGTCGGGTTGGGGCATCGATGGTTAGGACAGGTGTTGTTGAGGGAGCAAATGGGGGAGACAGAGTGATCGGAGGGGCATCTAGGGGCGACGTGGCCGAACTGGCAGCAGTTCTTACACTGCAGCTACCTGTTGGAAGAGTAGGCCCGTTCGACGGTGTGTGAACAGGAGAAGAGACGGATCGAGGAGCACATTGGTGGGACGTCCTAGGTGTGAACTGACACTACGACCCATGTAGAGGTCTGGCCCTCACTGGACTCTCCGACCAGATTGAGATATCTGGCGGCCAGGATGAGAATATTCTGAGATTTAAGGATCAATTCCGCGAGGAACGGAAGGAGATTCTCGGGGTCCTGGGGAAGCAAGGCGATCAGAAGCCAGTGGATGGCGAGTTGAACCTTGTTGGGGGCGAGGCGACTGGGCAACCCAGCGTAGTCCCGCACTGGGAAGGACTTGTTGAGTTGGGAGCAGAGACCGTCGAAATACGGAGCGAAGGCCCCAGCAGGGCTGGCAGGATCGGTGACAATGAGGATGACTGAACGGCGATCCTTGACCTTGGTCGTGACCGCGAGGGGGAGAGGGCGGTTCACCTCCCGGAGGACCCAGGCAGCTATGTCAGGGAAGGTCGCAGCTATTAGTGAGGCTTGCTGGTGCTCAGAGGGGGGGGAATGCGTAGCGCAGAATCTTCTTTCAGCCGCGGGTAGCGATTTCGGTGCCTCGGTAGTAGGGACTATGTTGCAGGCTGCCCCGACTTTGGCGGCTGTGAGAGAGCTCTTATTCTTCTACCTCTTCGGGGCGGTAGCAGATGAACCCTGAGCGTACGAGGGTTGGGGCTTGTGGCAGTCAGGGGCCAGATGGCATGAGATGAAGGTGGTGGGGTCGGGGTACCTGCCGTCGCAGAAAGTCTTGGCTTCCCATGAATCAGGGAAGTTGTCAGCGTAGGCGCGGGGGTCGCCGTAGAAAGGGCGAGTGCCCGAGTCATACGGGGAAGGTCGGTATTGACAGCAGAGGAGGAGCTCTTGCCATGGGGTTGCGCACGGCCTTTGGCCTTGGGGGGGAGGGCACATGGGGGCGCAGCACGATTGGTCGCACCAGTCGGGGGAACAGGTTGCCGAGTGGGGACGGGCCCCTGTAGTGGGTGAGAAGCTGACACCCTTTGTGACAGGTCCCGCAAGCACGCGCTGATGGGGGAAAGGATGGTTTCTAGCACTGGAAGGTCGGGAGGCTAGCAACCACGGCCTTGATATTGCCTAGTTGGGTTGTTACGGTGTCCAGTAGACACGTTCTGGACGCAAGGGCGTTGAGGGCAGAGCAGGAGAGTGGGACGAGGATCGTTTCGCCGTCCGAGAGTTCGGAGAGGTGGTGGTGGTCGAGAATGACGAGTTGGATCGACGTGAAATTAAGTCTTTGGCGTGTTTCGCGAACAATGTCCTGAATGTAGTGGTGGGACTCCGTCAGGTCAGGAGTGAACAGCGTCTGGACGAGGCCCTAGAGGGGGCACCCGAGGAGAGGAGGGAAGGAAGGTCTTCCATCATGCAGACAGGGGATCAGGGACGCGAAGTCTGACTGGCCGAAGAAGTTAGGGGGTGCGGGGGGATCCTATACTGAACTACCTGGAGTTGGAATTTCAATGAGTGGAGGTGTAGAGCGTGCGGAGCGTGATTTAAATGGAGTCCATTTGCCCCAATTCGATTCCTATGATATCCCAGGGCTGTCAGCCATGATTTTGAGAAATGTACTAAACAACAGAATTCGCTATATACTTGATGCCTCTGGATAAGTCTGCCAAAGGCTCCGGAGTATTCCTTCTGAACTGTTATCTTGAATTGATTATGATTTCAACAATAGAGATAAATCGTTAAGAGCCTGGCTCGTGTCGAATGCAGTTCTCGATGAGCCACTCAATCTCATGATCTATTGTTACCGCGAAGAGCACGGCACACTAATGGTGACCGTATCGTTAAGCGCACACCAATATCTCCATCAGGATGGCCTCACCGATTGGGCTGATTCCGCAGCTGTACATATGCCGAACAGGCATTACCAGGCTCCAGATGTAATGCCCTGATTTGATTACCGGAACGCCAATGGATCAGGGGATTACGAAGATGGGGACCCCCTCAGTGTTTCCCTTTCAGGATCATCCTGCTAATTATCGAATGTTGCAGGCACCAGGGATAAAGGTCAGGACAGCACGGGCATGCCGCCACACCCTGCTGGTGACACAGTTGAATCCGTCATGGCTCGTAACCGCTCGTCGTATAATCTTTGAGGCGACTGAATTTACCAAAGTCTTCAAACCTGCTGGGCTGTCTAACACGCGGCAGTGAGACTCTAAAGCTGGATTCTCCGGCGTATAATGTAAATTTGGACATTGCTGAATTTAAGAACACCAGCGTAGGTGTGTTGGAGTTTGAGTCTGTTAAAGGTGTGGAAGTACACATTGGCGGGAATCCAAAGGGACACAATTGTGAGGAACCGTTATCCAAGAGACTTCGCAGTGGTTCAATGGCCGGGGGAGATTCACAAAACCTGATCGATGAGACGGTGCGGCGATAGCTTGTTGTATCTCAAAAGATTTATTGTTTTATTAGTTTTGTTTAGTCTTTCATTTATTCAGGATTGGAATTTTAAGCTTATAGATTAGACAAATCACATGTTCATGGAAATATGGTATTGGTGTAAGGCCTCCTGAACGTCGAAGTGTTGCTGGGTGTTGCTGAGTATTGCAGAGTGTTGCTGTGTGTTGCTAAGTATCAATGAGTGTCGATGAGGGTTGATGTCAGCCTCACACAATAACAAGTGCGCTTGAGCTTAGCGGATGATCGCATCTTATCCTTTAAGATGCATGATACTGGCGTGGCCTTCGGCCAAGATATTCACAACAATGATTTGTAGTCATGGCAACGACGTCTCTTCGCATCTACAGAAAGGGTGATCTAGACCCTGGAGAGGCTTCAAAGCTTATTTCATATATCAATGAGACACGATAAGCATCCATTTGAATTATCTATAGAGCTAGATTTAGAGCTTACAAACTTAGGTCATCATTGGAATGGTGGGTGCGAGATCGTTGGAGTCGTGCAAACCCTACACTGGTATCACCTCATGGGGTTGAATGTTTCAAACTTTGTATACAACTGACATCTGGGGGGCTTTTTTGCGACGCACAAAGAGCATTCCTGATCTCTATAAAGCTCATCATCTGCCCTCCCTCAGTTCCTTCACACCTCCATCACATCGTTCACACGCACCTCCCTTCATTACTTGTCACAGTTGAAATGCACTGCGAGAGCGCCACAAGAGCCTAGAGCAAACAGCCAACGTAACTACACTTCGTCCACCGCTTTAATCGTGGGTAAAACTAATATTGCATGACTTCAGGCCGCCTGGTGTACCAGCCACAAAGAATAAATAAGCAAGGTCCATGAGCCTGGGAAATTCACTTCGTGGTGTGACAACATAGACTGGCGCTTGATATTAATTTTAAGATTGGTTGTAGCCATCCAGCAGTTCCGTACGACGAAGGTGAAGTCAGGGGGGGTACAGGTTGGGCTGCCCCGCGTGTTGCCGCCCACAGATGGACTACGGAGAGAAGCTAAGCAATCATTCATTGACACCATTATTCTTCAAACTTCCTCCGATGTGTGGCCGACACTGGACATTCATATCACACTGGGCCAGTGGGATCGTGTGAGAATCTCTATTGCGTTCCTGCAGTCGAGGATTCTGGCTACAGCAACAACAACCAACCTATATATCCAAGACCCATTTAAACTAACACATGAATTAGTGGGTGCTACTGCGACATTGCATTTGCAAAAAGCAGGGGTGCATTCAAGGATGATCGAACAAAAACTAGAGCCAACAACGGATAGCGTCGCTACGTTAAGGGCTATATCCAGTCCGACTTGTGCGATCCAGCCAAGGTAACGGACGATCAATTGACTGGGATCCTCGACGTTGCCAGCTCTCTTTCACCTGTCAAATCGTAGATCGAATTTGTAAAACCAACCTAGAGCGCTGACGAGGTTAGGAAGGCGAGTGGTCAACAGAGGATTTTGGTAAAGGACACGGCTAAGAAACTGTGGACTGCAATGGATCATGACTACGCGGAGTGGCCTAGTGATGAGATTGCTGCACCTCTCCGTAAGTTATCGATCCACGCTAAGTTCTTTCGCTCTTTGTAGTAATAGATATCTTCAGTCGTATTGCCGAATTCCGCTTCGGCTTTTTCCCTTCCTGCAATGAGGATCAACATTGTTTCCCGAACGGGTGCCCATTAAGGTGAGCATGCATTCCTTGGCCAACACTGGTGCCAGAATGACTCTGATTGGGGAATAGCCTACGGAGTCCTCCAGTCACCAAGCATTCAAACCAGGCTCAGTGTGCCAAAGGGGCGACGTGGTGAGGTCTCCATGTGGTGCACTTGATATCTCAACGGCCCAACTCTTGAAGGTAGCAATCCACTAAGTCTGGATCGTACAGGCACTACTCACCCTCCGAGACCTCATCTTTCTGAACAAAGATGATTGCCGGCAGTGTTCTTGCTTGCTAACAATGGCAAGCATTTTCTGGATCTCATGGTGCGGTAGCTGCGCCTCGTGGAAGCAGGGGATGACAGATAAAGACGGCAGCCTGGCCGAGACGACACACATTTTTCTACCGTAACATCTGGGACCATTCTATCGAGGCAGAAGATATAGTGGGGGGCATCCAATGCGACAATGAGCACGACGAGGTCGACCACATCGTGGTGATAGAATAGATGTATCAGGCACCAATAGGGAGAGCTCTGGGATGAAATTGAAGATATGGACGAAAACGACAAGGATGATGAGGGGAAGGATGGCAGGGAAGACGAGGGTGATGAAGATATGGCGGAGAGCGAACGGGAATCTCAGATGCCGCAGGCGCCGTAGGCAATTGTTCTCGACGTAAGTGTATTGTGTTTCAGCTATCCAGAAGCATACCCAACTCAATAACTGAACCACCTCAATAGGAGAACAATCCGGGTGCCACTGGCCCCTGTAGGCTAACCGGAGCCAGGAGGTTTGGCCTATTGGATATGGAGGCGGAGGCATCAGGCGCTAATCCGATCGTTCCAGTCTCATGCACAAGGCAGTCCGCACTGTCAGATTCCGCGCAGCAGCGAACTGTTCTACAGTTTGTCTAAGCGACGCCTTGGATTGCTGGTTGCCTGAGAAATCTCAACCTGAGAGAAAGTGACAGTGATGCATATGATGGCGCCCAGGATACTCCTCCTGGTAGACTCTGTGGGACGCTTCATCAGCGTCCCGTCAGCCCTCCCACCCGCGTTGGCCCCACAGTCCCGCAACATCCCACGATCCCTGATGCTGAGACAATTGAGCCGGTTTCCATCATACTAAATGCTCACTGTATCCCATTTGCTCCCAGTACACCAAATGCAGAGACTGTTCCAATGGCCCAGCAAACGCTAGCCCCTGCGCTGGATCAGGATATCACCCCCTCCTCTCGGCCCCCTGCATCACCCCCTCCTAACACTCATGATACCCCTATATACACGGGCCAAAACACCCAAACACAGTCAAAGGGCCGTTAACAAAGCACTAGGGTTGCCGGCAACTGATTCTTTGTTCGGCCGATTATCTTTTTCATTTTCATTATCTCTCTGATTGTGCAAGCTTTGTAGTTTAGATGTTGAATTTACACCCTGGGACTTTCTCAGCAAGCATATGATATTGATCATACCATGGAGCCTGCTTGCGTTAGCATCTTGTATGACTACCTATTTCAATCTCTTGTGCCTGATCCCCTTTTGTCCATGGTATGTTAGACTCCAAGCCTCGCCTTAGCCGAAGTTTAACCATTACAAGATTTGGCCCACATCCCTTTATCAAAACAGAACTAGCGAGTGGCTGGGGGCGGTCATAGAGCGACTACAGTACGTTCGATATTCCTGTGTATTGATTGGTCGGTGCGAGACGAGCTTCCATATTTATTGTCTGCTTTAGGCGTGGCAGATACCTCGTTAGAATTATAGTTACTAAGCAATACTTTTTGTAGGAAGTACCTGGTCTTAGGAACACCGACCTTTCGTCAAAATCTTTATGCCTGGAGTCTTCAAGTCTAGGAGTACTGAGAGTAGAAGGATCATGGACACAATGTTCAATATTCAGAAACACATTTTTCGCAAGAGGATATTTGCGTTCAATCCCGCCTGATATTGTATGATGCACCCAGGCCTATGTTCTAGAGTGTAAGACCTAACGCATCTTATCGAAAACAAGAAAACTACCCAAACTCCTCCTCTTCCCAAGGCTTGATATAAGTGGAACTATTTTCTTGGCACCGAAAGATCGGGGTTTTATTTTGCGTAACTTCTGATTATCGAGTATTCCACAATGCATGGGAAACAACAGCCAAATTCATTCAGTCAGCCGACCAATCGTGCAGGTAATCAGATTGAGCGTAGACGGCACGTGATGCCTGAAACCAAGGGATCCAGTGAGCCAAGACCTTGAGTTGGTAATCTGAATGAGAATAGAGGCAGCATCGTACCGGATACAATGGAATGCAGTGAGCAAACATCTCGAGTTGGCAACTGGAATATGAATGGGCCTAGGCACAACGTTGTACCTGACCCTATTGGATCCGGATCGTAAATCGAGGTTGACCAATCTCGCAGCTTCCAGACCCTCTTAACCCACCAACTGTGGGATCAGAGCCAATTACCCTATCCAAGTGAGACCTGGGGACTAGGAAGAGGGTACAAGGGTGCGCGAAGAAACCCGATACAGACCAGAGCGAATATCGAACTCTGACGGAGCCCGACGGGCAAGGGTATTTGGAACCTTTTCATTTAAGCGATGATAGCTGTCCTTAATACCAAAACCTATTGAAGGCAGGTAAAACTTTATCAGAGACTGAGATCAATATTGACAGCGGCGACATTTCTGCGAGAACACTATCCGGAAGGCGTCATATGTCGCAAGTGTCTTGCACACCGCGAAACTGTCCGCGTCACTTGGCGCGAATCCCAACCAGTGCTAGATCACATGAGGTACCTCTCCTTAGACGGCTACTAGCAAATCGTAGACGCATATTCAGTCGTAGAGCCTAGATTCTGCCCACATTTCGGTCATCAAGCGTAGGATATTCGTCTCCGCTAGCTACCCATACTGGTGCTACATCGGTCATATCCTCACGCCCGGTAGGTCAACCGGGTATCCAACCACCAGAGCGGCCCAGGCTGGCAACAGATTCATGACGACATACCTTACAGGGCCTGAGCAGAAGATATTAGGGCAGGCGAGGGTGCTGATACTCAGGTACAAACGTTTTGATATCCCACTACCGAACCGGCTGGCTTTGACATCTCAGATACACATGGTATGGGGAAACATGCGGTAGACGATATCGGAAATAGGGAATATTGAGCCATTGGAGGACAGTGTGAAACAGGTAAGTAGACTCAGCCGGAGGTGATACAGCGTCGAGACGGTCACTGACTGTGACAACTCTGTCCAAAACATACTGCAGTAAGAGCCGAATGGGTGTCTCATGTGAAGCATAATATCAGACAGCTATGCTATCTGCCACCAGATAATCCTACCGCCATTGTGCGCACGGTTCACGATCAGCAAGAAGGGGACCGGTTCATGTACCCACACCATGGATCTGTGGTTGGTCCCAGCTATTGGACTTTGGCAGACATGACCAATCGCCGACTGAACCCAGGACTTAAGCTGCAGGTTCCTTGCCGCACAGATTGCGCACCCTATATACAGCAAGTATTTCGAAGAAATCAAAATACAAGGCATCCTTGACTCTAGGTTTCTGATGCCTATAAATTGTTCGATAGTCTGTCTGACATGTGCAATCCTGTGCCATTCACTATGGGCATTGCAAACTGGGGTAAATAAAAAACACTCCAACTTCAATCCAGAAGTGGTTGAAGGTAGGAGGGTCCGCATCATTGCCTGTTTTTTTTGATAACTGAGTCCACTAATTGTGAAAAATGTAAGATCTTTTTATCTAGTGGAAGAGCACGTGGTGGGGTTTCGCCTGGGTGACAAAGGATAGGTTTATAATAAACCATCGTCAGAAGATCTCATAGAGACTCAATAAACTGGTTAGTATCTGGCAGGAGCGGAGAGAGGGCTTCGCGGACAATAACGAGACCCTTTATGCAGAACTGAAGTGTCAGCCAGGCAACCAGACTCAGGGAGATCCTGCCCTACCAAGACACATGCCGATTGAAAACCCCGTTGGCGGCCGGAAGGGGCTCGAAGATTGTCAAAATCAGTCGGAAGAGACCGAAACATCACTCGTTCTCAGTCAAATGTCCATGGACTGGGGCCTGGCATTTGTGGATTGGGATCCTAGATCATACCATGGGCGTCTTGACAACGCAGCGGGGGTCGTCGCCTCTCAAATGAGAAATCACTTATCGCTCAACCAGCAGGATTCTCAGAGCAGAGAAGCGGGGTCAGAGGCGCTGGGGGTGCTGGAGGAAACTAGTGGCCAGCACGATGGTGCGAATACGATGAAGGGTGCTTAAGGGGAGGTGGTAGGTCTAGGTAGATATAATTTTTTTTCTAGTGATTGTCCTAGAATAAATAGCTTACCTCAAATATCTAGTTATGTAAAGGCAAATCTAAAGTATATATCTACACATCAGTTTCCCACTATCACAGGTACCAAGAGGGATCTAGCGGTGACACTAAATACATCATTAGTGCATGTTACAAGATAATCTTAACAAATTGGTAGTATTATTGAAGTACACAATTCTGCTTATTGCATAGTTGCATATTTATCCAATTACATAATGGAACTATCATCTTTTCTTAAAACACATGACTTTCACTTGCATATTGCTGTTCCTCTTTGTATCATTCGACGATATTGTGATATATTGCCTATTATGCAGAAGAGCTTTAAACCAGGGATAGTGGGCAGGTAGGATATTCCTGAACAAAATCGCATCTTAAGTGTTGTGCTAGCTTGTTTTTTTGTCTAGTTTGGATTGTTCGATACTGTTTGCAGATTGTGGTTACAAACAAAGTTATTAAAAACATATCTCTTGATAAGAAATGCAGAAATAGTAGGGCAATTTGTGATAATATTTGGTATGGGTACCAATAGTTAAAGAATTATCAAGTATTAGAGCAGAGACATTAACCATATGCCAAGTGAGCAAGTTAGGTCTGAAAGGTTTGATATTTGAGTTCAGTTTATGGATATATTTATCTTTGGAGTAACCTGTACTGGCAGTATGGTTACTGATGGATTCTTTGTCACAATTACTTTGGTTTCAGAATACAACTCTTACGCTAGGGCCTTATTATACTACAGGTATAATTGTGATAGTCGAAGGTTTGAGATACAGGCTAAGCTTGTAGGGGTGGGGCATTTAAACGGCAGGGGAGTTGATTTATAGAGATTCTTACAGGGCGGAGAGTGCCCAGAAAAACCCAGGCCGTGGACGTATTTCCGACCCTGCCCAGCGCCGTAATGAACCTTATTTCTTTAATGCTTGGATCTTGTAGCCTGAGAAAGATCAGACATTGACCAAGAGAGGTTTCAATATACCTGGTTGGATAGTTATATCTTCACGGCACCACTATCGTGAGTAGCAGTGAAATACTTGCAAAAGTTATTACATGGGTTACCAGTTATCATAAACAACCTTTGGGAGGAGCTATTTGATAAATCTGCATTGTCAACTATTAATCAGCAATAAAACATTTTTCGCGGAATGTTTAGAGCCCTCTTAACGTCGAATTGTGTCAACTCCTGGCATCCTGTCCTCACAGACCTTCCTTGGCTTCTTTGTTTTTCATCTGTTGTATCTGATGCGCCAAGACACCGAACAATTCCTCCACAGCATACCACGTGCTGCTTGCGCCACCAGTCCCACCACCCGCCTCCCCTTGTGATTTGCCCCCTTATCATCTCATCTACTGGCCTCCTGCCTACTCCTAGTAGTTGCGGACGTCAGGCAGCTATCGCGCCTACCCCTCACCCCCTGGCGACAGAGATCTGTCCGCATCAGTCCAGTGATATGCTAAGTCACTTTGATCTGAGTCGGCACCCTACTGTACCTGCTATAATTGCCTTACTGTTCACGACAGGCTGGGCGTGGCGACTATGCTGACCACCTATGTAACCGGTACAGGTACTAGGGTTACTGATAGATTTCCCAGGAGATTAGTTTTGACAGGATACTAGCCTTGGGGCTGTAGCCTTGTTATGTTATCCAGAAGGTATGGTTTGATAGCTGGTTTGTTTTATGTGTGGTTTCAGGTTACGAGGTTGTGTCTCTCACTAATTCTGTTTCGGCACTATCATTTGATACTTCCGTTGTTGCAAGTATTGTTTCATGATATTGATATGATATCATAGTTGGTTTACAATATGAGCTCTGCGCGTTGAAGTAAGGATTTAAGAAAAGCTGGCCATGTATTTAAAGGTAGCATTTTTCTGCCTTACAAAGGGCAGACTTTGACAGTCTGAGTTTTCAATACACTTGGTTGGATGTTGCCTCTTCGGTTCGCCTCAATAGTGAGTGGCGGCCAACAACTTCAAGACTTTGGCAATATAGCAAAAGGTTTTGTCTAACAAGCCTTCGAAGCCTCCACCCGATCAATCCACCTAGGGCACGCTGGGTAGCTTTTCAAGTCCACAATTGGGGACGCTTTCTTAGAGGTGCTCAGCGTACTGAGAACCAATAATGTATCGTTATATTTCTTTAACTTCAACAAATCCGTTGGAAGCCATATCTGTTAAAGACGTCATCGAGCTTAAGGAATACGAATGACCGTCATCAGCAGGCTATACGAGATGGTCAGCAGCAGGCTATAAGAGATAGTCAGCAGCAGGCTATACGAGATAGTCAGCAGCAGAGAGCTCTGGGAGCACTAGGATCATCACAAGAAATCCGATAGCAACAGTTGCCCAGCACAGGTTACGAACTCAACTCAAGATGAGGCAGGAAGATTGATAAAAGCCAGCTGGCAAAACCATCTGCAGGGATGATATCCTG
>Ga0307510_10006829_pt1 | contig 13612 bp, 11 predicted proteins | sample 12_EM_MG_FD_207224 | JGI IMG/M metagenome (GOLD analysis project Ga0307510, IMG submission 207224) | Populus trichocarpa ectomycorrhiza microbial communities from riparian zone in the Pacific Northwest, United States - 12_EM | ecosystem: Host-associated > Plants > Roots > Unclassified | place... | reverse complement strand
TTTCAGTGATTTTTAGTCTTACAATTTGGCATTTTTTGTCATTTATTCAGTCAGTTTTCAGTCATAATTTCAGACTTTTTCAGACAGTTTACTGCCTGACTTTCAGTTGCTCTTGACTTTAGAGTGCTTGTCATTGCGCTTTCTAATTACAGCTGAAGAGTTGATGAGCAGCAGCTTTCTCAGATATGGAGGGAGATGCTCCTTATCCGAAGTGTGGTTGTCTGCTGCCTTTTTGGCTTCTCTGTCCACTTTTTCATTTCCTGGAATGCTGATATGCCCCGCTGTCCACCTGAGCATGAGCAAGTACTTCTGTTTGCTTCTGCATTTATGAATCCAGTTGGCTATTAATAGGATTTCTTGCACAAGATGGTGCCCAGGTTTCCTAAGCTCCAAGTCAAAGGCCTTGAGCGCTGCTTGGTTGTCCACAGCTACTGAACAGGTTGTTGCCCCTCGCTTTTCTGTACCGATCAGATAAAGAGCCAGCAAAAGTCCTACTAGCTCTGCCTCATGTATAGTGTGCTCCGCTTCAGGGCCCAAGTGAAGTGTAATATCCTATTGGGTCTGTTCTTCCTGATCAGTATAGCAGAAGCCCCAACTTTACTGTTTTGAGCTGAGCCATCTGTGAAGACTTGAATCTCTTCTGTGGCATTTTTGGCTTTGCGAGCCAAGGCTTCTTTGTCCGCCAGAATGCTGATGCGAAATGGCAACTCACCTGTTTTGGATGGGTTTCGCCCAGTCAATGGGATTTTCTCCATTGCTTTTGTATCTGCACCAAGTGTGTTTGCTAGGTTCTGGAGGGGGCTGCAGTGTTTTTTGGTCATATAGGTCCTTTTCCAGTTGACTGGTTTGTACAGTGGGTGGTCTTTGGGCAGAGTGGCCATCCTTACGAATGCTCTGAAGCACTATTTTCTAATTAGGAGTGGTGCAGGTAGAAGGAAGGCACTGGCATTAAGGGCATCCATGGCTGAGGTGCGGAGTCCACCCATGATCACCAGAGCTCCTGCTCTCTGTATGCTGGTGATTTGCTTGATAGCCTTTGCTGAACCGACCGTTTTTGGGCCCACATGCTTGCTGTTCATTGGGGTGCACCATATGTCTACAGCGTACAGAACCCTGGGGAGTGCTATGCTGGTGTATAGGCACTTGGCATAGTTAGGCGTGATACCCCACATTGGCTGCATTAATCTTCGGATCTGCGCCGCCCATTTTGCTCCTTTCTCAACTGCATAAGCTTGGTGTGCTTTCCAGTTAAGGTTTCTGTCAAATATGACACCTAAGTATTTGGTGCTTTCCACCAACTTAATTGTCCTTCGTGGGAGGTAGAGGGTGGGGCTCTTGGTATCTTTGCATCTATGTGTGAAGTTTATCAATGTGAGTTTGGAGTATTCAAGGGGGGAGCTATATGTCTTAGACCATTCCTCAACCCCTCCTGCTCTGCCCATCATAGCTGCCAGCTTGCAGTGTGCGCTTTGGAAGTCTTTGCATGATGCTAACATAAAAGTGTCATCCATGTATGCTACTGCATCCTCTTTTGTGCACTTCGGGATGTCCAGAAGATCCATGTTATAGTATTGGTATAACACCATTGATAATGGGTCTCCCTGGCCTATCCCGTTATCTATTGGTATGCGGTCTGAAACGTACCCATCAAATTTGAGAGTCGTAAACCGCTCCCTCAATATGTTGTGCACAAAACTAGTGTACTTGGTGGGTACCCTTTGTTTTCTGAGGTTGTGGACCAACTTTTCAGGGTTCATGTTCAGGAAAGTGCCTTCTATGTCCAGGAATAGGACCGACATTACTTTGCCTGCCCTCCATGCTGCCTTTATCTTGTTTGTTAACAGGTGCATGGTGTCTGTGGTCGATTGACCTGGGCATCCACCAAAGTGGTTGGTGGGAAGTAACTGGTGCTTTTTGGTGATGTAGGTGATGTGGTTTGCAATGATTGCTGTGATTACCTTCCACATCGTGTTGAGTAGCGCAATGGGTCTGTAAGCTTTCGGCATATCATATCTAGGTTTGCTGGGCTTTCTAAGGACTACTGTTGCGAATTCTTTCCACAGTTTGTACATCAGGCTCTTATCTAACATGGCTTTGTAGATAGGTAACATTCTGGCGACGATCAAGTCAGCACTTTTGGTGAGAACAACATTCAGAATACCATCTGGTCCTGGAGCCTTGAATGGTTTCAGTTTCTTGAGCTGCACTTTGATCTGCTCTGTGGTTATCGATCCCTTGCTTTCGCATTGGTCTAGGTAGGTGCAGTTCTCCAGCGCAGCATCTGCAGGTGGTTTCTCTGGGAAGAATACCTTGGCTAAGACCTGACCTTTGTCGCTGTTTGTGTTGGCTGAAGCTTCCACCTTGCCAGTCCTGTGAATTAGCGTGGGGATCCTAGCTTTACTGCCATCGCCCCCAATCTGGGTTGTAAGATGGTGTGCCATCCATATGTCCAGATCCTCTGCCTTTTCAAGCCAGTCTCACCAGTGCTGCCTCTTGGTCTGTTCAAGGACTCTGCAGTAGTTTTTGGCTGCTGCAATGTGCTTCCCATATATGACGTGTCTAGGGTCTTGATGCCTGTCGTAAGATTGTCATCCCAGCTTATTTGCCAACTGACGGAGCTGTGTTAGTTCCTTTGTCCACCATCTTTTTGACTTTGGTGATATGATCAACACTGGTACTTGTTTAATGATGGTACATTGGATGGTGGTGGTTGAGTTATTGCAAGCAGTGTCTAACTGCCTCTGGTTGACTATCAGTATGGGCGGTGGGAGCTTATCTAGTTGAGTACTCAGCTCGTTACAGAATTCATCCCAGTCCACCTCCCAAAAGTTGTGCATTTCTTCCTTTGGCGCGACATCCACTTTCAAGTTTAACTCCATTAGTATTGGCAGGTGATCCATGTTTACCCCTCTTTGATCTGGCTGCGCATCGCACAAGATTAGCAGGTTTTCAGAGTGATCAGAAATGAACACTTGGTCCAATCTGCTCCAGAGTTTGGTAATGTTGTGCATGTGGGTCGGGATGCCACTTGGCAGGGCCAGGTCTAGTCCAATGTCAGCGATTGCCTCAATCAACTTTTCCGCAGCAGCTGTTGCTTTGGTGGTAAACAGCCTTGTGTCCCTGGGATCGTCCCAATATGGGTGATGCCTGTTGAAGTCCCCAACCCAGAGTATGTGCGCTGCACCACTGTTGGTCTGCATTATCTTGGCTTGGTTGCTGTTGTGAAAATTTGTTAGTAGTCTAATGGTTTCATTGTTTTGACAGTCATTGTAGACGTTTACTACTGTCAGTTTACCCCACTCCCCTTTTAGTTGGATTACCGTGACGTCACATGAGAGGAAATCTATTTGTTTCCAAGAGTCTGTTTTGATAGATGCTTTGATGAGCACTATTGCTCTGGTGGTGCTGTCCGTCTTATGGTGGAGAGTGGGGTAAATAGGCGTCCAGTCCTTCGACGCTAGCATGAATCTGTTGGCATCTATGGCTGGTTCCTGGAGGGCTATGATACTTATACCTTTACTTACCAGTTCATTGTTGCTTAGGATGTTGTGTTGGCAAATTTGCGATTTGTTAACATTTTGCTGCCATACTGCAATGTGGTCTGTTAAATCCATGGTTTGATCTTAAAGGTTATATCACCATCTGTAATTTCCATCATTGGGTCTGAGTTGATTGGCTCCTGAGCCCACTCTGGTTGATCAGCATCATCTTTCTCAGGTCCTCCTGTATCCCTAGCACTGTATCTGTTATTGCCAACTATTGGGATACTATTGGAACCCATTTGCGAAGGCTTCCCCTGGTTGCCTGACCCTTTGCTGCACTGCGTCTTTCTATTGCCCAGTGATGGGAGACAGTTTACTGCATACAATTCTGGAAAGTGCTTGTCTAGGGGAATCCTGCTGGGTCTAGACACAAGTGCTAGTGTCCAGTCCTGCTCTGCTGGGAAGAATGGCATGCTGTTGACCGGGTTTCTCTTGTCTAAGACTGCACAGTGCCTGATGAACTCTGGGCACAGTCTGTCCCAGCTGGCATGCGAGTTAACACCACACAAAATACAGTGGCATTTGCTGTTGTTCGTGCAGGCATTAGTATGGTGCTTCTTACCACATGTACCACAAGTGTCTTCGTTCTCTGGGCAGCTGTCCATGAAGTGCCCCCATTGTCTGCATTTCATGCATTGAATGGGTTCTTGCTTTTGCTTCATTGGCCTGATCAGGCTGCCACAAATACCTATGCCATCCTTGATCAACTTGTTTGCAATGTTCACCAAGGTGATGGTCAGGATCGCATGTGTGTGGGTTTGTCCCGTACACCTGCGGCCTGCTGGCTTTATCTACCTTGCTTTACAGATTGTGAGTGTCAGGAGTGAATTCGCTTCTTCAACTTCCCTGAGATGAATTTGGTTATCTGGCTCAAAGGTTAATGGAATTCTAGGTGCAACTAGGATGTATTCCCTTTTCCTAATGTGTGCCCCTTTGGAGAAGGCATCCGCGAAGGTTTCTTCATTGCCCACTTCCCTGATCCAATTGGCTGCCTCCTTGCTACTGAGCATGAGGAGTATGGCATGTCTTTTGGTTTTGAGCATGGCTTTGACTTTCACTTTTTCCAGTTTGTTTGCGTCAGATATACTGTCTAAAACCCTGTTAGCTATGGTTATGATTTCTGTAAGGCTCTTTTCCAAGGTGGCATCCCCCTCATCACTGTATACATCTACAAGGAGCTGCTTCGCCCTGCGGTCCATGTCGCTGAGTACTTTGGGGTCTGCACTGGCTTTGTGTGAGGGAGTTTGCCTGGTTACTAAAGCATCATGGTAGGATTGAGTAGTGTCCACAATTTTATCCGCGATGTTGGTAACCTTCCCAAGCTTGCTTATGATATCCTGCATGTTCCCTTTTACCTTTTCTGTGACTTTTAGGGCCTTCTCTGAGGTTTCTAGGGTTACATTAACAACACCCATGATGCCATCAAGCCATCTGTCTAGGATCTCTTGGAGCCTGCCTAGTTTAGCAGAAAACCCTTTATGCAAAGAGCTCACCTCGTCTTGAACTTCTTTCCTCTCCTTTGTAGCCCTAGTGGCTCTCTCCACCTTCTCCACCTCTTTGATGTACTTAAAGATACCCTCTATGATGCATTCTGGCAAGTCCTCACCATTGAGTATCTTATAGAGCGCTTCCACAATGGGCTGTAGGAGCGCTGTCGAGGTGATGGTGGGCCTGCATGTGGCTGCAAGTGCCCTGCTGCTTACTTCTGCACTTTTCTCACCTCTTTACTTAGTTCTTTCTTTGTGCTTTGCTGGCTGATTGGCTTTCCAGTGGCTGTCACCTGTGTGGCTGTAGCCAACCTGGTGATCTGCAGGTTGTTTGGCACTGGTCTGGCCTGTGATTGGCCTTCCGAGCCCCCAATACCAGGGGGTTTCGGCATTTTTTATATGGCTTGTAAACAGAAATGATTGTTTTGAATGATAAAGTATGGGAGAGATATGAAGTGTTATGTGATTCAACCAATTTCTGATTAACACTTAAATCACTGGCAAGGTTTTTGTGCTGCAATGTTGGTGGTTACCAAAAAAGGAAGTCCAGTTAGTAGCAGTATTGTACAGGTAGTCAACAATTTAGTAGTACTATTCTACATGTAGTTAACAAGTTAGTAGTACTATTTCACAGATACTTAACAAGTTAGTAGCAGCATTCTACAGGTAATCAACAGGTTAGTAATAATCCTCTACAGATAGTCAACAACTTAGTTGTACTATTTCACAAATACTTAACAAGTTAGTAGCAGTGTCCTACAGGTAGTCAACAAGTTAGTAGAACTATTCTACAGGTATTTAACAAGTTAGTAGTACTCTTTTACAGATACTTAACAAGTTAATAGCAGCATCCTACCGGTAGTCAACAAGTTAGTAGTACTATTTCACAGATACTTAACAAGTTAGTAGCAGTATTGTACAGGTAGTCAACAGGTTAGTAGTAATCCTCTACAGATAGTCAACAACTTAGTTGTACTCTTTTACAGATACTTAACAAGTTAGTAGCAGTATTCTACAGGTAGTTAACAAGTTAGTAGTACTATTTCACAGATACTTAACATGTTAGTAGCAGTATCCTACAGGTAGTCAACAAGTTGGTAGTACTCTTTTACAGATACTTAACAAGTTAATAGTGGCATCCTACAGGTAGTTAACAAGTTAGTAGCAGTATTGTACAGGTAGTCAACACTTTAGTAGTACTATTCTACAGGTAGTTAACAAGTTAGTAGTACTCTTTTACAGATACTTAACAAGTTAGTAGCAGTATTGTACAGGTAGTCAACAAGTTAGTAGTACCATTCTACAGGTAGTTAACAAGTTAGTAGTACCATTCTACAGGTAGTTAACAAGTTAGTAGTACTATTTCACAGATACTTAACAAGTTAGTAGCAGCATTCTACAGGTAGTCAATAGGTTAGTAGTAACCCTCTACAGATAGTCAACAACTTAGTTGTACTCTTTTATAGATACTTAACAAGTTAGTAGCAGTATCCTGCAGGTAGTCAACAAGTTAGTAGTACTATTGTACAGGTAGTTTTTTTTTTTTTTTTTTTTTTTTGGAATTATTTATTTATACTCAACTGTCCTAGGACAACAAGAGTCATGCTACAAAAATAGCGACAATGTAGTGTATGGGGAAAGAGGATGGATTAGCATAATTTGGGGGAGCATGACACTTGAAATAAATGTATTAAAGAAGTTGGGAAGATCTAGGATTCCTCATGGAGGGTCTGGTCAAGGTGGAAGGGGATGGCGAAGAGAGGTTGAGCACAGTAAAAAGGTAAGTAAGGCAACAGCGCCTTTGTCTGTATGAAATAAGAAATTAGGGGATGGGTTGTGGCCAAGAATCTGGTGTTGTAGGGCAGCAGTGATTGGACAGGAGAAGATAGCATGATGTGCAGAGTGTGTGGTAGGGTGGCGAGGGCAAGCATGTGGTTGACGTGCTGGCAGGGTGGGGCTGTGATCAGTGCTCAAAAATTCCGCCATAAGGTGGTCATAGCCAGCTTGATCCAAGGGCACAGGTAGTCCATCTGCAACGGGGTCATCCACCCAGGTGGGGACCACCAGAGTATCAGGAAGGTTGTCTGTGATGGGATGCATTACCAGGCTAGGCGTCATTGCAGAGATGCTTCTGGGGAACCCTGGGCCTGTGGGAAAAGGAGGTCCAAGTGAACAAGGACAAGTGGTATTGTCACCTGCACTAGGACATAGACAAGCGGAGTAGTCCCCACTGAAGCAATGCTTGAACAAAACTTGCAGGGCAAGGGAGGAAGCACCTTGTTGTTTGAGCAAGAGGGCGCCTTGCATGAAGGGCGGCGGTTCAGGGGTGTCGGGAATAGGAAGGGCTTTGTCACACGCCCATTTGCATGGGATGGGTTTGGGGTTGTCTGCCTGCCATTGCTGGAAAGCAAAGAGTTTGGGTGGGGTGGGTGGTGGGGCGAGGGTGTGAGATTGGGCTGCGATCTGGGGTTCATCAAGGATGTGGTTTTTGTGGGGAGGACTGGGCCAGTTATGAGAAAAGATGCGTGGGTCTGGCACCTGTGCTCTGTGTTTTGGTGGTTTGGGGAGTTTGCATGGGAGGTGGAGGAGGGAGAAGTAGATAACCAGGGTGAGGTGGAGAAGAACGGAGAGTGTGGTGGTAAAAGAGGATGCCGAGGGGAGATTGTTGTGTTTGTGAAGGGAGAGGAGGGCAGAGTGGAGGAGTGGGGATGGGAGGAAGAAGGTGGTGTTTCGGTGGGGGAGAGGGGCAAGCTGTTGTGCAGCCAGGGTGGTGGCTTTGGCATTGGAGCGCAATTTGTCAGGGGCACGAAGCCCCCCAAAACACCTTATCATAGCAAGCTGTTGTATGTACTTTTACAAAATACACAAGAAAGCTACATCTACCAAAGCACACCTAAATCCTGGACTGGCCTTATCAGCTAATCTACAGGACCACAAAAGGTCCGCTCTCAGGTTTCCAGCCCAATACCGCATCTAGTCCCACGACTTGCCAGTTACCGCGGGCACAGCATAGTAGTCTGTGTGACAGGGGTAGGGGGGGAGTGAATGGGGCATGAGGTGTGCACAGGGTTCCATGCCCATGCTTCTTTGCATGCCAGCCTCACCCCCCCAAGCCCCTTTGGATCAGCTGAGGCTTCACCATACAATATGGCATTGTGCACCCTGAGGAGGGCCCAAACCCAGTTGGTCATCCCAGTTCACTGCGCCGTGGCGCTCCCTGAGAATCGCTCTGAGGCACAAAGGGCCCGAAACCTTTGGCAACGCCAAGGAGCAGCTAAAGCTGCTCATCCTCCAAGGAGGGAAAGCCCCAAAGGGCAAAAGCTGCTCTACGCAGCAATGACCCCAGCCCAGAGGCTGAATGTTGAGGGGGCAGACTAATCGTGGTCGGTCTGCTAGGGACGATGTCGAAGTTGGTGGGGTAGGCAGTGTTGATGACTTTTCAGTCTGGCCCAAGGGCTTGCAGTTCCTCACCACTGACAACGTGCCAGTGCCCGTGACAACAACAGGTGGTACCAGGTAGCTCTCTCAGCTGGTCCAGGAGGGGGGAGGGCGAATTGAAGATGCCACCCAAGGGGAGGTGATGGTGGTTGCAGAACAAGGAGAGCTGATTGTACAGGTAGTTAACAAGTTAATTGCAGCATCCTACAGGTAGTCAACAAGTTAGTAGTACTATTCTATAGTTAACAAGTTAGTAGTACTCTTTGACAGATACTTAACAAGTTAGTAGCAGCATTCTACAGGTAGTAAACAGATTAGTAGTAATCCTCTGCAGATAGTCAACAACTTAGTTGTACTCTTTTACAGATACTTAACAAGTTAATAGCAGCATCCTACAGGTAGTCAACAAGTTAGTAATACTATTCTACAGGTAGTTAACAAGTTAGTAGTAGTATTGTACAGGTAGTCAACAATTTAGTAGTACTCTTTTACAGATACTTAACAAGTTACTAGCAGTATCCTACAGGTAGTCAACAAGTTAGTAGTACTATTCTAGAGGTAGTTAACAAGTTAGTAGTACTCTTTTATAGATACTTAACAAGTTAATAGCAGCATCCTACAGGTAGTCAACAAGTTAGTAGTACTATTCTACAGGTAGTTACCAAGTTAGTAGTACGATTTCACAGATACTTAACAAGTTAGTAGCAGTATTCTACAGGTAGTCAACAATTTAGTAGTACTCTTTTACAGATACTTAACAAGTTAGTAGTACTATTTCACAGATGCCTTACAAGTTAGTAGCAGCATCCTACAGGTAATCAACCAGTTAGTAGTACTGTTCTACAGATATTTAACAAGTTAGTAGTACTATTCTACAGGTTGTTGACAAGTTTGTAGTACTATTTCACAGATAATTAACAGGTTAGTACTAGCATTCTACAGGTAGTCAACAAGTTAGTAGTACTATTTCACAGATAGTTAAAAACCTAGTAGTAATACTCTACAAATAGTCACCAACTTAGTAGTACAGTTCTACAGATACTTAAGAAGTTAGTAGCAGTATTCTACAGGTAGTTAACAACTTAGTAGTACTGTTCTACAGATACTTAATGTTACGATCCTGAACCCTTACCCCAAATTTCCACCATTTTCCACCATTTTATTCTGCGCTCTCAGTCACTAATTCCCCACTCGTTCCCTCATGCGCCGCTCAGACCGTCACCAAATCACCTGACAAGTTACCTGATGGATCACCTGACCATTCCGCAGTCAAGTATCACATGCCATCATTCCACAGTCCACAGCATTCCGCAGCATCACCATTTATCCTTTAATGGGTTACCAGCTCATGATGGGCTATTCTTAGACCACTAGCTCATGATGGAGCTATACTTAGAACTGCCACGTCATGATGAACCTTAGTAAATATTTCCATATTTCTCTGTGACTCCTGTGACCTGTTACTTCTCATTTGTATATAAGTGCTTGTACTTTTAGCAGTTGGGCCCTAAGCCTAACTTGGTTTTCAATCCAAGACTTGTAGCTTCCACCCAGGACTCTAAGAGTCACCAGTTCGAACCCTTAGTCGCTTCAAAGCTCCCTTGAAGCTCTCCCCTCTACTTCTAACAGAACACTCAGAAGTCGCCCTTATCATCAGGGACTTACTTGTTACACTGTGTAGCCAACAGGTATTGCGCTACTCACATGATCCATTGCCTCAGGAGGAGACCCCACTGAGCAATCCCAGTTGTCGCCAAATCAACCCACACACGTTGCGTCTTTAAGGCCCTTGGACCTTAACACAAGTTAGGCTTTCCTATGAGCTCTTGAAACACAGAGCTGTTACTACCATGGCGACCATCCAGACATACACACTCAGCAAAGAGTTCACACAAATCTTCAGGAGACAACAGGACGATCTCCCAGAGCACGTTAAAGTTAACGCATACTTCAACAATCAAGGACCAGGACATCCTAACACAGGATACTACCTTGATACCCCAAACGCAAAGCGACCTATCGAATTTATCAAGGCCAACAACACCTATCATTGGGTCAAACTCATTTGAAGATAAGACAAGTGGCAAACCAATCAAAGAGGCATATACAATGGCTCAGACGTCGGCTGGTGGATCATATCAGACCCTCAGCACCCAAATCACATCTTTTACGAACAAGAGGCCAGCGTCCCTCTCACTATTGCAGCAATTACCGCAGCACTTCAGCAGCTTCCTACCCGCCCCAACACCCCAGATTATCCAACCGCAATGGAAGGACAACAGGAAGAAATTAACATCACTACTGGCCAAGCTTAGGCAGAAGCGCAGAGGATCAATATCATCAGCCACTCCTCTAATGGCGCTCTTAAAGGAAATCCTCCATTCATGTTCGATGGAGATAGAAGCAAAACTTGCAAGTTCCTACTCAGCTGGAACCTATGGGCAGCAATCAATGCCAATAACAACACCATGAAGAAACCCTTCTCCGGGATCGTCACCATGCTCAGCTACATGGATGGCACTTGTGTAGATGCCTGGAAAGAAGAACAACTTGACAAAATGAAAGAAGAAGCGGACAAAGGCATTCAAGAGACAGACGAAATTCTTTGGGACAACTTTATCGAAAGATTCAAGAATGCTTTCGAAAACCAGAACCGCCGATCTGAAGCTTACCAGGAGTTATGCAAACTCAAGCAAGGAGAAAGTCTTGACGACTTTTTCGCCAAATTCAAGCAGCTTGCACACGAAGCTGGTGTTCCCCTAGACGACAAGGGAACCATTGAAACACTCAAGCATGCTATTGTTGTGAACTCACTACTTTTATGGGTAGCGAGACTTGACGACGGCGCGGAGTTGAAGGTGACTGATCCAAAGGAGCAGCAAGGAGACGTTGAGGAGGAAGAGGCAAAAGGCGAGGAGAGGCGGGACGGAGTATACGGTGGACAAAGACGGGCGAAGTGCTGCTGACGATAAGGGAGCTTTGAAAGGCTCCAGTGTGGGGATTGACAAGAGAACAGTCTAAGGACTGTTCACCTAAATTCATAGGTCTTATATACTAATACAGGGTGGTCTGTGCGCAGTTTAGGGTAGGTATAGTTACAGGTAATGGGGGACTGCGCAGTCAATGCGCAGTAACTGCGGATTACATTATACATCTCGATTAGGGTCTAGCCCTAATAAGTCGCATGTTCGTTGATCGAGTCGCGTCGCGTGTTCGTTGATCAAGTCGCGTCGCGTGTTCGTTGATTGTTTAGTGGACGCGTCTTGTTGATCGTTCCCACGATCTGCCACGTGTTGATCAACGGGTTAGACGCGCATCCAAAGCGCGTCTTGTCATGTGATATTGTTGATGACCAGTTCCTTGATAGGTCATGTGTTATCTTCCCAGGGTCACGGGGTCGTAGGTTCCCAGGGTCACGTGCTGATAAGTAACGTGATGTATGAGTGGCGAAGGGGTCACGTGATGAGTCACGTGTAGGGTCATGTGGTATGTTCCCACGGTCACGTGGTCTTGGAGTTACGGGTTTGTAGCTGAGACTGGGGGGCGCGAGTACCGCTCGCGACAGTATCCCCTCTTTAGGATCTCCTTGTGCCTGCAAGGCTCGTATGTGTATCCCCTCTTTAGGGCAATTACGGGCGTGGAATTCGGCGACTAGTTCTTTGGCGTGTGTTAGTTCTCCAGCTGGGATCCATGAGTTGTCTGTGTCTGTGTAGCCTTTCCAGTGGACGAAGTACTGTGTGCTCTTGCGATTTCGTGTGGGACGTGCTGCTAGGACTTTGTCGATTTCGTAATGTCCTTCTTCTCCTCCAATGATTTCTGGAGGGGGTCGCTCGAAATTGGGTCCGTGTGCTTGTGTTTCGTGGTAGGGTTTCAACAATGAGTTGTGGAATACAGGGTGAACCCTTATGGTCTCGGGTAATTGCAGTTTGCAATTCGTGGGTGAAGCCCATATGACCTTGAAAGGTCCATATCGTCGTGGAGCGAGTTTCACTTTGGGGTGTGTCGTTTGTAAATTGGTGGCTTCCAAGAGTACTAGGTCATCTTTGTGGAATGTGTAGGATAGTTCTTCAGGTCCTCCGCTTCGCATTTCTTTGGCCGCGATCATGAGTGCTGCAGTGACTTCTTTGTGTATTTGCTCTAGGTATTGGATGCGGTCATCCATGCTTTGTAGTCTGGTCTGTAGTTGCAAGGGTGGTTTAAAAGTTGGCTGAAAGCCATACCAGACTTCGAAGGGTGATCTATGGGTGCTGCGGTGTGGTCGTGCATTGTGTGCAAATTCGATAATGGGGAGGAGTGTGGTCCAATTGTCTTGTTGGAAATTTCCACAGATACGAAGGTATTGCTCGATAACTTGGTTAACTCATTCTGACTCTCCGTCAGTTTGAGGGTGAAACGCGGTGGACAATTTCTGCTTGATCCCGAGCTTTCTCCAGAGTTCTTGTGTTACTTGTGCAGCAAATTGTGGTCCTCAATCCGAAATGATCGCCTTGGGGACGCCTGTTCTTTTCCAGACATTGTCTACTAGTAGTTGGCTCGTTTGCTCAGCCGTGATGGTCTTATGACAGGGGGATAGAATGATGGCTTTGCTGTGACGGTCGACGACCATGAGGATGCTGTCATATCCTTGTGATACTGGGAGGTCTACGATGAAATCCATGGTGATTGTTTCCCATATCCCTTCAGGGATCTCGTTGGGCTTGATTGGTACTTTGGTTGGTGGCTGTATCTTTGTAGTTTGGCATGTGGCGCATTCTCATATGTAGGCTTTGACAAATTCGGTAATGCCTGGCCACCAATATTTGCGTGAGATTAGTTCGATGGTTTTCCATTGTCCTGGGTGTCCCATTAGATTGTCATGAAATTGCTGGGTAACTCTTCGTTTGAGTTCTTCATCCTTTGTCTTGGGAATATATATTAATCCTTTGTAAAGGATTAGGCCATCTTTGTAGTTCCATTCTTGTAATCCTTTGTTTACTTGTCTTGGGCCACTAGTGAGGATATCTTTGAGTTTCTGGCCCGTCAATGTGTCTGTCTTTATGGCCTCTTGTATAGCTTCCTTGAGCTCTTCGTTGATCCCCGTAGGGATTGCCATGTTATGTAGTGCCCGTATATGGAATTGCTCTGGCTTGAGTAGGAATTTTTCCG
>Ga0307510_10006828_pt1 | contig 13613 bp, 13 predicted proteins | sample 12_EM_MG_FD_207224 | JGI IMG/M metagenome (GOLD analysis project Ga0307510, IMG submission 207224) | Populus trichocarpa ectomycorrhiza microbial communities from riparian zone in the Pacific Northwest, United States - 12_EM | ecosystem: Host-associated > Plants > Roots > Unclassified | place... | reverse complement strand
TTCCTGCAGAGGTTTCTGCCTCGAAGCGTCTACCGAGTGGGCCTGGCGACAGGCGGAAGAGATCGACCTCGATGCCTGGGTACGCGGCCTTGAAGCCTGCCAGCAGCCGGTCTGTGATTGCCGGCGCGGACGAGAAGTAGTAAGTGAGGCGCTTCTCGCGCTTGGCCGCTTCGTATACCTGCCCGATGTCGACAGTGGACGCCCGGGCCGGCGAACTCAGTCCGGGCAGAAGCAGGGTGCCTACCGTCGCGCCAATGAACGCGCGGCGCGTCGCTCCTGCGGATTCCGTGACATCGCTCAAAAAGTCACCCATCGCGTTGTCTCCAATCTTTTAGTGGTGTGTAGCGTACCAGTTACAATAATACGATCACAACCAATACAATCATACAATCTGCTCTCGTTGGCGTGCTTAGGGACTACCCGCGATCTACAAGTCGACCCGCTAGTGGCGCGAGCCTGGCGGGATGGGCTTCTCACGCGGATCAACAACGTGATCCGGCAGGCCATTGACCAAGAACTGATAGATGTTCAGTGCAGCATGAAGCGACATCTTGGCCGTGATGCCAGGCACTCGAGAGGCGTTATGCGGTGAGCCAATGAGATTGGGCAGCTCTAGCAAGGGCAGGTCAGTGGAAAAGCTGCCATGGGTCGAAGGCTCCTTCCACCACGCATCGACGCAGGCCACGAAGCTCGGGTGCTCGCGCAGGTGTCGGTACAGCGCGTCTTCGCTCACAAGGCCTGCTCTCGCTACGTTCACAAGTACGGCGTCTGGCTTCATCAGTGCGAGCTCGCTCGCGCCAATCAGATTCGCTGTTCGTGTAGTCAATTCGATTGATAGAACGACGAAATCCGCGCCTGCCAAGACCCGCGGGAGGTCCTCCAACGTTCCTACGAATTCGACCGACTCATCGGTCGTGCCGGACCTGTTGAGGGCGTGAATCTCCATCCCAAATGCTCGGCACAGCCGTGCCGTTGCCTTCCCGATTCCGCCAAAACCTATGATTCCGCAGATCGCTCCCGCAAGCAGGCGATTGTTCGAGAACTGATCGAACTCGCCGCGCTTCAACTTGACATGACGATCGAACAAGTTCTTTGCACCCGCGAGCATCAGCGCCAGGGCGTGTTCCGCTATCTCCGGCGATTGAGCACCCGGACTCGTGGCGATCAAGACATCTTTTGGCCAGCGTGCCAGATCGACGTGGTTGGCACCTGATGTAATTAGCTGAAGCAGCTCAAGCCGGTCGCTGATAGCTTCACTTACGGTTGCCAATTCCCGATCGGGAAACAGCGCGCTGAACACTGTTGCCTTGTTGACTACGTCGCGAGTGCTTTCACCGAGGTCGCCAAGAAAGCACACTTGCGCGCTTTCGGCCAGCACGTCGCTATACGCGCGGCGCACCGATTCGTCCGCTTGATGCGTGACGAGAACAAGTGGGCGATCTGCCATCAGTGCTTGTACGAAGGGTCCAGCCGATCGGCCAGGCGCAGGCACGCGGCCCAGTCTTTTCCACCGTCGACGTACTCCGAGTACTGTTCCATCTGCTGCGCAGCGAATTCGCAGCTCTTGGGGTCCGGGATGACAATGTTCTCCTTGCCCCCCGCAAGCGCTCCAACCTGCGCCCGGCAAGCCATCTCGAGGTAGTGATGCTTTACGTACGCCTCGGCGACAGATCTCCCGGCCACCAGTGCGCCGTGGTTGCGCATGAGTGCAGCGAACTTGGCGCCCAAGTCAGCGACCAGCCTGTCCTTGCCAGATTCTTCAAACTCGAAGCCGTTGAAGTCGTGATAGGCAATCCGATTGTGGAATACAAGGGCGTGCTGTGTGATCGGGAGAAGTCCGCAAGCGTGGGTCGACACGGCCATGTTGGCTGCCGAATGCGTATGCACGATGCAGTTGACGTCTGGCCGGGCTTCAAAAATGTTGGAATGAATGACCTTGATCGCGTGAACGATCGGCTCTGTTCCAGGCCCGGTTATGGCCCCATCGAGACGGTACTTGAATAGAGATGAAGCCGTGACCTCGCTGAACATGAAATCGTGAGGCTTGACCAGCATCTGATCCGGCTCTCCAGGGACGCGAGCTGAAATGTGGTTGTAGGTCAAGTCTTCGATGCCCAGATGGGCCATCAATCGATAGCACGCGGCCAGTTCAACACGGCAGTGCCACTCCTGCTCGCTGACTTGGTCGCGAACCACCGAGGACTGCAATACTGACAAGGACATAGCAGTGTCCCTTTCTTCAAAGTTGGTCAGACCAGCCCACCAGCCGGCGCCGGACGAATAGAAAAGCTCGATCGGCAAGCAAACCGAAGAGCAGCATCAGCAGCAAGTAGACAAACACCGTCGGAGCGTCGAATAGGCGCTGTGCATACATGAGTGAGGCGCCAAATCCGCCCCCGCCGCCTACCATCTCGGCCGTAAACGTCGCAAGCAGCGCAAGCGGAAGGGCAACCCTGATTCCGGCCATGAGGCCTGGGAGCGCTGCCGGAAGAACGACTGTGCGCAGCAAGGTGGATCTGCTGGCACCAAGCGAGCGCGCAGACCATTGAATCACCGTCGGCAGGCCTGCCACGGCGGCTTCGACCGACATTGCGACGGGAAACACACACGTGAAGACGACCAGTGCGATCTTTGAGTTGTCGTAGATTCCGAACCAAAGAATGAGAATAGGGATGACCGCGACCTTGGGCAGCGGAAAGCCTATCGAGACAAGAGGCTCCCAGATCACCCGTGCGAGTTCCGATCGGGCCGCCGCAAGCCCGAGCGTTGCCCCAATAGCCACGGCGATGCCGAGGCCTGTCGCCGATCTGTACAGACTCGTCGAGATCGGCTGCACGAGGGACCCGTCTTCGGCTAGCAGGAAAAACTGCCTGAGTACGGATGAAAGTGACGGTAGAAACGCGGGTCGGATGATTTCGAGTTGGGTTACCACCTCCCAGCCGACGAACAGCAGGCCGAGCGAGTAGTAGCTCAGAACGAATCGACGCAGAGTGCCAATTGCCGATGCTCCCCAGCCGGGCACGGGCGGCTGTTCGTGCACGCCAATCATGCTGCAGCCTGGTTGGCGCGTTGGGTCGGCATCCAACGCAGTTGGCGGTCGCGTATGCGAACGAAGGCTTGGTCTGCCGCGAAGGCGGCCGCCACAAGAACCGCCAACGCAGCGAACATGGCGTCATAGTTTCCGCCTTGTCCGTACGCAAAGATCAGCTTACCCAGACCTGAGGTACTCGCAATCATTTCTGCCGAGGTTGATAGAAAGAATGCAAAGCCGAGCGCGATGCGAAGACCTGTGAAGATCTGCGCGCTTGCGGCAGGAAGGTAGACGCGCCAAATGATCCCGCCGCGAGTTCCTCCCAGAGTCGCCGCGCCCCACTGCAGCACGCGAGGAACCTCTTGCACGCCATGGAAAGAATAGACAACCACAGGCAAGAGGCAAGCTAGAAAAACGGCGACGATCGTCGAGGAATTCCCCACGCCGAGCCAAAGGATCAGCAGCGGAATGAATGCGGACTTCGGAACCGAATAGATCGAACCCAAGATCGGCGCGAAGAAGCGATCGACGTGGGCGTTTCGGGCCATCCATGTGCCTAACGCGATGCCAACCAACGCCGCGGCGAACAACCCTGCGAAAACGCGGAACAAAGACGCTCCCAACTGTTCAAGCACCATCAAGGGCCCGATCTCGACAAAGGCGCGCGTGATCTGCGTCGGGGAGGGCAGAAAGGCCGCATCCACCAGCCCGATGCGGACAATCAGCTCCCAAAGCACCACCAAGGCCACCGGGGAATACAGCGACCTCACAGAAGTGTGAGCCCTCATGCCGGCGCCCGCTGCGTTGCCAACCCCGCAGCTATGGCCTCTTGCCGCACGGCCAACCAGAGCTTGTTGCGCAGTTCCGTAAAGGTGGAGGACGTCTCGAGCGTCTCGCGGGGAACGCTGCGGTCCAGCTCAATCTTGAACTCTTGGACGAACCGCCCTGGACGCGCTGACATCACGATTACGCGTTCAGAGAGATACACGGCTTCGCTCACGTCATGCGTAACCATCAGGACGGTCTTGCCCGTGCGCTGCCACACGCGCAGCAGTTCGTCCTGCAAGACCTCGCGTGTCTGAGCATCAAGCGCACCTAGCGGTTCGTCGAGCAGCAGGATGTCCGGGTCGGCGGCGAGGGTACGCGCCAGCGCAACGCGTTGACGCATTCCGCCGGACAGCTCTTTCGGATAGCGGCTTTCGAACCCGCCAAGACCAATGAGCTCGATGTAGCTTTGCGCGGTGTGCCGCCGATCGCTGTCCGACATGGGTCGGCGCTGCAGCGGATAGAGGATGTTTTGCTCGACGGTGAGCCAGGGAAACAAGGCGTACTCCTGGAACACCACGCCGCGATCGACCCCTGGACTTCGCACTATCCTGCCATCGACAGCGATGTCGCCAGAGTCCGGGGGTACGAATCCGGCAATCATGTACAGCAACGTACTTTTGCCGCAGCCCGATGGCCCAATAATTGAGACGAACTCACCCTCCTTGACTGCGAGATTGACGGAGTCGAGCGCGGTGGTGAGTTTGCCGTCCCGGCTGAACGTCCTGGTCAGCTGCCGGACTGTGATCTTCATAGCTTGACCACGCACGTCTGAGGTTGGGGCAAATACTGGAGGTCGAGCAGCTTGGAGGCGTCTACCGTCTTTGCGAGCATGCCGAGAGAAACCATCGCGTCGATTGGCTTTTGCAGCTGCTCGGCAGTCAAGCATCCGGACGGGTGGTGGTAGTAGTCCTTGTCAGTAAGCAGGTAGGTGGCCAGAACGTCCTTGGGAGTACGCGTAGCCTCTGCCGAGTATTCGATTGCTTTTTCGCGGTTCTCCGGCTTCTTCATCCAGTCCAGACCGTCGAAATAGTCCGCCAGATAGGCGCGAACGGCACCGGGTGATCTCTTGAGAAATTCGTTCGATGCCACGTGAACCAAGACCGATACCTGCCCGAGTGCGTCGCCATTCGTGAAGAGCGGTCGCAAGTCGCCCTTACGTGCTTCCACAGGGAGGAAAGGCACGATCATCGCGCCGCAATCAATGCGCTTCTCTCGAATCGCGGAGGCCATATTGGCGAATGTAAGCTCAACGATTTCAACGTCCTTGCGCGGATCGAGCCCATTATTCTTGAGGTAGATCCGCGCAAGAACATCGACAGCCGACCCGAACGCATTTGTCCCGATGCGCTTTCCGCGCAGGTCTTGCACTTTCCTGATGGGCGAGTCGTTCAGCACGCAAAACGTCGTACTAAAGCCCTTCGCGTCTTGAAAGCCATCGGCGACCACGCTGATTCCGGATGGGACCACGTTGCGCGAAGTGACCGAAGCGACAGTGCCGAACGAGAATGTGGCCATATCGACCTGGCCAGCAGCTAGGAGACTTGCGGCTTCAGGCGAACCGGATGTCTGTATTCCGCTGTAGGTGTAGTCTTTCCCAAGCCGGCCGAATTTCTCGACAACTTCGCGTCGCATCCGCTCGTGGAAGATCACTGTGTTGATCTCGGACGAGCCACCAGCCCCTACCGTCGCATAACGCAAGGGTGGGGCAGCCGCGGAGGCGCCTTTCGCGTAGACCATGCTGCCCGCAATCCCGGCGGCGGCGCTCCCAAGTACGAAGTTTCGACGTTGCATGAGGGTTTCCCTGAAATTAACGAAGTGATTACGCGAGCCAGCGCTTGCGACGCCTGTAGCTCTTAACGTCGCGAAAGCTTTTGCGCGTGCCGTCGCCGACGCCAAGGTAGAACTCCTTGACGTCCTCGTTGCCCGCGAGGTCGCGGGCCAAGCCATCCATGACGATGCGGCCGCTTTCCATGATGTAGCCAAGGTCTGCATAGCGCAGGGCCATGTTCGTGTTCTGCTCGGCAATCAGGAAGGTGACTCGCTCTTTGGCATTAAGGTCCTTCACGATCTCAAACACTTCCTCGACAACCTGCGGCGCCAGGCCCATAGACGGTTCGTCCAGGAGAACCACGCTCGGACTGGCCATTACTGCTCTTCCGATCGCGCACATTTGCTGCTCGCCACCAGAGGTGTAAGCCGCCTGTGAGGTACGCCTCACTTTGAGCCGCGGAAAGTAGGAATAGACCTTCTCGAGACTCTCAGCAATCTCCGACTTGCTGTTACGCGTGAAAGCACCAGCGAGGAGGTTCTCTTCAATAGTCAGGTGCGCGAAGCAGTGTCGGCCCTCCATGACTTGCACCACGCCGCGGCGCACGAGCTCGGCCGGCGACAGGTTCTCTATGCGCTCGCCGCGCAGCTCAATGGACCCCTTTGTCACGTCGCCGCGCTCTGCGCGCAAAAGATTCGATACTGCTCGAAGCGTTGTCGTTTTGCCCGCTCCGTTACCACCCAATAGCGCGACGATCCGACCTTCGGGAATTTGCATTGAGACGCCCTTGAGCACCAGGACGACTTGGTTGTAGATCACCTCAATGCCATTCACGCTCAGAATGGGCTGTGACGTATTCACTTTGACTGTCCTATGCGGAGCGGTCGCTCAGGACTGACAGTCTTGGCTTGAACGTCGCACGAGCTTCTTCTCGGCCGCGTACCGATCCGCCGCCGCTTTGACCATCGGCTTGATGATCTGATCATCGGCCTGATACCAGTCCGAGCTGAACACCCACTTTGACCCGTCCCAGGTGTGGATGCGAGCCCATGACGCTCCCATATGGTCAAAGCATGATGTTGAGACCGGTCGCATCACACCTTTGAACCCGAGCGCATCCAATCGTGGTTGCGGTAGGTTGAGGTTCTCCAATGCCCAACGCATCTGGTCGCCAGTCACTCGCTTACCCTTGCCGAATCGCTCTTGGGCAGTTCGTACCGCTTCCACAGAGAGCATTGCCGCAGTCACACCCCGGACGTAGAGAACCTGCCCGACTTCCTCCCTGGGACCTGTGCCTTGCCCCTGGTCATGCACGAGCTTGAGAATGTCCTTGACCACCTGTGCCTGTGGCTCCGCGCCGTGCTGCAGTGCCAAAGCGTTGTAGCCCTTCGCGCCTTCACCGACTTCCTTCGTGTCAGGCTCAGCGCCGGCCCACCAGACACCGTACATGCGTTCGCGGGGATAACCCGTGGCCTGGGCCTCTTTCAGTGCCGTGGAGTTCATCACCCCCCAGCCCCAATTCAAAACGTAGTCGGGGCGGAGCTGCCGAATCTGGAGCCACGTTGACTTCTGCTCTACGCCGGGGTGCGCCACCGGAAGCAATGTCAGCTGGAACCCGAGCATCTTTGCTCGCTCCTCGAGCAGTGGAATAGGTTCTTTGCCGAATGGGCTGTCGTGGTAGATAAATGCGATCTTCTTGCCCTTCAGCTTATCGAGGCCCCCCTCTTTCTTTCCAATGTGTTGGATGAGGATGTCCGCGGCCACCCAATAAGTCCCAAGCAAGGGGAAATTCCACTTGAATACACCCCCATCGGCTGACTCGCTTCGGCCCAAACCCGAAGTAATGAGGGGAATCTTGTCGCCCGGAGCCTTCTCTGTGAGGGCAAATGTGATTCCGGTTGCCATCGGATGGAAGACCGTTGCGCCACCACGTGCACCTTTGAGTCGCTCGTAGCATTCCACCCCGCGGTCGGTGGCGTAACCGGTCTCGCATTCTTCGAACGACAACTTGACCCCGTTGACGCCACCTTTTGCGTTGACCAGCTTGATGTAGTCGGCGAATCCGTTGGCCAGCGGCACACCGTTGGGCGCGTATGGTCCGGTCCGGTACACGAGCGAGGGGATGAACTGCTCCTGCGACTGACCAAGCGCCGGACTTGCAATCGCGAACGCGAGAATGCTCGCGAAAAAACTATGAACATGTTTCATGGTTGTCTCCTTCTTTTGTCGGGTCGAGATAGTTATGTCTTTGCGCCTGCGGCTCGACTCAGTGTGCAAATGGCCACAGCATTAGTCGTCGCTTTCCCAGGCTCCAAAGGCGTGCGAGTCCGTGCGGCTCGACGATCAAGAACCACACGATGAGTGCACCGAAGATCATTGATTCCGCGTGCGAATTGGCAGCGGTAGATAGCTCGAATCCGAATAGGCCACTCGCGGCGGGCAACGTTCTGCTCAGGAGCAACGGCAGCAAGACGATGAACGCGGCGCCGAAGAAGCTGCCCATGATGGAGCCCAAGCCGCCGATGATGACCATGAAGAGCAGTTGCAAGGATCGATCAATGGAGAACGCCGACGGCTCCCACGAGCCGAGGTGAACGAAAGCCCAAAGTCCCCCCGCGACGCCGATCAGGAACGAGCTGACGGCAAAGGCGGATAGCTTTACCGATGTGGGTTGGATGCCGATCACCGAAGCAGCCACGTCCATGTCTCGGATCGCCATCCACTCGCGACCAACCGCTCCTCGTACAAGATTCTTGGCGCCCAGGCAAAGAACCAGTACGACCGCAAGGCAGAAAAGATAGTTGTCGGCGGCTGAGTTCAAATGCCAGCCAGCGACCTCTAGATTTGAGACCGTTACGGAACCCGAAATTGAATTGTTGGTGAGCCACTTGATACGCAGGAACGCCCAATCACAGAAGAACTGGGCCGCAAGCGTCGCGACGGCTAGGTACAGCCCCCTCACCCTGAGGCTGGGGATTCCGAAGAAGACTCCGACCAACGTGGAAACCAAGCCGCCTGCAAGCAGCGCTACGACGAGCGGCATCCCCGGAACGCGGACGAATAGGTTGTACGCTGCGTAGGCCCCAACGGCCATGAACGCGCCAGACCCTAGCGAGATCTGACCGCAGTACCCGACCAAGATATTTACGCCTACCGCGGCTAGGGACAAGATCAAAAAGGGGATCAGCACCGCGCGCAGCACGTACTCATCGGCTAGCAGCGGCACCCCTGCAATCGCGAACCCAATAAGACCGAGAACAGCCCATCTGTCCTGCAAGACTGGAAAGATCTGCTGGTCGGCTCGGTAGCTGGTCACCATGTGACCGGAGTCTCGGTAAATCATGTGGACGCCTAGACTCGATTGATGATCTTTTCGCCGAACAAGCCTTGCGGACGAATCAGCAAGAATGCGACAGCCAAGGCATACGCAAACCAGATTTCAATACCGCCGCCCAGGAACGGGCCGACGTAGACCTCAGAGAGCTTCTCGCCGACGCCGATGATCAGGCCCCCCAAGATGGCCCCAGGCACAGATGTCAATCCGCCAAGAATCACCACCGGCAGGGCTCGCAGCGCGACGATCGACAGCGAAAACTGCACGCCGAGCTTGCTGCCCCAGATCATCCCGGCCACGAGCGCCACAACGCCTGCGACGCACCATACGATCACCCAAATGCGATCAAGCGGAATGCCTATCGACTGCGCGGCCTGATGGTCATCCGCCACAGCTCTAAGCGCTCTGCCAGTCGATGTCAACTGGAAGAACAGGCTGAGGGCAGTGACCAGCGCCGTGGCAATTAAGGCGGCGTAAAGGTCTTCCTTGTTGACCAGAATGCCGCCCTGGAAATAGTCGGCAAGTACGAAAATCGGGTCCTTGGGCATCCCGATGTCTATCTTGTAGATGTCGCTGCCAAAGATGGCTTGACCCATACCATCAATGAAGTACGCGACTCCGAGTGTTGCCATCACAAGGGTTGCTGCGTCTTGATTGACGAGGTGCCGCAAGACGAGGCGTTCGATTAGCCAGGCGAGCAGGAACATGATCGCGGCGGCTGCGATGAACGCCAGCGTTGTGGACAACGCCCCGGGACTCATTCCGCTCCACTTCGGGATCCATTCGGCGAGTCGTGCCAGTGCCAAGGCGGCGAAGAGAACGAGGGCGCCTTGAGCGAAATTGAATACGCCGGACGCCTTGAAGATCAGAACGAAGCCAAGACCGATCAACGAATACAACATGCCGGCCATGAGGCCGCCAAGGACAGTTTCAACAAGGAATCCCATGAGTGACCCGCGGCAATAGTGTCTAGTGGCCTGTGCCTAGATAGGCCTTGATGACTTCAGGATCGCGGGCGACTTGCGAGGGCGTGCCGTCCCCGATTTTTTTCCCGTAGTCGAGAACGACGACCCGGTCGGAGATGTCCATGACGACCCCCATGTCGTGTTCGATCAGTACTACGGTGGTGCCGAACTCGTCATTGACGTCGAGCACGTAGCGGCACATGTCCTGCTTTTCCTCGAGGTTCATCCCAGCCATCGGCTCGTCTAAGAGCAACACCTGCGGCTCGAGGGCCAAAGCTCTTGCCAAATCCACCCGCTTTTGCAAACCGTAAGGCAACAGGCCTACGGGCACTTTTCGGTGTTGCTGGAGTTGCAAGAAATCGATGATGTGTTCCACGAACTGCCGATTTCGGATCTCCTCCCGTTCGGCGGGCCCTAGTCGCAGGGCCTGAAGGAGCAAATTCGACTTCATGCGCAGGTTGCGGCCTGTCATGATGTTGTCCAGTACGCTCATTCCCTTGAAGAGCGCGAGATTCTGAAACGTTCGTGCAATTCCCAACCGAGCCGCTTGGCCCGGGTTCATCTGCTTGAATGTCTTGCCGCGGAAGGTGATCTCACCTTGCTGCGGTGAGTACACGCCATTGATGCAGTTGAGCATGGAGCTCTTGCCGGCACCATTCGGACCGATGATGGCCCGGACTTCACCTTCCCGAACATCGAAGGAAATGTCGGTGAGAGCCTTCACTCCACCGAATGAGAGGGAGATGTTTCGGACATCGAGAATGACCTCACCGACTGGGCGTTGGGCTCGCTGGCTGGCGATGAAGGCCGTATCGGTAAGGTTCACGCAGCAGCCCTTGTTGCAGGAAGCGTCCGCGCATCGGCGATCCGCAGCATGGCAGTCAGTTTGCCGACGCGTCCGTCATCAAACCGGACCTCGGTCTCGACAAGCTTATGTGTCACGTTGCCATAGAGCGCATCCACAAGCGATTCGTACTTGCTGTTGATGAAACCACGACGCAAGCTGCCGTTCCGAGTCAGCTCCCCGTCATCCGCGTCGAGCTCTTTGTGCAAGATGACAAAGCGGCAAATCTGTAGGCAAGCATGCTGGTCATCTGTTGCCAGGTCGGCGTTGATTCGCTCGATCGAGTCGCGTATCAACGTATAGACCTCTGGCTTTTGAGCGAGGTCTGCGTATCCGGTGTACGCGACATTTCGCTTCTCCGCCCAAGAGCCGACAGCGTCAAAGTCGATGTTCATCATCACGCTCACGCGATCCCGGGCGTTGCCGAACGCGACAGCCTGCTTGATGTACGGATAGAACCTCAGCTTGCTCTCTACATACTTAGGAGTAAACAGGGCGCCGGCGTTAGGACCTGACTTGAAGCGGCCCAGATCATCGATGCGATCGACAATCGTCAGGCGTCCCCTTGAGTCAACGGTTCCAGCGTCTCGTGTGCGGTAAAAACCGTCGGGCTGAAATGCGTCGAGAGTTCTCTTTCGGTCGCCGTGGTAGTAATGGAGTAGGCCCGGAGACTTGACAAGCACCTCGTTATCCGCGCTCAGTTTGATCTCCACTCCGTCAATGGCGCTACCCACGGTATCTGCACGAACCTCGGAATCGGTCTGCATGCAGACCCACGCAGCCATCTCAGTCGTACCGTAGAGCTGTTTTAGGTTTACGCCGATCGCGCGGTAGAAGTTGAACAAGTCAGCACCGATTGCATCACCCGCTACGTAAGCTACGCGCACGCGCCGCAGGCCCAGGTTGTTCCGCATCGGTGCGTAGACCACCAGGTTGCCAATGAAGCTGAGAGCTCGCTGCAGAGCCCCGTTTCTTTGGGGGAGCCGGCCAGAGCGTCGCGCCGACTTTGTTGCTTGATCGAACAGCCCTCGTTGCAGCCAGCCCGCTGACTCCATTCGCACAGAGACGCTGGTTAACAGGCTCTCGAAAAAGCGGGGGGAACCCAGAAAGTAGGTTGGCCCAACTTCCTTCAGGTCGATCAGGGTCGTATGCGATGACTCGGGAAAGTTGATTGTGTAGCCGCACACTAGCCATTGTGAGAAGCACACGATCGTGTTTGCTAACCAGGCCGGCGACTCGTATGCGAATACTTGTTCCTTGCTTCCGAGCCGATCAAGTTCAGCCGTGGCGCGAGCCTGGTCCGTCATGCTGCCGTGCGTGTGGACGACGCCTTTGGGATGACCGGTGGTGCCCGAAGTGAAGAACAGTGCCGCTTCCTCTGCGTCCGCCCCCTGAAGCAGTTCACGATCAATGAAGCCAGGATGGAGCGCTGCGAAGGCCGCGCCGCGCTCAATGAGCGCGTCTAGAGAGCTGAGGGATGCGTCTCGATAGTTGCGCAGACCTCTGGGGTTGTCGTACACGATGTGGCGCAGGTTCGAGTAGGCCCCTCGCACGTCCAGAATCCCATCCACCTGCTCCTGGTCCTCGACGATCGCGAATCGAATGCATGCGCCATTCAATTGGTTCGTCAACTCCTCTGCGGCAACGTCGTGGTGCAGCGGCGCGGGTATGGCGCCGAGAGACTGGACGGCAAGCATCGCCGCGTAGAGTCGCGGCCGACTACCGCCTACAACAGCAACGAACTCACCACGGCGAACTCCGCCCTCATGCAGCCCACAGGCCAAGTCCTTCACCAAATCTTCCAGTTGCGCCCACGTGGTCGGCTGCCAGATACCATGACGTTTTTCGCGCATCGCGACATCGCGCGGGCGCTTCTGGGCGTGCTCCACCATGAGCTTTGGAAGTGTTGTCATCTTCGCGGCTCAATTAGTTCGCTTGGGCAAGTGGGAACGCAAAAGGGGAAGGAAGCGTTCAGGGTGTTCGAATGCCCCGAGGTGCGCGATGTCCCCAAGGAGTTCAAGCTTCGACCCCTTAATGTTTTCAGCCATGACACGGGCCATGGCCGGAGTCGTGCTCTGATCCTCGATGCCGGTGCAGATGAAGGTGGGACATTGAATGTCACCTAGCCGGTCAAGTGTGTGCAACTCGCTGATGGCTTTCCAGTTCGCGGACCAGTTCTTCGGCTCATTGCGCGCCAGTTGCTCGCGGCAACGTTGTGCAAACGCTGAGTTCGTCTCTCCCGGCAAAACCCAGCGCTCCACAGTAGGCTCAATGACCGACTTCATACCTTCCTTGACCGCACGCGCCCCGCGCTCAGCGATCATCTGACGCGCTGGATCCGAGACGGTGGCCATCGTCGAAAGAAGGCACAGAGACGCGACTGCTCCCGAGTGCTCAATGGCCAATGTTTGGGCGACCATGCCCCCCATGGAGACGCCGACCACATGAGCGGGTTCGCCGTGCAGGCGAACCACTTGTTCGACGCCACGCGCGTGGTCGCTTAGCGTCACCGTCGCCGAGTTAAGAGCCGATTTGCCGTGGCCAGCAAGATCGATCGTGACAACTCTGAACTGCCCCCGAAGGGCTCCGACATACGTCTTCCACCAGTCGCCCTGCAACCCAACGGCGTGCAATAGGACGAGCAAGGGACCTTTTCCACTGGCTTCGTGATACAGCATTCCCGGCGACGCCGCGCTGTCCATGGGGCGACTCTTAGACGCTGACGCGACGGAGAAAGTCGATGAAAAGCTGGGCGGTTTCCGCGGGCTTCTCGATGAACGGGATGTGTCCGCCACCCGCAACTTCGGCGTACTCGGAACCCGGAATATTCTTGGCAATAATTT
>Ga0307510_10006827_pt1 | contig 13613 bp, 14 predicted proteins | sample 12_EM_MG_FD_207224 | JGI IMG/M metagenome (GOLD analysis project Ga0307510, IMG submission 207224) | Populus trichocarpa ectomycorrhiza microbial communities from riparian zone in the Pacific Northwest, United States - 12_EM | ecosystem: Host-associated > Plants > Roots > Unclassified | place... | reverse complement strand
ATATGCCGACTCGCGTTGCAGAAAGTACCGGTGGACCCGGAAAAGGTAGTTTTCGACCTACGTGTGACACGCGATGGTCAACTCGAGAAGAAACAGTATGGACACGACGTACCCTTAGCGTTACATCAGCGTCGTGGATGAAATAGCTTTTGTGACGCATTGCCGGCACAGTGACGGTCGATGGTGTTTGCGGGATGGACATCATGACGATAAGAAGATGATAGGATTATCTCAGAGGTCGGCTGCCAGAACTCTTATATATCGGTTTGTTGAATAACTTCTGGCGCACGCAGAGATCGAAAAAAGAAGCGGTGCTCGTTCAGATGCGGGAATTTCCCCTTTGTCGAGATGGGAGAGGAGGGGATCAGAGGACAGGTGCGGAACGCATGGGAGATCCAAGTGGGTCATGAGTGAAGCCATTGCCACCCTGGGTATCAGGGTTACGGCTGGGCTAGCAACACGCGCCATGATGGCACGTCAGCCGCCGGCCTCAGAAGTTATTATGAATAGCACGCGTATGTCACTGAACGTGAGGCAAACGCGTGGCCTTTAGCTCACATCGCGTGCATCACGTGGCACAATCGTATCAATTGATTGATGGCGCGACTTGGACGGCGGCCTATGCAAGTCCGAGACGGAGTGACGACGGGTGAGCATAGGGGACACGCAGCGTCCCGTAGTTATCATCTTTGCAGAATGCGATGCACCATGCATTGATGGAAAACGAGGGCACTGGGGCTGTTGCGTTATCTGACACCAATCGCGAACTTTGACTAATGATTTATGATGATTGACGCACCTGTTGATTTCACACGCTCATCAGCTTCGATGGCCTAGCTTCCAGGGCAATTGTTCTATAAGAACATTCTCTCAGTACAGGAGGATAATAAAGCAAAGCTCGAGTGTATTTTGTTTGTCTCCCGAATTACTCTCATCACGTCTGCGGGGCTGGTGGCGTCGCGCACACGAGCCCAAGCGCAGCATCCCAGTCATGGACCACCTTCCTCGGAGCAACTTCCCGACTTGAGGCTCTAGAAATGGTATCGATCATAACACGAAGTCATCGGTGACTGCTGTGGGCCGGGTGATTGGAAATAGGTTTCCGGTGTCCACCAGCGGTTCCAGCACTCGGTGCCACGGAACGGAACTGGCCCTCGCAACAAGGCTTTGCCTACTGGACATGCGCCTCTTCTATGAAAGCATTGGAAGATCCCGGAATCGGCATGGACGCATGCGGATGGAGCAGGTGAGCATCGATCAATCTATTCTCAGGCATGATGCAGTTAACGCTACACGAGGCCCCTTTCTGTGGATCCTTAGGGAACGGAGCGTGGGACGGTGCGGCGACCTGGTGTAGCACGGACAGAAACCCACACGTATACATCTGTACCTGGGGTAGACCGGAATGCCGGAGAGGTGGGAAAATACATTGCGTCGCTTCCTTTGGGGCTGAGCATCGCAGCTTCAGGGTTTGATTCATAAACACGGAGAACTTACTACTTGTACAGCATGAGGCTATGCGCAGTCGAGTTCTCGTCTGGGAGTCCGCTTCCCTTGTCCAAATTCTACAACGCCGTTCAGTTGCAGTACTTATCTGGCGGCGCATGAGGGCGCCAAGAACCAAGATAGAAGATTGTCTATTTCTAGAAACTACGGCGCCAAATGACAGGAACCGCTGCAGCGTCGAAATGTGTCACGGAATGAACGATATCCGTAGCGCAAGATAATGACATAGGGGTTGATAGCATGGTTGATCGAAGTGGCGAGGAAGGATTGGGCGTTAGAATGCACTGTATTCGACCAGAACAATGTGACTAGAAACAGATCTTTGGGAAACTCGTACTGCAAGACCGAGATGGCAAGTGTCAGGCTGTGGCAATTACGCGTACTGAGATTAAACTGCGGAAGCGCAACGCTCCCTGGCTTCCACGCGTCTTCCAGTTGATCTCCCGGGTTAAAATTGTTCCATGAGTCATCGAGCCTATGACCCGCCAGGAAGCCGAGCACGTTAACATACTCATCGATGGTCGATATAAGAACTTCATCGCCTGAACTCGACCAATAAGTCGACAGAGAGACCAACGGTGTGGTGCGGGCAGCCATCAGAATGGGCGGGAGGGCAGGAAAAGTCGCTACACTGGAAGGAAATGCGAAGACATTTGAGATCGCTAAACGGGCTGGCACAGCATCAGGGCTCGAAAGGGCGGTACTGTGGGCACACGGGGTGCTATGAGCAAAGGGTCCAGGAGCGCGATATCCTGGTGGGTGCTTCAAAAGATCACATACCTGTACTAGTCTGTGCACGGGCCGAGTCTCCGCTCAACGCTCCCGTACCCCGACAACAGACAGAGGCACCTTTACATTACAGCGTTTAGTTACAGTACTTACAAATGTCATTTAATCATATAGACTACTCCTGCGTACACTCAGACACGACATCACGTGGTCATCGAATCCGCACTACGCTATCTCCTTCTACCTGGCAAAGAAGAACCATGGATTGTGATTTGTTGTGCCATTGGCATCGCTGTTGGCGGTCCCATTCGTGTGGCCTTCAGTGGCGGCGTCTACAGGTCAACAAGGTCATAAGGCGGGGAGAAAGGACCTATCAACAAACCCACCTTCGGACAAGTTGTGCATGAAGGAGTCGGAATAGTCTGACTGTGGGCTTGACTGCGAGCTATCGCTATTCGAACAGGTATTTTGTCCAGTTGGAGTTTGGGGAACGGTGGAGGATGTCGTCAATTTGAAAGCATCCTTTATAATATCGTCCAATTGGGGTCCTGTGTGAGCGACTGGAGAGCGTGGGACCCCTAACCTGTTTCCAGGAGAAACGGGGGCCCGTGCGCGTTCGCGGGCGTCTGCCAATTGCACGACGGTCTCTAATCCGAGTTCCTGACCTTCCACATTGTTGATGGGTTGGTCGCGTATTGTTAACTCAGTGAACGCTTCTAGGAAATGGCCTCGGTTGACTGCATATTTCCGGTATAGGAGGATCCTTTGAAGAGGATCGATTCGGAGAGCCTGGAGTCCACGAATGGCTAATCCTTTCGCCTGGACAAAATCCCATTGATGTGCAAGCTTCAGGACCGACGTCCACTCTTTGATATCGACATCGTAGAGTGAGTACTTTCTACATCAGAAGGTCAGATGAAGTGAAAAAGATGCATGAAATGCGACGCACGGGTTGTAAAACACCCAAAGGAAACGCTCAAAGTCCACTTTGGACGTCTTGGGCAACACAAATGGGTTCTTATCGGAGGACCCTGGGCTTTGATCTCCAGGTGGGGGTGGATACAAAAGTTTCTCTCGAAAGTATTCTGAATCGCGAATGAAAAAATACCGATGTATGCGGAAGAGGGTGGTTTCTACCTATTGGCATACCGTCTTAGTCAACGACACGGTACTCGGTTAGAAAACTACTTACACGGATTATGAAGTCCGCGCTGGTGATATAATAGTTGGGGTGGCGGAGTAAGGTAGGGTCAACACGTGTATTCGTCCTAGGCATCGGAGCTGGCAGTCGAGAAGGCAGTGACGTTCGGGAGGGTGGTGACGGTCGGGAAGGCGGTAGTGTCCGGGAGGGCGGCGGTGGTCGGGAAGGTAGAGGGGGTTGGGAAGTTGGCGGTGGGGAAGACGGTGCTGGTTTGGTTGCAAGGGTTATCACGCGCATGTAAAGTCCAAAAAAGATTGGACTTAGAGGGAGGAGCAAGAGATCTGAAGTGTCGGTGTTCATTGACGCTGACGCATTGTGATGTTAACATCACTCTATATATCTGCGCAGAGGGTTCTGATATTCAAATCAGATTCTCGGTCATGGGATACGCCACAGTCGCCACATCGGCGAGGACGCACGATCTTATCTGAGGCAGTTAGTCCTGTGCTTGATATTCCGGCGCACACGCCGAGAATTATGAACGAATCTAGGCATTGAGGTCCAGCGCGTGATTAGAAGCTAGGTCCGTGGTGATCGAAGATGGAAGGCATGGGCCTTGCGCTCCGCATTCGCTGTGTCTATACAAATCAATAGGCTCGGGACGTCCGAACAATAGCGCGGCGCCTGCGCAGCAGTGTTCGTAATACAAGGATAAGGGTACCTGCACTGTCAAAGACCGATCGAAGCTTGCTGGAAAGTCCAGGTACCCTGACACTACCCCAATATCATGACCGGGCCAACTTCAGCTTCTCGATTTCTGGGGTCGCCACGAGGCATCAATGGATATTGCCTTATCCAGAAAAGTGTGGAAATAAGTCAATTTCCCTGCATACCAACGTCGTTAACGCGGGGATCGCATGAACGACACCCGCCAGGGGGCATCTAGAAAGAGTGTCATTCCCGGCAAAAAGCTAGAGTGGTGTCCTGGCGTCGGGCTGCGGAGACAGCATACAGTATTGGTTGTTCTCGTCAGGACAAGACCCATGGGAACGGTGCTCTCCCATCAGAGATATACGCATACGTGCACCTCTCTCAAGTCGAGCTAGCCAAGTCCCGGGTTTCGTAGGGGGCTTGATCAGGTGGCTGTGCGTCTATGTGCTCTAGGTGGGATTCGCGTGAGACCAACATAGCGAAACGCCGACATGAGTCCGATATCGGTGAGCGTCTTTATCGCTCTCTTCGGGTAATGGTGATGTAACTACGAACCTGTTGTTTGCTGAAATTTTGCACTACTTTGGTCCATGGCGTTCCTGACCATGATAAGTAGCCATATATAGACGGTCTCGCAGTCGTATTCATGTAGAAGGGGCATGTTGAATCAAGGCCTATCTGATCCATTTCCTAGGTGGAGTCTTCTTCAATTGAATAGATGGATCCCGGGAACGCAAAGGTGAGGACTGCTGCACATAGTTCCGTGGAACGGCGTGACTTCGACTTCGAGGGGATGATGTGGGGCAAAGCGGTGCAAGATGATGACTTCATTGAGAGAGCAGGAGAACGCCTGGATACATCAGGTTTGAGAATGACATCAAGGACTGTGTCAAGTACATCCGATCTCTCTGCCATAAAATACACAGGCAGCCTCAAGCAATCAAAGTGACGACAAGGTGACAAGGTACGGCATGGCAAAGGAAAATACCTCCAACCAATGATCGTCCCTAGCCCGAGTTTTCGTGATCAAGAACGAACGTGTAGGATAAGATCCTGGTCCTAAGTCAATTATCGAACGACCTTCGGGGCACCTATCAATAATCGTCGTGGACGCCACAAAAAATACGTACATTGACCTTGTCCTTCATCTGAATCCTTCTCATTACTACGTTGCCACGGCTCTACTGTATATCATCTACCGTAACCGAGGGCCTGGCAGTGCTAGGAACGCAATCCTTGGCGAAGCCATTGAAATCAAGATGGGGAGAAAACGACGGTTTTTTGGGCAAAGCGAAGAACAGGGACCAGTCGGTGATTAAAATGGTTTGATCTCCGCTTGGACCGAATCGTTGGACGCCACGCCAGCCTAGCGTTTATGGTCCCAGACTTTGACCTTCAGACGACTGTACCTTGAAGTCAGATGTGTACACTCCTTCCAATAAGGCATAAAGCAGGACCCCGTGTTTTATTTGTCTTCCGAAACACTCCCGCCACATCTGCGGGGCTGGCAGTGCCACACACGAACCTGAGCGAGGCATGCCAGTCACGGGCGCTGGCCTCCCTGCCTAGGCCTAAGGCCCCAAAAATAGCATTGATCACAGTGTGAAGGCACCGGGAACTGAATGATTAGAAATAGGGTCATGGTGTCCCCCAGCGGTCCAGCACTCGGTGCCACGGAACGGAACTGGCCTTCGCAACGAGGCTTTCATGCAACCCTGCTGGACATGCGTGTCTTCTAGGTAAAGCTTTGGAAGCTCTGAAATTGGCATAGATGCGCGCGGGTGGAGAAGGTGAGCATCGATGGATCTTTCGTCAGGCATGATGCAGTTTGCGGTTAGAGCCGCACGAGGCCTGTTTCCGTGGATCCTTAGGAAACAACAACATGTGGGACGATGCAACGACCAGGCATAAACCAAAACGTATCCGTCCGTCCCTCGGGTAGAACGGAATACCGGAGAAGTGAGAAAATAGTATACCGCGACATCGCTTCTTTTCGGGCTGAGCATCGCGTCTTCGTGCGTCTTCATGTAGCGGGCATGGGCAAGGAGAGCTTATCTCCACACGTATAAGGTTATGCGCAGTCGGGCTCTTATCAGGGAGCCACCTTCCTTGTCCAAATTCTACGATTCCGTTACTTATCTGGCGGTGCATGGCTGCGCCTAGAAGATAGTCTCCTTCTAGAAATTACGGCGCCAAAAGACACGAACAACTGCAGCGTCAGAATGTGTTATGGAACGTGATCTGTTGAACAAGCTAATGACATAGGGATTGATAGCAGGGTTGATCGAAGTGGCGAAAAAATGTCAGGGAGGATGTATTCGATCAGAACAAACATACTTGGGTGTAACCAAAACCAGGACATTCAAGGTTGGGAACTCGTGCTGCAAGATTGATGTGGCAAGCGTTAAGCTGTGACAAGGCAATTACGCACCGTACTAAGATAAATCTGCGGAGATAAAACGCCCTCCTAGCCTCCATGTACCTTCCCGTCAACGGCGTTCAGACTAGCATTGTTCCGTAGATAGATCCTGGCACTTATGATCTCAGACTCCGATTTGAGACCTGCAGGACTCGGACTCGCTACTAGCCTTTGCTGTTAGCAGGGAAACCAAGCACACTGACATATACGACGGTAGGTGTCACAGTAGATATAAGAACGCAGCGCCTGCGTCGGCCGATGTGTCGGCGGAGAGTCCGGCGACTTCGGTTGAGTCATGAAGTTAGCCGTCCTAACACTGAACATGAGACGTTTAATATTGCAACGGATACGAGTGGCTGGACTTCCCTGAGTGCAAGCCGACCACCTTTGATGACTCTTTCACCTCCGTGCATCTCGAGATTTTCTTTGAGGTGATGAGGACAGGCTAGGCTTTCCCGGGCCGCGCGGACCTGTGTTCAAGTTGCCCAGTGTAGCTTCATCACGTGCTCTACCCACGGGCCGGGTCTCCGACATCGTGGCTGAGGATGGACTCGCTTTTAACGTTAAATCCGATCCTCGTTTGACACTTCACAATATCTACTCATGCCTGTTCTGTCTGGGAGCATTTTTTCAACGACCCATACCTCCACTCATGAATGTTTCATTACATTAACTACTCATACACTTGGATGCGAAAACGTACGACCTCCGGTCTCAACAACCACAACCACGGAATCTATTTCCGGAAAAAATTGTTCAGGTCGGCCATATTTTTGGACGTACCACTCCATGGGCTAGTGGGAGCGTTCGTGCCGTTTAAGTGACTCTTCGGTGCGCCGTTTGCCAGTGTATGACTGTTGGGTGTGCCATTTGTGTGGCGGTTGGCGGACCCATTGTTGTTACCTTCCGCAGCAATGTCAGCAAGTCGACAAGTCATAAAACGGGAGCAAAGAATCCATCAACAAACTCACCTTGAGAGGAGTTGTCGATGAAGGAATCAGTCCAGTCCGGTGCCAGTGGTGTGGTGGTCTGCGTGCTGCCTCCGGAGGTGTTTTGTCCGGTTGAAGTTTGAGGCGTGGCGGAGGTCTCCGCGGACGTCGTCAAGTCGAAGACGTCTTTTATGAGTGCATCCAACTCGCCTCCCATGAGAGTAACCGGGAGGCGCGGATTCCCGGACTTCTTCCCAGCGAAAACGGGAACCCGCGACTTTTCGCGGGCCTTTGCCAACCGCAACGCGGTCTCCAAACCAAGCTCCCGACCCTCGTCGATTTCGATCGGTTCGTCGCGTGTCGTCAGCGCAATGAACGCTGGTCGGAGGAGGTCTCGATTGACCTCGTACTTCTGGTACAAGACGACTCGTTGAAGTGGGGCGATGGAAATTGCTTGCAGCTCTCGGACGGCGAGTTCTTTCATCTCCCTAAACTTCCATTGATGTGCCAGCTTCAGGATCGACGTCCACACTTCGGCGTCGGCATCATAGAGGGAGTATTTTCTGTGGCGATGAATCAGAGGAAGTGAGAGGACGTATGAACGGGCGACATACGGATTATAAAATATCCATAGAAGACGCTCAAAGTCGACCTTCGATGCGTTGTCCAGAACTAGGGGGTTCTTATCACAGGAGCCTTCGCTGACATCTCCGGGTGGAGTTGGAAGTTTCTCCTCAAAGAATGTGGAATCGCGAATGAAGAAATAGCGATGTACTCTGAAGAGTGTTTTCTCCACCTATTGGCTCACTGTCTTGGTCGACGGCACGAAACTCAATGGGAGAAATCACGTACGCAAACAACTAGATCAGCTCCGTTGATATAATAGTCGCCTTCATGGCGTTTGCTGTTTCCGGTAGCAGCAGGCATCGAAGGCGGTCGCAAGGAATGAGATGTGAGTAAGACACAAGAATGTGTGGGGTTAATGAGGGGCACAATGTGTGGACTATCCGTGCTGCGACGTGTTGACGTGCTGAGATGGATCGCATCGCTCTATATATCTGGAGAGGGGACGGTGTTTGACCTGGCGTACGTTCCTAACCCTGACCCCCCTCGCGTGGCCATCAAGGGCATTGCACAAATAGGTTCTGACGTCCAAATCGAATTCTCGGTCATGGGAATACACCTCGATCGCGACATCATCAAAGACGTTACAATCTTATCAGGGGTAGTTAGTCCTCGTGTTTTCTAATGTTCCAGCGCACACGCCGAGAATTGTGAACAAGTCTAGCCATTGAGGCCAAACGCGTGTTTTAGAAGCATCGGCTCGTGGTGATCGTAGATGGAATGCGTGGTCACTGCGCTCGGCATTTGCTGTATCATTGGCTATCTATGAGCCTGGGACATCCGAAGAATGGGCGCACGGCTTCCGCAGCGCCGCCCATAACACATGGCAAGGATAAGGGTATCTGCGCTGTCAAATGTTGATCGCGGGATTGCTGGCAAGTCTAGGTGCCCCACCACTACCCCAACATCATGACCGGGTCAACGTCAACGTCTCGATTTCTGGGGTCGCCACGCGGCATCAGTGGATACTGCCTTATCCAGAATGGTGATGTAAAGTTTGGAAGTGAGTCAATTTTCGACACGCCCACGTTGTTACCGCAGGGATCGCACGGGCGACATCAGGGAGGGATCTAGAACGTGTGTGCCATTTGCGTTGAAAAGCTAGAGCGGAGTCCAGGCATCGGGCTGCAGAGGCAGCATTGCAGACGTTTTTACGCGGACAAGGGCCACGAGGACGGCGCTCCGCAATCGGAGATATACGGGCGCCTACTAACTCAGGCAGAGCTGCCCAGTCCTTGGGGTTAGAAGCGGGGTTGTTCGGGGTAGCCGTGCGTCTATGTGCTTGGGGGATTCGCATGGGGGGCTAACACAGTGGAACACCAACGATGGGTCGGATATCGGTGGGCATACGCTAGGTAGAACGCATAAAGAAGTGTCTTTATCGCTCTCTTCAAATGATTGCGACGTAAGTATAAACCTGTTTATTGAATTTATACATTACATCCTCGCTCCCTGAGGCTCTCAACGACATCTCGACATCGATAAGTAGCCACGTATAAACAGCGTTTGCAGTCACACTCGGGTGAAGGGCGTACATTAAATCGTATCCTATCTGGTTCATTGGTTGGGCAGAGGGTTTCCTTTAGAAGATGGTTGAATCCCGGGAACGCGAGGATGAGGTTTACTGCTCACGGATTCGTGTACTGGCCTGAATTCGAAGGGACCCTGAGTGGCATGGAAGAAGATAAGGTGATGAGTTGATTGAGACGGCAGAAGGTGAACAAACCGTTCGGACACATCGGCTTTGGCCACATAACCGACTATCGATCTAGCCAAAACCAATCACGACGTCGCAACCATGCTGGCGAAATAGTCGGAAACTACTGTTCGTGGCTTGTGTGTCTGATAGAGACTGCAACCAGCTTTTCGAGCGTACACGCGCACAGAAAAGCCTCGACAGAGCTGCGGTCATGCAGGTGGCATCCAATACGGGGCGGGGCGTCGTAAACAAAATTACGTTGGTGGCAGCTGAGAGTCCGGGTACCCCAAGACAATGGTATCAAATAGGGGCGCGTTGTTGTGATTCATTCACGTTGCGACTGGCGGAATTGTGAATTCTGTGCTAGTACGTGAGTGACCTGAAGGACGCGTCCATCAGGATGCATATGTGAGACATACAACCATCCTTAGGGTTCGTTACCAAGCGCACCAGACTCAGATTATCCCCAGGGAAATCGGATACGACGGATTTGACTGAGACACTCGTGATCTTGTCCACTATCAAATGGAGAGTAGGGTGGGCACAGAGCTGGAAAGTCGGGGAATACGAAGGAAGCTTGGTGTTGAGTGCATCATCAAAACTGGCCGTGATAGTCCGGGAAACCTTGATGCCTCAGAGGAAGTCCGCCAACCCGAGTTAAGGAAGTCGTTTCAGGGTGTTGCTATCTCCTCCATACCCCACCAAAGATGCCACGACAATTCTTCTTGGAGGGCCAAACGGTCACACGGGTGACATTCCAACTCGATTGTACGGGACCTCAAGAGCCCATGGTCAAGAACGTCGGATTTATTTGATAAGAGTGCTTGGCAAGTAGAGCAGTGTCCGAGTACTGTGTCAGACATCTATTCTCTCTAAGTTATCATGAAATCCTCAGACCTTGAGCCTTGGGCATGGCGAAGGAACATACCTCCGATCTAATAATCGTCCCTAGCCAGAGTCTTCAGGCGGAGAAGGGACATGTAGGATAAGATCTTGGGTACAATGAAATATGGGAAGGATACGCAGCACCGTGCTTATTTGAGATTTGGGGACAGCGCGAGAAGGCCGTTTACCGGGTTCTTGTCGGTGGTTAAAATGGTTCGATCTCCGTTTAGACCGAGTCGTTGGACGCCAGCACTTTGGTCCAACTGTACCTTATGTGAAATCGATGTGTTATGATACATACACGTCTTTCAATCATAGAGGCTGCTATCATACGGAGTATCACACGTTTACCATAGGAGAACATCGGCATTTCAGAACCAGAGATGCAACCTCACAGTTCATAACGTCCTTGTGAACTCTTAGACGGCATGGTGATTCTTATTAAGAACCAAATCTGGTTAATGGTGTCTTCAGCGAAGCTATGGCCACCGACTCCTGGCCCCGTCCTAAATACATCCTACCATCATACGACACTTCCCATACCCGCGCTGGAGTACTCGCCGCCGTGTCCCGCACATAGCGCTACGAGTTGTGTCAATGAAGACTTTTACTTGCTGTTGGCCTGGCTGGTGTGGCCCTTCGGAGCACCATTTGGTCGGACACTTGCCGTGCCACCAGGTGTGGGATTCGCATGGCCATTAGCAGCTACATCAGGTTTGCGACCTGCGCCTATGCTAGCGAATTAACATTCGACGAAACGGGGGTTGCTCACTGTGCGTACCATTATCTGTGTTTGGATCGCGTGTACTCGTTCCGTTTGACTGGGTGCCCGACTGATGTTCCGCCGCATGACCATTTGTCGCGACATCACGTGCAGGTTCTCGGTCTGGCGGTGGCAATCGAAAAAGATCCCGGATAAGGCCATCGAGTTCGGCACCTGCAACATTCACAGGAGAATGCGCATCTTTGATTCTCTTCCCGCCAGCTGCAGGGCTCCGCACAAGTTCACGGGCACGCGCAAGCTGGATGACGGTCTCCAGACCGAGCTCATGGCCCTCTTCAATTGTCATGGATTTGTCACGAGTTGTTAATGCCGTGTATGCTTCTAGGAGAAGGCTACGATCGACCCCATAACTTTGATAAATGACGATTTTTCGGAGAGGAGGGATCTCTAGGCGCTCAAGCTCGCGGAGTGCAAGGTCCTTGACCCCGACGAAACTCCACTGGTGTGCGAGTTTCAGGATGGACGTCCACTCTTCAGTACTTGCGTGGTAGAGAGAATATTTTCTGAAATTTGTTCAATATTTAAAGGGGAGAGAGTAGAAACTGTAAACAGACGGGTTATAGAACACCCAGAGGAATCGTTCGAAATCGACCTCGAGTGTGTCCTCAAGAACCAAGGGGTGGACATCCGAAGAGCCTTTTGTGAATTCGCCAGGGGGCGGTGGGTGAGGGAGCTTGCTACGAAAGAATGCAGATTCGCGCGTGAAGAAGTAACGATGCACTCTAAATAATGTATCTTCAACCTGTCAACGTGTCACAACTGGGACTCGACAGAACATTGCTGATCATGGACCCACGTACACGAAAGATGATGTCTCCCCCATGAATGTAATATTCAGCGTGGCGTACGACGCGCTGGCTGCCCTGCTTGGAGTTGGTCGAAGGGTCCATGGTTGCCACGTATAAAAATTGGTAACGTTATGGGGTCGTGGCGGTCGTAAGAAAAGCGAGAGAGGGCGATGAAGTAGGAGAAAAAAAACTGGATGGTGTTGAAGGGAGAACAGAAGATCCGTGGTCGTCGCATGAGGCCGTCGCTTAAGTATAGGGTCGTACGTATTAAAATCGCCGTACGGAAATGTTCGGTTTGACGAAAGCGCGCCCAATCGTGGATTTTGAGGAGCGACGATGGCCAAGTGTGACAGCAATCCATCGATCCGAACGACGGCCAAGAGTCTAGATTTTCAGCTTGGTTTTCGTGTCGTGTTCGGACTTGCGGAAGCTGGGCCCGGAAGTACGGCCACGTTTCAAGTTTTTTTCTAAGTGAACCGTGACCGCATTGAGCCAGGCTAAGTTGGTTGCAAACTTGCCTCTCCTTATCTATCGTGGGACAAATTTTTGAAAATGCGACTAGGTTTTCAGCGCTCGATGTCAAATCCCGTTCAGGTCACAGTAAGTTACTGTAGTCGGAGGTTTTGTCGAATGAAATTACCGAACCTTCGAGTGGGCTATCCACAGATTCGCTGCACTTTTCAACTTCTGCTCCGACTGGGAACAACCTCCTGCCTTACCGCGTGCTCATACCGCGCCAAGTGCCACCACACGCCTCACGAATTTCAGCCTGTTAGATGAGGCGCGTCTCGTCCTCAGCTGAGCTTCCAGAATGCCATATAATATTTGACGATCGTGGATCAACAGTTGATGAGTCACCTTACAGTACTGCGTAACGTTATCTTATCCGTGCGGTACATTTGATCCACTGCTAAATAAAACCACCACAAACACACAAAGCCAGTAATATAATACAGTAGTAGCACACCTTAGTATCTGCAACCCCCATTGTGACTGTTCACTGGCTTCTTTGAATTATTTGGTGACCATTCCGAGTCACGTTGTCATTGTGGAATCGTGTTGCTGTTGTTGTTGTGGCAGCGTGGAACCCGAATCCGAATATTGACAACACGAGACATCGGTGACGCCCTCATAGAGCGAAGGATTCGAAGTTAAAGTGACGGCGGATGAAAGAGGAATTTTGCAGTTCAGCGACAGAGCGCTTGGGGCCTGACACAGTTCCATGTCGCGCGGCTGCAATACGAAGGCTGGTTTCGAGGCCGAGGCTTTGGCCCTCTTCCACACTGAGAGGCTCCGTCCGAATAGCGAGTTGCGCAAATGGCTCTAGCAAGAGCATCTTATCGAGTTTGAACTGTTGATAGATGCGAATCCTCTCGACTGGCGGTAATGACAAATTCT
>Ga0307510_10006826_pt1 | contig 13616 bp, 12 predicted proteins | sample 12_EM_MG_FD_207224 | JGI IMG/M metagenome (GOLD analysis project Ga0307510, IMG submission 207224) | Populus trichocarpa ectomycorrhiza microbial communities from riparian zone in the Pacific Northwest, United States - 12_EM | ecosystem: Host-associated > Plants > Roots > Unclassified | place... | reverse complement strand
CAGTACGTGCGCAAACGCGATCCACAATATAGAATAAAAAATGTAAACCCGTGGCTGAACGCTGAACGTTTACAGTAAAAAGTACACTATGATCCGTCCTGAGTCGTGATCCGCTATGTCACGACGCCGACCAGTTGGACGGGCCGTGCTTTTCGCCTCTGAATCGTCATGAGCATGACCTGGGCCATAGATAAAGCGTGGGTGGACCTGTGATCGGTGTGGTGCCCATGCTACCCGTAACTTCATGTACGTTAAAGTGACGTGGAGCCACGCAGTTACCCGACCGAGTGGTCATCGTGATGTCGAACCGTTATAATTCTAATTACCTCGGCCGACACGAGGACTACTACGTAGCATCAATGCCGCGACAGGCCACTCAGATCTGTATAGATGAAAGACCGACCACGTCCATGGTCAGCACCGCAATATCAAGGGCGAGGGGCGGTACTGAGAGTAACCACGTACCTATCGGTGATCGGTAGTTCGGTTTTATCCGCGAGACCTTCGTAGCGGGGTTGTTCAACCTGTCCACAATAATGTTTTGAGGTGCCCTCACGGCTGGGGGCGTCCCATGATTGTCCACGGACGGCGGTCTGCGGTTCGGCGCTAGAGGAATTGCCGTGGGGGGCGACGACTCGGACATCGACGGTGGCAGAGGTGGTAACGGGAGCGAAGCACGCTCCTGCGGCGGTAGCGGTGGTAGCGGAGGCGACCGTGGCAATGACGGGAGAGGCATCGACTCCTGATACAGGGTAGAGGGCGAAGGGGTTTTTCTGTCCACTGGCGTTTCTTCCGGGTCGTATGTTCCGTAAAGCTCCTGCTCTTGCGAGACGAAAGTGAGGTGATTTCGCGAGCTAAGGAGCCCGCGGCTCCGGGTGCCCGCATCTTGGGCAGCTATCTCGTTCTCTACGGAGCGAGGGAAGAAGATCTGTGCGGTATGTGAGGGAACGTAGAGGCAGGGAATTGGACAAGTCCGCACCACAAGGGTCATTCCGGATGACACGACAAGACCAATCCCGGCAAGCATATTAAGGAACTCTTTTGGTCGTGCCTTCAGCACCCTGTTCTCCTCTTTCAGGACATCTAAATTACTTACCGGACGCAAAACTATTACAAGGGGGAAATGATCAACATGGGAAAAAATTGCGTACAAGGGGTCACATACAAGGATTCGTTAATGTGATGGTGGGGTCGGATACCATCGATCGACAAGATGATGAGAGGAATTGCGAACAAAAGGCGAAAGACGACGCGAAGCGTCTGTGGTAGGTTTGGGTTCTCAGTCGCTGAGCCAACATACGTCAGAAAGTGGACACACGTTAAGTTCATGGAATTTGGTGAGACGGATGATAGTGTTCATGTCAACCCCTTCTCTTCGCTGCAGGACACTCGATCAATTACGCGAGAAAGTTCTTCCGGCGTTGCGAACTCACTAATCCGCCTAGGAAGGGTTGGAAGAGATGCCTATGGGTGGTGTTGGTAAAATAATTGTTCCGTTACCTGGGAAAAAAAAACTTACAATACGGGGAGGAACCATAACGTGAGGGAAAGGCTACCCAAGCTACCCGCTAGAAATGTAAACGCCTCGCACTTGAGGGGCGACATCAGCACACGGTTTCAATCAAAATCAGTAATGAATGGAACGGCACCTTGAGAGGATCCGATCGGGTCAAGATGGTCACGAGGGGCATGTACAGAACGGCGACGGCCGAGCCCATCATCCATGCTCTGAAATACCGGCTGTGGAACCAATCTGCCTGCTTCGGGCCCGCGTTGACGACAAAAAACCAAAAGCACAGCTCTGTCGTGCGCGTCGGGGTGTTAGTTAGCACCGAGCGCGGTCATCCGAAGCTCGTGGGAATTACGCGTTACCTTCGAGGTGAGTAACCCTGTGGCGTTATATGGGATGAGCTTCCGGAATCCATACTAGACGCGAGGCTAACTCACATCTCAAGAGCCCACGCAAACGCGACACACAAATACAAGGGTAAGATGGCCTTCCTGTGGGCATGCGTCCACAATTGCGATGGCGTGGGAACGACTGCGATAGCGGACTGAGCAAGTGGCGGGAGGATCGAAGCAATTGATCGGGCGTACTTCCGTATTGTGTATAAGAGATGTAACCCTCCGAGTACTTGATGACACAAAAGCCGGTGGAGTACGTGATTACGAGGGGCACGCTCAACAAATAAGAGTACTGGTGTGACAACGATGAGAAAGGTGACGTCAGCCAGACGAGCTTTGACACGAACTGTCATGACGCGCTTGAAGGCTCCTTGAGTTCCTTGGTTCCATCTGACGGTGCGTTCAACACGGTTGTTGTGCAAGCGGAACTCGGGTAGTGGACACGCACCTTAGACATTTGAAGCGGTCGAAGCACCAGAGATGATAAACCAGGAAGATGCCCAGCTATCGAAATGCCACGATTCTCAGGTCGATTTCCACGAAAGGGGAGGGGAGGGACCTACCAGCCATGAAAGCAAGGTCCAGACGAGGTACGTTGCTGGCGTTGAATGGGACATGATGGCCAACTGCCTGCAGCGGGAAGCGAAGACTGACGCCTCTGGATATCCGAGTCCAGAGGGCGGGGAGGGGGGGGAACAGTACAGGATGTGAAACAATGAGGATTTATATAAACGCTGGAAAGGATCCGTTTTGACATACCCCACCTCATTCATCACTTGGAGCACATGGTTCGGGAAGCTTCAGTCTGAGTTTTGGGGGGCGCTTCGGGCACGGCGTGAAACGAGAGGTAGATGTGAATAGGGAGTAAAATGGATAAGCCGAACCGACCAATGCAAACTTCGGGGGCCGGACGAACTTGCAGATGGGCGCAAGCGCTCACTTGACGCAGTTCGACTGATCTCTGATCAACTCTCACGGTCAGCCATATGCTGCAATATAGACCCAAGGCAGCTAGCTGCTTTGCTGACCGTTGTAGATCACTCTTCCGCGGCCATTGCTGTGTATTGGTTGTAAGATATTACGTACCCCGGAGAAACGAAAGCCCGGTTGAGCTGACAGCTCACACCCAAGAAAGGACATCACACGATCCCGAGAGACTCCGAATCGGAAATCCCGGTGACCCGTATCATTTGTACTGTACACATACATACTGTACATCCACGGTACACTTCCGCAAATGCAAATGCAATACGCTATCCCATCCCCTGATGACACAGAAGATCTTCTTCTCTCCTGTCGCTACGGAGACCTAGATGACGCCAAATCCTTCATCGAACGCTTTGGCACAGCCCCACTCAGCGAAGCACGCGACGAGAACGGAAACACGATCCTGCACATGGCGTCCGCCAACGGCCACACGGGTGAGTGACTCCACCCATCGCTTCCCCCTTCTCCCCCTACCGAGAGCTGTACGCCGATCCGCGCAAGACCACCGCCACTAGAGCTCCTCGATTATCTCCTCCCACACTGCCCTCCCACCCTCCTCTCGGCCCAAAACCACGCAGGCTCGACGGCGCTCCACTGGGCCACACTCAACGCGCATCTCGCGGCCGCACGCGCGCTCGTCGAGTATCCAGACGGGCCTAGAGTCAGCCTGATCGACGTCAAGAACGATGCGGGACGTTCACCACTTGGCGAGGCGGAGGCGGCTGGGTGGGACGAGGGTGCCAAGTGGATGGTCGAGGTGATGAAGTTGGATGACAACGACAACGACAACAGTGACGGTGGAGGTGGAGACGATGTTGACGATTCAGATGGCGTTGCGCACGCAGAGACCGAGGATCGCAGCGCAGAGCTGGGCATGCAACCCGCGGATATGAATCTCGACGCCGACGGTCGGACTGCACGTGTGTCGCCTATCGCCGTTGCCGTTGAGGAACCATCGATGGAGAGTAGCTAGCCCTCTTAATTGTAAGCCCCTCAACTGTTTTTCCTACACTGTAGCCGTAAATGCATCAGATGTATAAAAATGCGTAGAGACGATCAAAGCTCCATGTTGAAGGCTACAGTTGAGACCTCCATTCCTCCATTTACTATTTACCGTCCATGTTCCGGGATTCGGACAAGGCCATAGACAGTATCCAACATATTCCATAGCAACCATGTGGAAAGACAACTGCGCTGGCGTAACAGACTGTATGTATGCGTGCTTGTTGTGTGGCGCCGTTTCCGTTTTTTTTTGTTTTCTCACAAAAATCATTATTAGCAAAATGATCACGTGAGAGTATTACGGGCAAGCGAATTCGCTAAGCAAAGAAGTGCTGCTGCGCTTAGAGGAACCATGTTGCGATTCAGACCCAAACACTTTCTTACCCTTGATCGACCTCGATATCCACCATACATTCATCCCTATAGAAAAGGTAATCTAATCCTCCGCGGCAATTGTGATCCCTAACTTTGGTCTTGATTAATTCATTCCATTCCACACACAGGCGCCACATGGCCGATCTTGCCAACGACTCTGGGTCAACACAGCTCTTTGCCCTCACCCTCGCTCGTGCGCTCGATTTGGAATTATTCGATACGACAGAGATCTGTTTGAGCGGAAATGCATCCAGCTCTGCCCTCACAAGCGAGGTAAGTTTTTGTTCTATTTTTTTTCTTCGAGGACCTCACATCGCTTCTGTACAATAGCTCACAGAAATCGAATCGCTGCTCGATGGTGTCCTGAGACAAGTCAACATCCTCAAAAGTGAACTGAGGCCCATCAATCGTCTCCCGCCCGAACTCCTCCTCCACATCTTCAGCTTCCTCGGTGGCGGCTCCCTCGTCGTCCCCGCCTCGCACGTCTGCCAAAAATGGAGGGAGATCGCGCTCGGTGCGCCCTCGCTCTGGACCGTCATCCGCGAAGAGGACGACGAGTGCGCGACGCTCTGCTTCATGCACAGATCGCGGAACCTCCCCCTCGACATCTCCTACCCGGTCTTCATGCGCGAACCGGACGGCTTCGCGGCCTTCCGCGAGCTCGTCGCCCCGCACGCCCCGCGCATCCGCCGTCTCCACGCGCACATCTACGGCGATCGCGTCTTCGATTTCTACGCCCTCCTCGCAGCGCGCGATTTCGAGCTGCCCGCCCTCGAGCATTTCTCCATACGGATGTCCGAGTACGGTTTCAGGGACGACACCTGCGACCACGTCCTTCCCGCCCAATCTTTCTTCCCCGAATCCGAATCGCTCGATCGATTGACCTTCAGGTCCGCTTTGCCCCTCCACACCCAGCTCTCATCCGCCATCCGTTCGCTCACGCTGGCAGAGAGAGCGTTCGACCTCGACGCCCTGCTCGCCTGCCTCGCCGCCGCACCGAACCTAGAATACCTCGCGCTCCTCAATTCAGTCCCGTACACCTTCGAGTGCAAGCCGCGCGAGCCCGTATCGCTTCTCCAACTCAAGGAGCTCCATTGGTTCCAGGTATGGGTCTTCGATGACCTGCTCGGAACCGTCAAATTCTTCGAGCACCTCGTCGCCCCCAACCTCGACCACACTCGCTTCGTCCTCCTCCTCGACCCAACAAAATACTCCGCCGCGGCCCTCTACCCTCCCTCGTGCCAACGCGCGCTCCACCCCTTCGGCCCCATCACCGAGCTCCACCTCGAAGCCGCCCACTTCAGGCCCGGCAAACCCGCCCGGAACAACCTCATCTTCCACGGCCGCCGCGCGCACGAAACCCTCTTCACCATCCGCCTCCACCGCGGCTCCCTCGACGCCTTCTGCGCAGCCGCAGCCGCGACGTCCGACGGCAACATCGGCATCGGCATCGGCATCGCTCTCACATCGTCCCTCCGCGTCGACGTCGCACACCTGACGCAGCTCACCCTCTCAAGCCCCTACGCTTACAACTGGTCCCGCTTCTTCTGCCACCCAGACGCATGGCCCCGCTTCCTTCGCGCCCTCCCAGCAGTCAAGGTTCTCCGTCTCCGCGTCACGCAGCCCATCCAGATCATAGCCGCCATCGCAGCAGCCGAAGAACGCTCCGCACCGTCGAACCTCCTCCCCAACCTCTGCGCCCTCCACCTCTTCCGTCCTACCATCCCGCCGTCACCACCACCATCGACACCCGCGAAGGCCGCAAAATCTGCAAAGGCTGCGAAAGCCGCAGCGGAAGTGGAAGCGGTCGGAACCATGTACGACGGAGACGCCGGAAACATCCTCCTCCACTTTTTGCGACGTCGCGCGGACCTCGGCACGCCCATCGAGAGCATCGTCTGTTCGCCAGAAGACGCCGAGGCGCTCCCTCCAGAGGTCTTCGATCTCGTCGATTCTGTCGAGCTCGGTCATCCGGGAACGTGGGGCACCGAGCCGTTGTTCCCGAAAAGCATGATCCCGCTGCTCGAGGAGCACCTCGATTAAACAGGCGCGCAGTGTATATGCTTCTCCCATCCCTCAAAGGTGCGCTCCCTGTAACTTAATTTTCCACGGATGGAACCACGCGCGGGTAATTTCCCTCGGCATCGGCCCAATGCGTTTGGCGTTGCTGGAGGGACTATTGTGTGCAGCTGACAACACAAAGACTGTGCATTACATTACCACGCAGACGGCAGTGTAGCCTTGGCCCAAACCGGACAGAAAGCGAATCACACGACCACGAAGAGGTGTCTCATTGGTTAAGGAGGATGATGGGCCAGGTAATCATGACATGTTTCTTTCTATTGGGTTACATAAAATAGTCTTGTGGTACAAACCGAATTTGCGAAAAAGAATAAATATACGAGACGTTTGGTCCCTACGCGAGTGTCCCCGTGGGCTGCCTCTGACATTGTGGTGTCGGTGGGACAACTGCCGAGGAACGGCCTTTCCACCCCGTTCCCGCAGGAAGGACGATCATCTGCCCACTGTGATCGGTCGTCGCCGGCGTGGCCAAGGCAATTGTCCAGTTCTCCACGCCTCTGGAGCTAGCCGTGCGCATCCGCCGTCGCTTCGAGCTTTCAGGGGTTTGCGCCGCACGAGGTGCCTTTGCCTGCTGCTTCGTGACGTACTTACCCAGATGCGGTGCCGAATGACGGCCCCGCGGGAGGCGATATGGTATCAAAGAATTATCGCCTGCCCGGAACATCGGCTCGTTGGGCTCTGGAGTTGGCTTGCGTTTGCGGGGCGAGTTTAGTGCGGCTTCTCGCATAGCGCGACTCAAATCCTCGTTGATCCGGGTTGGCGTTTTGAGAAGATCTTTGGGGAGGACATCGGAGACCTGTGATATGATTGAATGCGTCTGGGCGCTTGTTGGGGCTAGGTATCCGAGAGGCTTCAACCCGGGCACTGTAAAGGTAAATGTGATATCCTGCAACGGACGACGACCCTCTTTCCCCGCAATTTTAGACGTGGAGGGAGTCGAGCTCGGTACATCCGGTTGTTGATTTTCATCGTCATCAGTTGCATCTACGGAATAGCTCGCCTCGACACCCTCACTAATTGGCGCCGTCTCGTTCACAACCGAGGGATCGAGTGTAGCAGGAGATGGAGGACGACCCGCGGCCTGGACTGGGGCATTCTGATCGATCTCAGGCACCGTCACTCGAGAATCAGTCGTTATCGTCGGTGATGTAGAAGTGATAGCCGATGGGACAGGGCACTGCTTGGGGGAGGTTTCCTGTGCTGAATTCCTCTCATCGGTATCCATTGCAACTGGCGATGGCTCCGCCTCTTTCATCGAGGGAAGCATAGTAGCTATTGCAGGCTGTGTTCTTCCCACAGTCGAGCCAGAACCTGGTCGCCGCCAGTTGTCGGATAGGCACGCTGGGGAGTTGCTATGACGTACGAAAGGTCGCTGGCGACTACTCGGTGTCGAAGGAAGCGGAGAATCGCCTCTGTGCGGTGATGCCGGGGTCGATGCCGAATTCTCGCACAAGAGGGGGCTCCAGGTCGATGTCCGTCGACGCGCTGCTGGCGGGAGGTACTTTTCCGCAAACGATTCTCGCAAGGAATGGCCAGGGCGCAGTCTGATCTCTTTGCGCATGCTATGATAGAGGTCAGGGATACGATGTGAACGAGATTAGATCATGTACCTTCCATCTGACCTCTGGCTCGCGGGCACAATCATTGCGCCCTCGGCGGTGACAACGAACCCTGCAAGAGCAGCATCGGCAGCGCTAGGGCTGTTTCCCCCTTGCACTGACTTGTTCCTTCTGATACGCGGTGAGGGCAAGCTCCGAGGAAGGGATGCCTGCGGCAGCGCTTCCTTCACAAGTGCCTCGACCCTTCTTCCACCACCTTGCAGCGCGCCTTCCCAGGACGCACAAGTTACATCAGATTTGTATCGTCTGCGGCTGCCTTTAGATATCTCTAAAGATGAGGCGCTGTTACTCCCAGACGGGAATCTTTCAAACTTCAGATTGGGCGTGGTAACTTTAACGTTGCTGAGAGACTCGTGATCACAAGATGAATGAGAAAAGGGGGAGGGGTCGGAGACGCTGGCTTCCTGTGCTCTACGAGGCTCTGGGAGGGTAATCGGAGCAGTGCTGACTCGGCTTGATTTGTATAGGTCCTCTATCGAAAGAGGTTGGAGAGACATTACTGGAAAACGATCATCACTATTAGGTCCTGGTGTTTCGGCAGTACAAATTTGATCGGCCCTTGACGTTTCGTTTTTGGTCATATCGAAATTGTGTTTCGTGGTTTCGGATATGGTAGTGGGCTGAGAGATACGAGGAGGGTAGCGCTTAACAGCAGTTTCTAGATGTCTTTCTTGCTCGGAGATATTTGTGTTACTGCAGAGAGGATGAGCGGGCATCTCTAGGGGAGAAATGGGTGCAGAATTGATTTCAGGGGAGATCTTCATCGAGTGAGGCATTGATGCACTTAAAGACGACCCAGAACAGAGACTAGAGTTGTCCAAAGGCACGAGGATGAGGTTGTCCTGTAGGTCGGAGACGGATGTTGAAGACGGAACAGAAGCGTCTCTTTCACAGCTCTCTCCGCCGATGTGCGTAAAGACCTCGAGGGCTGTCTGCCGAGAGTTTTTGGTCGCCGAGTCCGGGGTATCACCTTTGCAAACGCTGTCATTCATCCAGTACTTGTGTAATCCATAGAAGACGTCTTGCAGGAAAGAAGACAGAGCAGCCTTCGGAGTGTAACTCCGGGAGATCAAGAGCGCAGTACAGAGGCGTTCCATGACTGTGGAAAGACCGCAACGAGAAAGGAGTGTAGCAGTGACAAAGAATGAGAGGGCTATGACGATCGTAGCTTCGGCTAGCTGATACAAGAGCTGAGTGTGTATGACATTCCAGATAGATGGTTGGGGATAATCCTGCTCCTCTGTAAGCGACATACATGTGGGTGCAGCGGCGGCCTCGTTCGAACAATCAGCGTTAGCCATGTCGGGGAAAACCAAATACAGAGGAGATCCGCCAGAGTCCGGATTTACACCAGGGTATTTGCTTTCTAGTAGTAGCGTAGTTTCTTGGGAGGAGACCGATATTTGCTCAGGTGCAGGGCGAGGTGATAGGAAGTTGAAATTTAGGGCTGGAAGATGGAGCGCTTTGTGGAAGCTAGAAGGCAACAAAGGAAGGCCGACAGCGAATACCAACGCGATAATAAAGGGGAGCATGATGTTTCCTAGGAGAGGGTCGAAGCTGGGGGAGCGGACAAGGTGTCGTGCTAGAGAGCGTGTTCCCTGTTGGTTTCCTGTCCTGATTCAAGTTGTTTGGTTGTGGCGAGGCGTTGTTGTGACCAAACAAAAGGGACGTCGCGATTGCTGTGCACGTGCCTATCACGTGCATTGATGGCTCTCGTAAGTCTATTGTCTTCGGTAAGGAAAACAACAAAAATAAAACAAGGCTACATACACGTACTCAAGCTTATAACCGATGGCTCTGGATCACCATCTTATTGGCTGCGTTTCCTTGTTCCGCGCTTGGTTAGCAATCGTTTATTGTTCTGCGATCACGCTGTTGTCCATGAGACGTTTGTCGTCAACGGCTGCGAGCGTCGAGGAGACAACCCGGGCTCGTATAAGTATCGGAGCTGTATTCACCAGCATCAGCAACCCCTTTCTTCTGTTTCCTGGACCTGTGGCGTCGTAGATCGACCCTCTAGCACACTAGAGTCATCCTCCTTTCTTAGGTTTCCTTAATTCTGGGCGTTGACGCCTTTACGAGACTACGCAAAGACCCTCTCTGCGTACGTGTTACATTTATATCCGGCCTCAGCTCTCCTAGAATTGTGGTCTTCCAGCACGACTATACTTAAGAATCAAATTAATCGACGCCATGCATTACGATCACCAAACTCTTGCCAGCCCGGCTCTCTTCAAGCCACACAACATTAACATAGTTACAGCGCCACAAACTGATACACCCTCTCCCTGCCAGCGTTGTGATCAATGCGCTGGCACCTTTCCTGTGCCTGTACCTGGTGGTGCATCAATCTTCATGAAAGACTCAGTCGGTACCTCTATGGCTTTGAACGTAGACATTGACCCATGCTCCGGTACGCCTGTTCTTTCCGGACGAGCGATCAACGCTCGAGGCGATGTCCTGGACGTACACACTTGCGGTTGCAACGATCCGCTTACGCCACGTCACAACCTTCCTCTTCCAAGAAGCCCAGGTCTCTGCCGTTCCGGAGCACATGCTCTAGACGTCAGTCATCTTTACCCATCTCCGCAATCACCACAGAGCGCGAACCGACGCCCACCACCCATCTTCACCCACACCCGAACACCTCTGGTTCTTGTACAGACGCGGTTACCCGAATCGCCTTCTACCCCAGAACCTCAATTCGAGTCAGGGTCAGAGACACCAACACCGGTGCCGTGTGCTGATCCTCTGGGCAGTCCCTTCACACCTACACCTGCTTCTATGCAACGCCATTCTCAGGCTTCCAGCGGCAACACCTCGTTTCACACAACTCAAACATGCTCCGGGGAAGCCTCGCCTGATCCTGCAGCGCTAGATCCTCTCGAGACTCCGCGCGAGGCGAAGCCACCGCCCAGTGCGCCTCCGAAGCTGGACCCAATCCCCCCTCTGTCTGCCATTACACGCTATTTCGATGGTCCACTCGTCGAGTCCCCACTTTCTATAAGTCAAGCTTCGGACATCTCAGGGCCAAGCGCAATTGGCCCGCTCCCCAGCTCGCCTTCGTACACCGTCTCCGAGATTAGCATCCACACATTGGTACCCGGCACTCGCCCGGCGGATGATGGCCTGGTGGTGGAAGAATTAGCCCTTCCTGGTCGCCGAGAGGCTGCCATGAGTTCTGCCAACGATGGCGCTGAAGGATCTCGCACACAAGATGTATGCGTGACTTCGGACGTTGTAGTTGACTCTTTAGATCATAGCCCTGCCGCACGTAACACCGACGCAACCTCAGATATCTACGCCTATGATATCATAGCTGGGCCGCCAATGCCTGCTGCTAGAATTTCATCCGACCGTCGCGAGCTGGGGTTTGATTTAATTACCAAACTGGGATCCGGGCAAACGACTGTACGCTTCTATTTCTTGTCTGACGGTGTCGTTGTATTTCGTTGACGCGCTCCGTAGGAACTCGCAAGTGCATCCGAAATGACAATGCATCATTCTGGCGAGATCAAAGGAACGTGGATCGCAAAGCTGAGACGAGACCGCATGACGCTCAAGCTCGACCTCTCTCTCGACGGGCTTGGCTTTCAAAACCTGTCTCTGTCAGCGCCCGATCCACGGCCACCAGCTTCGCCATCGCATCTCGCAACGGCCCCGTGTAATGATCCCCAAGTACCTCCGATGCGTTGGACACCCGTAGCCGCAGATGACGACGAGCAAGGCCCAATAGAGCCCAAACCGCAAGAGGACTGGGAGGTCGAGTCCAACTCTTCTCAGTCCATCATGACATTTGGCAGCTGCCCGTCGACCGCTCCGCCATTGAGCGACCTCCCGCTGACGCCGATCCCCGAGCTGCTCCACACCCCGACAATGCGCACCATGTCTATCACAAGCACACTGGCACCTAACACGACGCCCGCACATCCATCCTCGCGCAAACAGGCCGCTTACTCGGCCAAGAAGCAGCACCTTACGTCCAGGCTCCCTAGCCTGCTCAATAACGAACCCATTCTGGCGCAACTTGCGCAGGGCGAGAATGATGTCGGCACCATTAAATACGTACGTGTTCCATGATATATAATCGTGGTACGCTTGGTTGCTAACCGCTTTTTCCCCCTTCCCACTTTCCCTTCCCCCCACCCCGCATACTCACCGTGACAGGCGCTCTGCGAACTCGCTAACGAATGGCAAAACGTGGTGATGATGCCCGATGGCGTTGCGTTGCGTGACGTCGAGGACGACTGCGCGGCGCTCTACCATGCCCTCGTCGACCTCTCACCCGTAATCGTGCTCACCTGGCCGCCAATACGGCAGCCATCGTTGGGCACGGAGGGAGGGCAACCGCCTGCGCAGGAGCAGCTGTTGTATCTGAATCACCTGGGTGAAATGGAGCGTAAGTGGTACCTGAAGCAGCACGAGTTCACCACCTCTCTCCAGCGGTGCGTTTGTTCTGTCTGTTCATCTGTCCAAAGTCACTGACGACTTGACGGGGTCGCGTGTGAACCACAGAAACCTTACGCGCCTCGCTCTCCTCGCGCAGCGCGTTCGCGAGGACCCAGATGCTTCATACAAGGGTAACGTCCTAGAGCGCATATCTCAGTTCACAGCCAAATTCGAGGACATCGCCCTGCGTCTCAAGGTGCGCACATAACTGCCCCAGGAGTGTTCTATCACGTGTATAAATCGCCCTTCCATCCACAGCTCGCCCATCACATCCGGGTTGAACAAAAGTACCGCGCACGTGTGCGTCATTCGGCGAGGCGTGCAGTCGATTCGCCTGAGCAGGCGGCAGTGCATGAATACCATAAGGCAGTCCTTTGCAGGGTGCGCGAGGACATTGAAGGATTGAAGCATGGGATGCGTTCCGTAGATGGCTCTTTGGCGGGACCCAAGGTGACAAAAGTCACGGTCGTCAGCTCTCTAGCCTCACGACAATCATGAAGTCACGTGCTTTATTCGATTGTCCCTGCATGTCGAAGTCGAACATGTGAAGGATTGACAACCCTTTAAATATTGCGCACATTGTATACTGTATTGTAGCATTAATTGTCTTCGATCCATTAGCCAACGAGCCTTGCGTATATAAGAGTGCTGGAGACCTTTTCAACGCAAAACACTGTCCAAGTCCGAATCTGCCGAGTCCTGATTCCTTTGAAAATCGAGACAATTTCGCATGGTAGGGGCGAGGAAGTCCCATAGAACTTATAGTCCCCGTCCGAGTCCGAGTCCGGGCCCTAATTGTTTTGAAAAAAACGCTCTTTGCAGCAGGGAAGGTAAATTATGATTGAAGAAATAGTATGTTACCAATACAAACAAATGAGAAATAAAGGTACGTGTGCGTGTACAAAGGAGTGGAATGGTCTAGGAAAAAATGTCCTGGTCATAAGCGCCACTAGTACTTGTCCTTGCCGTCCTTGGGGTTCCGAGAGCGATCACCATAAGGCTTGTCTTTATCGTCCTTTCCGTACCGAGAACGACCGCCGTAAGGCTTGTCCTTGTCATCCTTATCGTCCTTGCCGTACCGACAACGATCGCCGTAAGGCTTGTCCTTGTCGTCCTTATCGTCCTTGCGGTCCCGAGAACGATCGCCGTAAGGCTTGTCTTTGTCGTCATTATCGTCCTTCCCGTCCCGAGAACGAA